>MWVV01000697.1_pt1 | contig 12256 bp, 6 predicted proteins | sample 1047281 | NCBI WGS metagenome assembly MWVV01 (sample SAMN06349986, study PRJNA376086) | soil metagenome | isolation source: PT-2 sample Antarctic (ecotone) soil | place: Antarctica | collected 2015-01-13 | reverse complement strand
GGCGGAGCGAGTACGAAGGAACGGGCATCGGACTCGCCGTTTGCCGGCGCATCGCCGAACGGCACGGCGGCGGCATCGAGGCGCATTCGGCGCCGGGCGAAGGCGCGACTTTCGTCGTCAGTCTGCCGTTCAAACAACAGGAGAAAATTACACAATGAACAGTTCGAGAAAATCCGTCGTCATCTTGATTGCCGACGACGACGACGACGACCGGATGATGGCGAAAGACGCGCTCGAAGAAAACCGTCTGGCAAACGAGATTCGTTTTGTCGTCGACGGCGAGGATTTGATGAATTATTTAAATTGCAGCGGCAAATACATTGAGCCGAAAAGCGCGCCGCGTCCGGGCTTGATTCTGCTCGATTTGAATATGCCGAAAATGGACGGGCGCGAGGCGCTTCGGGAAATCAAAGCCGACTCGAACCTGCGGCGCATTCCGATTATCGTTTTGACCACCTCAAAAGCCGAAGAAGACATTTTCCGCACCTACGATTTGGGCGTCAACTCGTTTATCACCAAGCCGGTAACCTTTACGCAGCTTGCCGAGCTGATGAAAACGCTGACGAAATACTGGTTTGAAATCGTCGAGCTGCCGCCGGAGACAAACAGAGTTTGCGGTTAATTCGGGAGAATTTTATGAACGAACGATTAATTCGGGTTCTGCTGGTCGAAGACGATGAAGACGATTTTTTGCTCGCGCGCGACCTGCTCGGCGACATCGCGACCTTTAAATGCGAAACGCGCTGGGCGGCGACATTCGCGGCGGGGCGCGAAGCGATTGCGGAAAATTCCTTCGACATATGCCTGATTGATTATCGTCTCGGCGAACGCACGGGACTCGAACTGCTGCGCGAAACGGGCGCGGCAGGCAACTGTCGCGCGCCGATGATTTTGCTGACCGGCGAGGACAACCCGGCGATTGACATCGAAGCGATGAACGCCGGCGCGGCTGATTACCTTATAAAAGGAAAAATGACAGCCTCCGCGCTCGAACGTTCCATTCGCTACGCGCTCGAACGGCGGCGCGCCGAAGATTCTTTGAAAGAAGCGGCGCGGCGAGAGCGCGCGATGATTGAAAACGCGCTCGACGTGATTTGCACGGTCGACGCCGACGGGCGTTTTACGACCGTCAATCCGGCGTGCTTTAAAATGTGGGGCTATCGTCCCGAAGAACTTATCGGTCGCAAGTATATTGAATTGGTCGCGCCCGAAGACGTTTTGAAAACGAACGAAACGGCGCGGAAAATAATGTCGGGCGAGGAAGTCGGCGATTTTGAAAACTGCTACCGGCACAAAAACGGAACGCTCGTCCACACGATGTGGACTTGTTACTGGTCGGAGGGCGAGCAGTCCATTTTCGCCGTCGCGCACGACGTAACCGAGCGCAAACAAGTCGAAACCGAACGGCAGGTGATAACCGAAATTATCCAGGGCGTCAGCATCAACTCGAACCTCGACGATTTATTAAAGCTCGTTCACCAATCAATCGGGCGGGCGATTTACGCCGAAAACTGTTTCGTGGCGCTTTACGATAAAAAAAGCGAGCTTCTCCAGCTTCCGTTCTGGACGGATAAATACGACAAGGCTTTTGCGCCGCAGAAACTCGGAAGAGGTTTGACCTCGTATGTTTTCCGGCGCGGTCGTCCGGCGTTTCTGACCGAAAAAGACATTCGCCGATTGATTGAGCAGGGCGAAATCGAATTAATCGGAACGCCGCCCGCAGTGTGGCTCGGCGTTCCCTTGAGGACGCCGACCGAAGTTATCGGCGTTCTCGTCGTGCAGCACTACGAAGACGAAACGGCTTACACGAAGCGCGACTTAGAGCTTCTCGCGTCCGCCGGCGACCAAATCGCCGTCGCCATCGAACGCAAGCGCGCCGAAGAAGCCGTGCAGAATTCTTACGATTATCTCAATCGCATAATCAACGCGGTCGCCGACCCGATTTTCGTCAAAAACCGGCAGCACGAATGGACGCTCGTCAACGACGCGATGTGCCGAATACTGGGACGAGAGCGGGAAGAGCTAATCGGCAGAACCGATTACGAGTTCCTGCCCGTTGCCGAAGCGGAAACTACTCGCGCCAAAGATGAAGCGGTTTTCACAACCGGCAAAGAAGATGCTTGCGAAGAAGATGTCGTCGACAGCTTCGGAGAGAGGCGCGTTACCGTTACGAGAAAAAGACTGCACGTCGATAAAGACGGCGAACAGTTCGTCGTCGGCGTGGTCAGCGACATTACGGCAAATAAACGGATAGAAGAAGTATTAAAAGCCGGCGAAACTATGCAGCGTCAGTTAGCGGAGCGGCAATCGGCTATCCTTGACGCGCTGCCCGCTCATATCTGCCTGCTCGACCCGTCGGGAAACGTGCTTGAGGTCAATAACGAATGGAAACAGTTTGCCGCGGCTAATGATTACCGCGGTATGAACTACGGCGTCGGCAGCAACTATATAGCAACCTGCGAAAATGCGGCGGGAGATTGTGCCGAGGGAGCAAAACAGGCTGCCGAAATTTGCCGTTCGGTTTTGTCGGGAGATTCTTCCTATTTTGAATTGGAATATCCGTGCCATTCTCCGAACGAAGAGAGATGGTTCAAACTATCGGTCACGCCGCTGCACAGGGAAAAAGCGGCGGGCGTCGTCGTTATGCACATCAACATAACCGAGCGCAAACGCATCGAAGCCGAACTCGAACAGGCGCGCGACGCGGCGCTCGAACTGGTGCGAATGAAATCGGAATTTCTCGCCAATATGTCGCACGAAATCCGCACGCCGATGAACGGCGTCATCGGGATGACCGGCGTTCTGCTCGACACGCAACTGGACGAGGAACAGCGTGATTATACCGAAACCATTCAGACGAGCGCCGACGCGCTGCTGCGGATTATCGACGACATTCTCGATTTCTCGAAAATCGAAGCCGGACAGCTTCATTTTGAAACGATTGATTTCGATTTGAACGAAGCGGTCGAAGGCACGGTCGAGCTGCTCGCCGAACGCGCGCGCGTCAAGGAAATCGAATTGGCGTCGCTCATCTACAGCGACGTGCCGCGACTGCTCCGAAGCGACGCCGGACGCCTGCGCCAGATTTTGACCAACCTTATCGGCAACGCCATAAAATTTACCGAAGAAGGCGAAGTAACCGTTTCGGTGAGCAAGCAAAGCGAGACGGACGAATACGTTTTTTTGAAGTTTGAAGTTACCGACACCGGCATCGGCATTTCGCAGGAAGCGCAGAAAAAATTGTTTCAAGCCTTTATGCAAGCCGACGGCTCGACGACGCGCAAATACGGCGGAACGGGTCTCGGTTTGACGATTTCAAAACAGCTCGTCGAGATGATGGGCGGCGACATCGGCATCGAAAGCGAGCCGGGACGAGGCTCGACATTCTGGTTCACCGGGCATTTTGAGAAACAGGCGCGGCAGAATTTGCCGACGCTCCCCGCAGCCGAAGCGAGCATCGACGGCTTGCGCGTTTTGATTGTCGACGACAACGCGACGAATCGTCGGATTTTCGTTCACCAGACGACTTCGTGGGGAATGTCGCCGACGCAAGCCGAATCCGGCGCGCAGGCGCTCGAAACTCTGCGCGAAGCGGCGGCGAGAAACGAGGCGTTCGATATTGCGATTCTCGATTTGATGATGCCGGAAATGGACGGTTTTGAATTGGCGCGGCGCATCAAAGCCGACAAGTCTATTTCAAAAACTCACTTGATTCTGCTGCCGTCATACGGCAAACGCGGACACGGGCAGCAGGCGCGGGATTTGGAAATCGCCGCTTATCTGCAAAAGCCCGTCCGTCAATCGCAGCTTTACAACTGCCTTTCGGCGGTCATAAGCGAAGCGGGCGGCGCCGAAGAAGTTAATCAAACTCCGCGTCTTATCACGCAGCACTCGCTAGTGCGCGGCAGCCGTCAGAAAATCGTTCCCGCCAAAGCGTCCGAGACAATTCGCATTCTGGTGGCGGAAGACAATCCGGTCAATCAGAAAGTCGCGCTCAAGCAGCTGCAAAGTCTCGGCTTCGCGGCTGATGTCGTCGCCGACGGGCGCGCCGCGATTGAAGCGGTTAAAAACAATTGTTACGACGTTGTTTTTATGGATTGTCAGATGCCGGTTGCCGACGGCTTTGAAGCGACAGCCGAAATCAGGCGGCACGAAGGCGACGCCCGGCACACGACGATTATCGCTATGACGGCGCACGCGCTCGAAGGCGAGCGCGAAAAATGCATCGCCGCCGGAATGGACGATTATTTGAGCAAGCCCGTAAAAGTGGAAATGCTCGGCTCGACCTTGAAAAAATGGCTCGCTCAAATTGCCGGAAACAAAAACGAAGAACAGGCGAAAAAAAACGGCGCGCCCGTTGACGGAAGCAACGAAGAATCGCTCGATGCCTCGATGCTCGACAGCTTTCGGGATTTGCAGACGCCGGGCGAGCCTGACATCGTTACCGAACTGGTCGATTTGTTTCTCTCCGACGCCGGAAAAAGAATAACGGCTATCGAGGAAGCAGCCGAGCGCGGCGACTCGAAAACCATCAAGGAACAGGCGCACGCCGTCAAAGGCGCGGCGGGCAACGTCGGCGCGCTGAAAATAACGCTGACGAGCAGGCTGCTCGAAGAAAATTCGCTCGACATTTCGCGCTCGCGGCAGCTTGCCGTCGATTTGGGCAACGAATTTGAAAAAGTCGCGCGCATTTTGAAAACTATGCGGCGCGCCGATTAAAAATAAGGCGAATTTAGATTTCACATTCAAAAATTTTCAAATTATTTTTAAGAAAAAAATTATGAACGACATTTTAGAACAGGTCGAACAGGTCGAAGAGGTCAACGTTTCGCTCGATGTTGTCTGGCACGGCGCGTCGGGAAAATACGACGCGCGAATGAGCGAAATCAGTTTGAGCGGATGTTTTATCGACAGTATGGGACAGGAGATTTTAGGCGAGACGATAAATTTCAAAGTGCGCCTGCCGTCCGGTCCGTGGATAACGCTTCAGGGCGAGGTAACCAATCAGGAATATCCGATAGGTTTTGAAGTGAGTTTTACCGATTTGACCGAAGAAAACCGCTTGCTGCTGCTCCAAGTCGTCGCCGCGCACGGCGGAAAACAGGCGCAGCAGATGTTGAAGGAACGGGAAGCCAAAGACGCCGCGCCACCTTCCGACGCCGACCCGCCCGCGAAAAAGCTCCGCGTCCTTGTCGCCGACGACGACGTGATGACTTTGCGGATGATAACCGTTATCGCCGAAACGCAGGGTTTTGAAGTCGTCTCGGCAGCCGACGGGCGCGAGGCGTTCAGGATTTTGCAGCGCGATTCGGATTTCTGCGCGGCGATTTTCGATATGATGATGCCGCATCTGCTCGGAATGGACTTGATACATTATATGAAAACCGACGCGCGCCTGAACCTCGTTCCAATCGGGATGATAACGGGCGAGCAAGACCCGAAAATCTGGGACGAAAGCGTCGCGGCGGGCGCGAGCGTCTTTCTGCCCAAGCCTTTTTCGCCGCCGCAGGTTCAGATGATGCTGCGGATGCTCGTCAACAAATGCCGCAATTAAAGCGACTTCCGACGGCAAAACGGCGCCGCCGGAGGCATCCGCAGGAAATCGTTCTTTTTTAATACTGACAAGGACTCTTTTCAATTATGCTGAATGAAAATGAACGTAAAGCGCATATTTTAATTGTCGATGACGAGCCGCTCGTCAGAAACGTATTGCTCGAACTGCTCGGCGAAAAATACGAATGCGTCGAAGCCGCCTCTGCCGAAGAAGCTCTCAAGCGGCTTCAAAACGAGACGTTTAATCTGGTCGTCAGCGACATACAGATGAGCGGCATCAGCGGTCTGGAAATGATTCCGCAGGTGCGGCGGCTTGCGCCGGACACCGCGATAATTATGATTAGCGGGATGCAGGACATCGAAAGCGCCATCCGCGCGATGCGCGCCGGAGCGTCCGACTATATTACGAAGCCGTTCGACTTTGAACACGTCGAAGCCATCGTCGCGCGCACGCTCGAACATCAATCGCTGCGCCTGACGAAAAAACTTTACGAAAATCGTCTGGAAGAAATGGTCGCGGCGCGCACCGAAGAATTGCGGCGCGAAATCGTCGAACGCCAGCGCGCCGAAGAAAAAGTCAATCGAATGGCTTATTACGATTCGCTGACGAATCTGCCGAATCCGGCGCTTTTCAAAGACCGTTTTAAGTATGAATTGGGCAGAACGGGCGGCGAGCGGAAAATGTCGGCGACGGTTTTTCTCGCCCTCGACCGCTTTAAAAACATCAACGACACGCTCGGACACGCCGCTGGCGACGAGCTTCTGCGCGGTTTCGCCGAGCGGCTCGCGGGCTGCATACGGAAAACCGACACGGCGGCTTATTTCGGCGGCAGCGAATTCGCGCTGCTGGCAACCGAAGTCAGCAGCGCCGAAGACTGCGCCAAGATTGCGCAGAAAATCAAGAATTCCCTGCAAAAACCGTTTGCGTGCGGCGGTCAGGAACTGTTTATCACAGCCAGTTTCGGTATCAGCCTTGCTCCTGTTGACGGCGAAGATTGTCAGACGCTTTTGAAGAACGCCAGCATCGCCCTGCATCGGGCGCGGCAGAACGGCGGCGACGATTACCAGTTTTACACCGCCGATATGCACGAGCGCGCCCTGAAAAGTTTGTCGCTCGAAAACAATTTGCGGCGCGCGCTCGAACGCGGTGAATTCGTTCTGCATTACCAGCCGCAAATCAGCGCCGCGACAGGAAAAATGACGGGAACCGAAGCGCTCGTCCGCTGGGTGCATCCCGAACTTGGAATGATTCCACCGCTCGAATTTATCCCGATTGCCGAAGCGACCGGCTTGATTGTTCCGCTCGGGATTTGGATTCTGCAAACCGCCTGCGCGCAGAACGCGGCTTGGCGGCGCGCCGGATTTCCCGCCCTTCGCGTCGCCGTCAATCTTTCTCTGCGACAATTTCAGCAAAGCAATCTGGTCGAAACCGTCAGCCGCGTTCTCGCCGAAACGGGTCTTGAGTCGCAGTATCTCGAACTGGAATTAACCGAAAGTCTGCTGATGAACAACGCCGAACAGACGATTGAAACGCTGCGAGATTTGAGAAATCTCGGCATCAAAATCTCGATTGACGATTTCGGCTCGGGTTATTCTTCGCTCGCGTATCTGAAAAATCTGCCGATTGACACGCTCAAGATTGACCGCGCGTTCGTTACCGACATTGCTACGGAAGCCAATGATGCGGCGATTGTCAAAACCATCATCACGCTCTCGCGCAATCTCGGCTTGAAAACGATTGTCGAAGGCGTCGAAACCGAAGCGCAGTCGAAGATTTTAGCCGCTCTCGGCTGCGACGAAATGCAGGGTTACCTGTTCAGCAAGCCGCTCGTCGCCCGCGCGCTCGAAACTTTTTTAAGCGAGCGGCAATCTAAAACATTCAATCAATTTAACGTATCGCCGAAGACCGAGATACGCCCGAACATTTAATGCCAATCGCCGATAATTTTTTTATCTTTGAACAATTTGTTTATAAAAAACCGTCGCGGTTTAACCGAAGATTACGGTATAAAAATTTAACCCGATGAAAATACTGATTGCCGAAGACGACGACGTTTCGCGCCGCGTTTTGCAGCTTACTTTAGCGGCAGCCGGACACGACGTTTTGGCGACGAGAGATGGCGCCGAAGCGTTGTCGGTTCTCGAGAGCGTTGACGCGCCGCTGCTGGCGATTCTCGATTGGATGATGCCGGAGCTGGACGGACCGGAAGTCTGCCGCCGCATTCGCCGGACTTCGGCAAGCGCGACGCCCGTTTATATTATTTTGCTGACGGCGAAAACCGAGAAAACCGACATCGTCGAAGGTCTCAAAGCGGGCGCAAACGATTACATTACTAAACCGTTCGACCGACAGGAGCTTCGCGCGCGCGTGCAGGTCGGGGAAACGGTGGTCAACTTGCAGCGAAATTTAGCGGCGCGCGTCCGTGAACTGGAAATCGCGCTCGGCACTGTTAAACGATTGCAGGGAATCTTGCCGATTTGTTCTTACTGCAAACAAATCCGCGACGATAAAAATTACTGGCAGCAAGTCGATATATACATCGCCGAGCATACTGACACGCAGTTCAGCCACGGCATCTGTCCCGATTGTTATGAATCGGTCGTCAAGCAGCAGCTTGAGCGTAGAAACAAAGATTAAAAGAAACGGGCGCGCTTTACTTTCAAATCTGGATTGAGACTTTTTATGAGTGATATACTGTCGGACGTGAAAAGGGATTTTTTAAATGCTTTGGTCATAGACGACGAGCCGCAGGTCAACAGTTTCGTCGCGCAGATTCTGCTCTCCGAAGGCTGGAAGGTCAGTCAAGCCAGAACAGCCGAACAAGCGTTTGAAATGCTGCTGGAGAAAAAATGGCTGCTCGTCTTCTGCGATGTCGTCTTAGGCGGAACGGACGGCTACGCGGTTTTGCGGCGCTTTTCCGAGCAGCAGGCGGACGCGCGGTTCGTTTTGATGACCGGACACGGTTCAGCCGTCGGCGCGCTCGACGCGACGGCGCGCGGAGCATACGATTATCTGGTCAAGCCGTTCACGGTTGACGACATTTTAAACATCGCCCGAGCGGTCGGAGAACAGCACCGCCACCGCTCGAAAACGGCGTCGGCGAAACCGCAATCCTTATCGCTCGATTACGCATCGGACATTCCCCTCATCGGCAGAAGCCCGAACTTTGTCGAATGTCTGAAAATGGTCGGGCGCGTCGCGGCAACCAATTTGCCCGTGCTGATTACGGGCGAATCGGGAACGGGCAAGGAAGTCGTCGCGCTCGCCATCCACCAGCGAAGCAGCCGCGCTTTGGCAGGCGCGTTCGTTCCCGTCAACTGCGGCGCGATTCCCGTCGAGCTAATCGAATCCGAGCTTTTCGGACACGCGCGCGGCTCTTTTACCGGCGCGAGCAGCGAGCGCGTCGGGCTTTGGGAAGAAGCGGACGGCGGCACGCTTTTTCTCGACGAAATTACCGAAACCAATCCGCTCTTTCAAGTAAAGCTGCTGCGCGCTCTGCAACAGGGAGAAATCCGCCGCGTCGGTTCAAACCAAAACAAAAAACTCGACGTGCGCGTCATCGCCGCGACAAACCGCGACATCGAACAGGAAGTCGCGGAAAATCGTTTCCGGCAGGATTTAATGTATCGCTTAAACGCCATCACAATCGAGCTGCCGCCGCTGCGCGAGCGTCTCGAGGACATCCCGCTGCTCGCCGAACATTTCGCGCGCCAAATTCGTCCAGTCGGCGCGCAGCCCGTCAAGTTTTCCGGCGCGGCGACCGAAATGCTGCTCAATTACCGCTGGCAGGGAAACGTCCGCGAGCTGGAAAACGCCGTTCTGCACGCCGTCTCGATGTCGGACGACATAATCTACCCGGAAAATCTGCCGCTGCGGATACGCAATTTCGCGGAAGAATCGTCGGCGCGGGCAAGCGCCGACGATTCTTCCGCAATTTCTTCTACTTCTTCTGCGGCGAGACGCGACTGGCTGACGCTCTCGGCGATGGAAGCGAAATATATCGCGCAGGTTCTTTCATCGACGGGCGGCAACAAGCAGGCGGCGGCGCGCATTCTCGACATTGACCGCAAGACTTTAACGCGCGTTCTCAGCCGCGCCGAAGCCGAAATTTAACGAATCCGAATTTGGAATATGCACGACGCGCCGTAAAAAATTGCCCGAAACCGTGCCGCGTTTTTCAGCCTTGCCCGCAGATTAAACGACAATCGTATTCAATGCCTTTTTAAAAATTACCGGCGACTTTTTCGTTTGATTGTTGATCTTTAAAGTTCGATTTTTTCTTCGTCGCGCTCGCGGGCGAAGCACGGCTTTACCGCTTCAAACTCGCGGCGAACTTGCGCGAGCGCCGCGTCGACGTTTTCGAGATTGCCGCGTTCGGCGTCCGTTTCAATCTGTGCGCAAATTTTCGATAAAACGGTCGCGCCCATATTCGCCGCGCTGCCTTTTAAGGCGTGCGCCGCGCGTTCGACTGCGGTTGCGTCTCTGCGCTCTGCCGATTTCGTTAAATATTCGAGTCGCTGCTCGGTGTCTTCCAAAAACAAATCGATAAATTCGCCGACCAGTTCCGCACCGCATTCTTCGCGCAGAAGCGTCAATCTTTCCGAAATGTCTTTGTTTCGATTTTCCGTTTCGATTAATTCGCCGCCCGCCGAAATCCGTTTGTCATTTTCACCGTTTTCGCCTGCCGTCGCCGCTTTAGGCGATTTTATCCGGCGCGCGATGACCGTGCTTAGCTCGGCTTGGGTGGTCGGCTTGCTGATGTAATCGTCCATTCCGGCGGCAAGACAGCGTTCGCGGTCGCCTGCGACGGCGTGCGCCGTCAGAGCAATGACGGGAACGCGCGCCGCCCCGGACTTTTCGCGGCGGCGTATTTCGCGCGTCGCGGCGAAACCGTCCATTACCGGCATCTGACAATCCATCAAAACAAGCGCGTAATTTTGTTTTTCCAGCGCGGCGACCGCTTCCTGCCCGTTGCGGGCGATGTCAATCGTAAAACCAAGCTTTTCGAGCTGGCGGCTGACGACTTTCTGATTGACCGGATTGTCTTCGGCAACCAAAATGCGCGTTCCGGCATTTCGGCAACATGTTTGATTGTCGTTGACCATTGCCGTGCGAAAATTGCTCGAATCGGGCGGCGCGGCGGATTCGAAGACGACATTTTGTTTTTCAAATTGCGCGGTGAACCGGAAAGTCGAGCCTTTTCCTGCTTCGCTTTCGAGAGTCAAATCGCCGTTCATCATCAAAATCAGTTGTTTGGAAATCGCCAAACCCAGACCCGTGCCGCCGTAGCGCCGCGTTATCGAGCCGTCCGCCTGCGTGAAAGCCTGAAAAAGATTGGCTTGGGCGGCGGGCGAAATGCCGATGCCCGTGTCGGTTACGGAAAATTCGAGAAACGTATGCGCCGCCGTTTCCTTTTCGAGCCGGACGCTCGCGACGACTTTGCCGCTTTCAGTAAATTTGACGGCGTTGCCGACCAGATTGTTTAAAATCTGGCGCACCCGTCCCGGGTCGCCGCGCAAAACTTTCGGCACGCTGCTGTGGACGAGCAACGATAGTTCGAGATTTTTCTGGCGCGCCTGCTCGTTGAAAATGTCGACGACCGAATCGAGAACCGCCCGCGCGTCGAAATCGATTGTTTCAAAACTCAATTTTCCCGCTTCGATTTTCGAGAAATCGAGAATGTCGTTAATAATTTCGAGCAGAGCTTCGCTGCTTGAGCGAATCGTTTGGGCATAATCGCGCTGTTCGTCATCCAGTTTCGTATCACGCAGAAGCTGCGACATTCCGATAATGCCGTTCATCGGCGTGCGGATTTCGTGCGACATATTTGCCAGAAATTCCGACTTCAGCCTTGTCGATTCGAGCGCGACATCGCGCGCTTCCTTGAGTTCGAGTTCGAGACGTTTCAAATCGGTGATATCCTGCGCGTGTCCAAGCACGAACGTGTTTTTCCCCGCTTCGTGGTAAAGCGCGTTGTTGTATTGCCAGACGCGCTTTTCGCCGTTTTTTCTGAGCAGCGTCATCGTGTTGGAAGATTCGCCGATTTTTTCGATTTGCGTCAGATATTTTTCAAACACGGCTTTGGATTCGGGCGGCAAAAATTCCGCGAGCGATTTGCCGACCATTTCTTCGGGCGCGTAACCGAGCGCGTTTGCCGCCGCCGGATTGACCGAGAGCAAAACTCCGTCAAGGTCGTGCGAGCAAATCAGACCGAGACTTTTTTCGACCAAATCACGATAGCGACGTTCCGAATCGCGCAAAGTGTTTTCGATTTGTTTCCGATGCGTAACGTCCTGCCACATCACCATTCCGGCGAAAATTTCGTCGTCGTCTTTGCGGACGGGCAAAACCTGCGTCAGAAAATGCTTGCCGTCATCTTCCTGCTGAAAAGCGATGTTTTCTCCGGCGAGCGCGCGCAAATAATACTCAGACCATTTTTCGCAGACTTCCGGCGGGAAAACTTCGCGCAGCGTTTTTCCTTCAAAAGTAGAGCGCGAAAAGCCGCTTGCTTCGAGCTGCGCGCCGTCGGCGAGCGTGTAACGCATATTTGAATCGAACAGCACGACCGCCGTTTTCGGTATGCTGCGAACGAGCGTGCGGTAAAGACCTTCGCGTTTTCTCAGTTCCTGTCCGGCGGCGCGCCGTTTTTCGATGTCGCGCCGGACGGCGAGAAAGGCAATCGAAAAGAATACAACTATCAAC
>MWVV01000696.1_pt1 | contig 12264 bp, 17 predicted proteins | sample 1047281 | NCBI WGS metagenome assembly MWVV01 (sample SAMN06349986, study PRJNA376086) | soil metagenome | isolation source: PT-2 sample Antarctic (ecotone) soil | place: Antarctica | collected 2015-01-13 | reverse complement strand
TTGTTACTACTTCTGAGCGAATGGCTGGTTATATTTTTGTAATGACAAATGAGGAGGGAACCGGACACATCACGACCATAGGGGTTGCGCCCGAACATCGGCGTCGCGGTTTGGCAAACAGACTTATTTCGCACGCCGAAAAAATGTTAAATAAACGAAACATCTCAACTGTGATGCTCGAAGTTCGCGTCAGCAACACGATTGCCCAAGCCCTCTATCAAGCGTTCGGCTATTCAATCGTTCAGCGGCTTTCAAGTTATTACAACAACGGCGAAGACGGTTTTTTAATGGTCAAATCGCTTTAATAAACGGATATTGAAAAATGTAAATCGCTAATCAATAGTTGGCATTTGAGAAAGAAACTAATTTCCACGCTGTTAAATTTGCGTTTTTCTATTATCAATGTCCCATTATTAATTATCCATTAAATCAAATGTTTCTTTCAAAAGTTTATCCGATCACCGACCCGCGACTCACAAAACTTTCACACGCCGAGCAAGTCAAAAGATTGATTGAAGGCGGGGCGCGCGTGATTCAACTACGCGAAAAACACGCTTCGCCAAAAGACTTTTATGAAGCGAGCGAGGAGGCGATGAAAATTGCCCGTGCGTCGAATGTGCGAATAATCGTCAACGATCGCGTGGACATCGCGCTTGCCGTCGGTGCCGCCGGCGTTCATCTCGGACAAGACGATTTACCGCCTTCATTTGCCCGCAAAATTTTAGGTGAAAACGCTATTATCGGTTTTTCAACTCACAATCTTGAACAGGTTTTTAAAGCCGTCAAACTCCCGATTGATTATTTGGCAATCGGACCTGTTTTTGCGACCGCGACCAAGGAAAATCCTGAAGCACCTGTTGGAGTTGAAATGATAAAAAAGGCGCGTCAAGCAATCGGAAATTTTCCGATCGTCGCCATCGGCGGGGTAACTTTTGAAAATTTCAAAGCTGTTTTAAGCGCGGGCGCGAATTCCGTCGCCATAATTAACGATCTGCTTTTTGAGCCGGATAAGATTGCCGCGACGATGAAAAAGTTTTCTGTTTAAGCGGCATTGTTATCGTTTTTGATTTATCTGAGTTCTGACACGGCAATAACGAAATGTTATTATTGGATAAGAATATTTTTGATAAATTATTATGAAATTATTTGTTGCAATTTTTCTTACACTCCTTTTCATTGTTTCATTTGTTGGGGCGCAAACCTCATCTGTAAGCAAAATTGGCTTTTTTGAATATGCGCCGACTTCAACCTTTGTGCTCAGAGATAATTTTGCGGTTGAAGGCGAGCGCCATCTGCAAAATATTAAACAGTTAACTTTCGGCGGCGAAAATGCCGAGGCTTATTTTTCGTTTGACGGCAAACAGCTTATTTTCCAATCGAAACGCGACGGACGCGGGTGCGACCAGATTTACCGGATGAACACTGACGGTTCAAATGTGCGAATGATTTCAAACGGCGAAGGACGCACGACGTGTTCGTATTTTTACAAAGACGGCAAGCAGATTCTTTATGCTTCAACTTTTTTAGGTAGCAAAGATTGTCCGCCAAACCCTGATTTCTCAAAAGGTTACGTTTGGGCGATCTACCCCGAATTTGATATTTTTACCGCCCAGCCTGATGGTTCAAAAATTAAACAATTGACCAAAACAAACGGCTACGACGCGGAAGCCACTATTTCGCCCGACGGCAAAAAAATCATTTTTACATCGATGCGCGACGGCGACCTTGATTTATACTCGATGGACAAAAACGGCAAGAACGTCAAACGTCTGACCGACGCGCTCGGTTACGACGGCGGCGCGTTTTTCTCGCCCGATTCAAAACACATCGTTTATCGCGCGTTTCATCCGAAAATACCTGAACAAATTGCGCGTTATAAACAGAGACTTTCTGAAAATCTAATCGAACCGACCGTTTTTGAAGTCTGGACGATGAACGCCGATGGAAGCAATAAACGCCAAATCACAAAACTTGGCGCGGCGAGTTTCGCGCCGTTTTTCACGCCCGACGGCAAGCGGATTATTTTCTGCACAAACTATTTTGCCGCCGATGCGCGCAAGCGTAATTTTGATTTGGCTTTGGTTAACACGGACGGCAGCAATCTGGAGCGCGTAACTTTTGAAGAAACCTTCGACGGCTTTCCGATGTTTTCGCCCGACGGCAAAAAACTTGTCTTCGCCTCAAACAGAAACGCGGCAAAACAGGGCGACACAAATGTTTTTAGTGCCGATTGGGTTGAGTAAAAAAGAAGTTAATAAAAGTTAAAATGTCTTTCATAAATTTCTGCAAATTTCACGGTTTCGGCAATGATTACATCGTTTTCGAAGCCGAAGATTTACACGGGCTTTCTTCAATCGAAAATTTTGCCCGCAAAGTTTGTCATCGCAAGACAGGCATCGGCGGCGACGGCATCGCTGTTTTAGAAAAGCTGCAAAGTGATACGGCGGCGGATTATTTGTGTCGCATCGTTAACCCCGATGGTAGCGAAGCCGGATTTTCCGGCAACGGAACGCGTTGCGCGATCGCGTATCTTTATTACAAAAATCTTTTTGCGGGCGAGAATCTTAAACTCAAAACACAAAGCGGAATCAAAAATTACCAATTTCTTGAACGAAAAGAAAATACGTTTTGGTTTTGTGCCGAAATCGGTAAACCAAAATTTCCGCAGGTAGTAAGTTACGATTTACAAAGTGCGAATTACGAAAAAAAAATACAAATAACCGAGCTGAATGTCGGAAATCCGGTGGCAGTTGTTTTTGTTGCAAATTTTGATGAAATGAATTGGCGAGCGGTCGGCAAAGAACTCGAAATGCACTCGCGGTTTCCCGAAAAAACAAATGTCGTGTTTGTCAAAAACATCGACCGGGAAAATATCGAAATTCGCATTTGGGAGCGCGGCGCAGGCGAAACTTCTTCCTCCGGAACCTGCTCGATTGCAGCGGCAGTCGCTTCCGTTTTGAACGAAAAAACCGAAAGAAAAATTTCAGTTCACGCGAAAGGCGGCACAACCGAAGCCGTCTGGCGCGAAGATGATGAAATGCTGATTACAGGTCGCGCCGATTTAGCTTTTTGCGGCGAAATCTACATTTAAGACTAAATTCAAAGTAACGACAAAAATCAACGTGCAGCGTAGCCGCCGCCAGGTCTGCTTGAATTTATCACGTAACACAAATAATAAAGTCGCTGTTTTGTTCTCACGTCTAATGATTTGTTTGACTTGTCTTACGGTTTAGGAATTTCTAAATCTTAACAAATCTTTCGCGCCAAAATTCGTTGATTTCTCAGCGGCGCGGAATGGCAGTTTTTCTTCTGGCACGATTGACGTAAACCGTATAATTACCGCCCTTTACGCACCATCTCGCAACCGTGCTTAAGCATTCCGTAAATTGAATTCCAAACCACGCCCAAATCGAGAGCCCGAGCCATTTTACAGAAACAATAAAAGCATATTCTCGATTTTACTCGACAAAATTTTATTGGACAAAACAGCAATTTGTAATCGAACAAATCGACTTTGATTATTGCTCGCGCAGCTGTTTTATTTCCTCACGCAGCAGAGCGATTTCGTCGCGTAAGGCTTTGATGTCTTCCGCGCCCGCGATTTCCGATTCGGCGTTTTCCGCATCGCGTCCGACGAAAAACGTCGCCAACGTCGCCGTTACATAACCGAACACTGCGAAACCGTAGAGCGCGAGAATAAAGCATAAAACGCGCCCTTCAATCGTCTGCGGAAAATACTCCGAGCCGATGGTCGTAATCATCATCGCCGTCCACCAGAGCGCGTTGCCGTAGGTTTTTATTCCGCCTTCGACCTCGTTTTCAAAAGTGAGCATTCCGGCAGCGCCTGCAAAAACGACGATGATCGAAAGCGCGACCACATAACCGAAGCCGCGCCGCCCGAAACTTGCGCCGAGAGCTTTCATCCCGCGATTGAGCGAGGTTACAATCCGAAACAGACGTAACCCGCGAGCCGCCCGCAAAAAACGAAATACGCGAAAAATCCGAAATACGCGCAAAGCGGGAACGAGCAAAGAGAGCGCGGTCAGCCAGTTTGATTTTAGATAATCGGTTTTGTCGGGCGCGAGTATGAATTTGACGGCAAAGTCGAGAATAAAAATTATCCAGATGATTGTTCCGGTTAGTTCGAGCGCGGGTGGGAGATTCCAGATAAATTCGTAAATCAGCAGTCCGAGCCAGACGAAACCGAGAATGAGCATTGGAGTTTCGAGCCAGCCTTCAATTCGCGCGAGCAAACTCCGACGCTGTTCATTGAATAGCTCGCGGTTGGAAAGTTTTACTTCATTCATATACCAATTTTACTGAATCTTTAATTTTCCGCTTTAAGCGCAATCGAAATGTTACTTTTCAGCAAAAATCTTTTCGTTTTCGCTGCTTCCTCCGCAAATTCTTCCTTTTCGTAATTGGCTTCCATTACCTAAACACAATTCGGCATAGTTACACGAAAATATTTTTCGAGCGCGAAATTATAAATTGCAGCGAAAAATTTTACGGTGAATGTTTTATGGAAATTTAAGCGTTTAATTGCTTAACCTGTCGAAGAAATTCTTCTGCCTGCTTTGGGCGCTCGAAAATGAAAATCTCTTTTTCGTTTAGTTTGTCTTCGCGTAGAAGTTTCGTATATCTGCGCCGCTTTTCGTAATATGTCGTCATAACCCAAAGCAGAATTGAATCGCGGCTCATAAATGCCTTTTGAAATGTTTCGCGGTTTCCGGAATAAAGTTCTTCGCGGCTGAAAACGCGGTGCATCGTGCGCCTCACCGAACGGTAAAAAGTTCGTGAAAACGAGTAATTGAGCCAGACAATCGCCGTCGCCCGTTGCCAAACAATCTCGCGGGTGCGCGTATAATTTCCGTCAAATACCCAAACGTCGGCAGCGGCTTCTTTCTCAACCAAATCTAAAAATTCCTCTTTCGGTCTTTCAATCCAATCAGGCAGAAAGTTGATTGCATCGAGTTGAACGTGTTTAATTTCAAGGATATTTGCGAGATTTTTGGCAAAAGTAGTTTTCCCCGAACAACTTGTGCCGACAACCGAAACGCGCTTTAGAGACTCAGCTTTAAATTGTTTGATCTGCATTTGAATTTTACAAAACGCCGCTAAAAGTTTTGCGGTGAGTAATTTTCAGAAAGTTTAATTTTTGGTCGTTTTATTTATAGGACTTACGCAGTTGAACAGATATTTGATAGAAATAAAGAATGAATCCGCCAAAAGTTACCGACGAAGATTACATTAACTTTATCATCGCCACGCCGCGCGACGTGACCGCGACCGAAGCCGAGCGTGTGCAGCCGGAGAGCAAAGACGCTCCCGCGCACGATGCTTTTACTCGCTTGCTGGCGCGTCTCGAACCCGATGCCGAAACGCTCTGGGAAGAGGCGAAAACGCAAATTGATTTGACGAGTGGCATCCTGGTGCTGGATGATTCGACCCTTGAGAAGCCGTATTCGGAGAGAAACGCTCTGGTTTATCGGCATTGGTCGGGCAAACAAAAAGCGGTTGTCAATGGAATCAACTTGATTACTTTGCTCTGGACGGACGGGACTCGGTGTGTGCCGATTGATTATCGCGTCTTTGATAAAGACCGCGACGGCAAAACCAAGAACGATCATTTTGCCGAGATGCTGCTCAACGCGTTTGAGCGCGGATTTAATCCCGAACTGGTTTGTTTCGATAGTTGGTATGGGTCGGTTGAGAATCTGAAATTGGTGCGCTCTTTGGGCTGGCATTTTTTGACCCGGCTCAAAGCGAACCGGCAGATCAATGTCAACCGGAGCGGCTTGCAAGCGGTTTCTGCCGCCGGATTGTGCGGCAGGGATGGCACAATCTGCTGGCTCAAGGGGTTTGGAGAAATCAAGGTATTCTGCGTCCGTGCCACAGACGGCACGGCGGAATACTAGGCGACGAGCCTTGAGAAGATGACCGAAGCGGAACGGCAAACCGAAGCCAAAAGCACGTGGCGGATTGAGATGTACCATCGCGCCCTCAAACAGCAGTGCCTGATTGAACGCGCGCAATGCCGCCGGCTGCGCCCGGTGTTGAATCACATCGGGCTGTGTATCAGAGCATTTGTCAGATTGGAAAGTCATTGTTATCGAGAAAAAATCAGTTGGATCGAAGCCAAAACCAGTATTATTCGAGATGCGGTCAGGGCATATTTGGCGAATCCGCGTTATTCGCTTATTCCAACTGCGTAACTCCTAATTTAATCAAGGCGCTTTAGAAATTCATTGGTTTTTTTTGGGTTTTGAAAGACTATAACTTTTGTTTCACCGGAGGAAATTACCTGCAGTAATGACGGATAATCACGTCGAAGGCGATGAAAAGTAGTTAAAACCCAGAGTAAAATTGAGTCTCTGCTCATAAATGCCTGCTTGAAAGTTTCACGGTTTTGTGAATAAAGAATTTCCCGCGTGAAAATGCGTTGCGTAGTACGACGAAGGGCTTGATACGCGACTAGCGGAAAAGAATAGTTAAGCCAAATAATCGTGGTGGCGCGTTTCCAAACAATGTCGCGTGTTTTGGAATAATTTCCGTCCAGAACCCAGAGGTCGGCGGCGACTTCCTTTTCAACTAAATTTCTAAACTCCTCTTTTGGTCTTCCAACCCAACCGGGCAGCCAGTAAATCGAGTCAAGTTCGATGTGCTTGACGCCTAAGGCTTGAGCCAAATTTTTTGCCAAAGTAGTTTTTCCAGAACAACTTGTGCCGACGATTACGATACGCTTCAGGCTTTCAATTTTTATATCTTCCGAGTTCATTGAAAAATATTTACGAAACGACACCGCGAAAAGTTTTGCGATGAAGCCCGCACGCGCCAAATTTTCTTAACGCTTCGAAATGCATTTTTGTTCCGTAGCCGACGTGTTTGGCAAAACCGTATGCGGGATAATTTTTATCAAGTTCGCACATTAAATTGTCGCGGTAAACCTTTGCAATAATTGATGCCGCGGCGATTGAGGCGGAAATCGCGTCGCCGTGGATGATAGCTTTTTGCGGTAAATCTAAGTCTTTTAACTGAACCGCGTCAATCAATAAAAAATCGGGACGCGGGTTTAGGTTTTCAATTGCCAGACGCATCGCTTTTTTTGTCGCCTGCAGAATATTGATGCGGTCAATTTCTTCGGCTTCAATTTGTCCGATTGAATACGCTAAACAGTTTTGCTTTACTTCTTCACTAATGCGCTCGCGAATTTTGGCAGAGATTTTCTTAGAATCATTTAAGCCAGCGGGCAAAGGTTTTGAAATGTCCAAAATAACCGCTGCCGCCACGACTGCGCCTGCCAGACAGCCGCGTCCGACTTCATCAACACCCGCGATAAAACGAAATCCTTCGTTAACTGCCTGTTGTTCAAAGTTCAGATTGATGTTTGTCGATTCGGTTTTCATTAAAGTTTGAAGAAATACAAAACCGTGAAACGATGCAAAAACTCACGCCAAACATTTAAATATAGTTCGGGTATTTTTGCGTCGTTTCACGGCTTGAGTAATTAAAATTCCTGCCGGGATTATTAAGCTTTTTTAACTTTTCCGCGTAAATCGCGCTCCGGAATGCGAGCCGCTTTACCGCGCAAATCGCGCAAATAATAAAGTTTGGCGCGGCGTACTTTACCGCGGCGGATAACGTCGATATGGTCAACAATGGTTGCGTGAAGCGGGAAAATTCTTTCCACACCGACCCCGAAACTCACCTTTCGCACCGTCACGGTTTCGCGGTTTCCGCCGTGTTTACGGGCAATGACGATGCCTTCAAAAACCTGCAAGCGTTCTTTGTTACCTTCCTGAATCCGAACGTGGACGCGCACGCTGTCGCCCGATTGGAAGTTCGGAATATTTTCTCTTAATTGTGTATTTTCAATATTGTCTAAACGGTTCATAATCAGTTAACAGTTAACAGCGAGCAGGTATCGGTTGCCATTTTTTGTTGATTGACAACTGCTCACTGTTAATTGTTTTCTCCTTTCAATAAATCTTGTCTCGTCTTTCTGGTTTTTTCTAAAGCCTTTTCTTGGCGCCACTTTTCGATTTCCGCGTGATTGCCGCTTAGAAGAACTTCGGGAACTTGCCTTCCGCGAAACTCTGGCGGGCGTGTGTAATGCGGACAATCTAAAATTCCGTTTGAAAAAGAATCGTTCGCGGCAGAAGTTTCGCTTCCCAGAGCCTCCGGAAGAAGTCTCGTAATCGCGTCAACTAAAACTACCGCTGCCGGTTCGCCGCCCGAAAGAACATAATCTCCGATGGAAATTTCATCAGTTACGAGCGCGTCGTTAACTCTTTCGTCTACGCCTTCGTAACGCCCGCAAATCAAAATAATATGTTCTGCTTTGTCCGTAAACTCTTTGGCGACGGCTTGTTTAAATTGTTTTCCCTGCGGCGAAAGCAAAACGACTCGCGTTCCGTTCGGAAAATTTTCGCGCACGTCGGTTTCAACTAAATTTTCAATCGCGGCAAAAATTGGTTCGCATTTTAAAACCATTCCGTCGCCGCCGCCGAACGGTCGGTCGTCAACCATCCGGTGTTTGTCGGTGGTAAATTCACGCAGATCGTGAATGCCAATCTCTACTATTCCCGCGAGACGCGCGCGCCGAATAATGCCAAAGTCAAAAACTTCTTTAAAAAAGTCTGGAAAAATTGTTAAAACGTCTATTTTCATTTTGGATTTTAGATTATTTTTTTGTCAAAAATCTAAAATTCCAGCAAACCTTCAGGCGCGTCAATTTTAATCAACTTATTTTCAATGTCAACTTCGACGCAGATCGTTTCGGCAAAAGGAATCAGATAATCTTTCTCCGCGCCTTTCACAACCAGAATTTCCGTTCCGCCCGTCCGCATCAATTCCGAAACTTTACCTAAAATTTTGCCATCAATCGTTTCAACCGCGCATTCGGCTAACTGCCAGTCGAAAAATTCATCCGCTTCAAGCTCGACGGCTTCCGCTTCAGAAACGCAAACTTCGCAATCTCTTAAATTTTCCGCCGCTTCAATCGAATCGAATCCAGCGAATTTTAAGATTATTCTCGCCTTCTGAAACCAGAACTTTTCAATTTCAAGTTCCAAAGTTTCTCCCGAAGGTTTAACGGCAAAAACTTTTTTCAGATTGTCAAATCGTTCAGGAAAATCAGTCAAAAGATCGGCAACCAGTTCGCCGCGCAACCCGCGAGTTTTGGCAATTTTAGCGATTGTAACTAAATCTTCCATTTCCGGGCTGCCGCGAATTCATTGTCAATCTCAATTTTGGCAAACTTACACGCCCGATGCCGTATCGACAAAATTATTCAACCACGTCCAAAACAAATCGCTTACCGTGTTTTTGTCCGGCGAAAAACAAAAGACTACGAATCGCTTTGATGGTTTTGCCTTCACGACCGATGATTCGCCCCATATCGCTTTCCGCGACACAAACCTTAATCACGTGCGCCCGTCCACCCGATTCTTCAGACACTTCAACCGCTTCTTTTTCGTCAACCAGAGCGCTAATAATTTTTTCAACCGCTTCTTTCATAAAGTATGCATGTTACAGACAGGTCAGGAAGAATTTTAGCGCCTTTGATTTTCAGACCGAGAGCTGAATTTACTCCGCGTCTTCAGGCTTTTTATCTATTTCTGCCGGTGCTTCTTCGGTTGTTTCCGTTGCCGGTTCCGCGACTGCTGTTTCTGTAGCTTCAGATTCGGCAGTTGCGGCGCTTTCCGCTTCAGCTTGTGCGGCACTTTCAGCTTCGGCTTTTGCTGCGCTTTCGGCTTCAGCTTTTTCAGCAGCAGCTTTTTGAGTGGCTTCGACTCTTTCAGCTTCGAGCTTTTCGGCTTCTACTCTTTTTGCCTCAATTCTCGCTGCTTTTTCTTCTTCCGCCTTCGTCGCTTTTGCCTGGATCGCCGCCGCTTTTTCTTCTTCCGACTGCTCCGGATTATGCTTGATCAAACTCGCGACGGTTTCTGTCGGCTGGGCTCCAACCGAAACCCAATACTGGATGCGTTCGTGCTTCAGATTAATTTCTGCCGGACTTGACATCGGGTTGTACGTGCCGAGATTTTCAAGGTATTTTCCGTCTCGTTTGCTGCGCTTTTCCTTAACCACGACGCGGTAGAAAGGTTTTTTCTTCGCGCCCATTCTCATTAAACTTATTGCTAACATAATTTTTTTAGTGGTAAATGGTAAGTAGTAATTGGTAAATGAAGAAAGACTTTCCACTTACCGTTTACGACTTAGCACTATCTTTTATCTTTTCTTTTTGTGTCTCTTTTTCTTCTTCAGTCTTTTACTTAGTGAATCGGTTGCTTCTTCGTAATTATTACCAAAATCTTCCTGTCCGCCACCACCGCCGAGCAGTCCGCTCAAACCGTTCATTCCGCCGCCGAGCATTCCGCCCAAACCGCCGCCGAGACCGCTCATCATCTTTTTACCAAGACCGCCGAGCATTCCGCCGCGAGTCATCTGCGCCATCATCTTTTTCATTTGCTCATACTGCCGAAGTAATTGATTGACTTCGGCGATTGTTGAGCCGGAACCTTTTGCAACGCGCGTTTTGCGGCTAGCATCAAGAATTTTATGATTTTGGCGTTCTTGTTTGGTCATTGAATCGATAATCGCTTCAGTGCGCTTCATCTGTCCTTCGACTTCTTCAGACTGTTCATCGGAAATCTGCAAACCACCCGTCATTTGTTCGGGCAGCATTTTCATAATCTTCGACATCGAGCCGAGTTTTTTGAATTGTCCGAGTTGAGCGCGAAAATCTTCGAGCGTGAATTGATTACTCGTCATTTTCTCTAACTGCTTCTGCGCTTCGTCCTCGTCAATTTTCCCCTGAACTTCTTCGATCAGCGATAAAACATCGCCCATTCCAAGAATTCTCTGGGCGATCCGGTCTGGATAAAACGGCTCGATAGCGTCATATTTTTCACCGACACCGACAAACTTAACCGGCTGCCCGATCACTTGTTTGATTGAAAGAGCCGCGCCGCCGCGGGCATCGCCGTCCATTTTCGTCAAAACGACGCCGGTAATCCCGACTCGTTTATGAAACTCTTCGGCTGAACGCACCGCGTCCTGTCCGGTCATCGCGTCCGCAACGAAAAGGACTTCGACCGGTTTTGTTTCCGCTTTGATTTGTTCGAGTTCAACCATCAAATCGTCGTCGATATGAAGCCGTCCCGCCGTGTCGATCAACAAAGTATCAAAACCCGTTTCCTGCGCGTGTTTCATCGCGCCGCGCACGAGCGTCAGCGGATCGTTTGTTTCTTTGTCCTGATAAACCGCGACTCCAACCGCGCTGCCGACCACGCGAAGTTGTTCGCGCGCCGCCGGACGATAAACGTCAACCGAGACGAGAAGCGGTTTGCGCTCCTGATTTTTTGCCAGCCAGTTAGAGATTTTCCCCGTCGAAGTTGTTTTACCCGAACCCTGCAGCCCGACAATCATTACGACATTAGGAATCGCCCGTGTAAATACGAGTCGTGAAGACGTTCCACCGAAAAGTTCGACCAGTTCGTCATAGACGATTTTGACAACCTGCTCGTGCGGTTTTAATTCCTGCCAAACTTGCTGCCCTTCAGCTTTTGCGCGCACTGTTTCAACAAAATCTTTCGCAACTTTGTAATTAACGTCCGCTTCAAGCAGAGCCATCCGAATTTCGCGCAGAGCAATGTCAACGTGCTCAGGCGTCAACTTTCCCTGACCGCGCAAGTTTTTCAGCGACTTTTTTAATTTGTCAGATAAAGATTCGAACATACAGATACACTTCCAGCGATTGAGCCGAAACTATAAATACTAATGGCAGAATGAGAAAGTGTCAAGAAATGAAAGAACTTATATCGAAGAGATTTTCGCAGGGCTAGTTTGGGAATATTTACAAAGTCGCTTCAGAAACTCTTTCAATAGACAATTTCAATCCATTTATAACGGGAAGCGGCGTCTTGTCTAAAGGATGCAGGAGAATCCATTCTTCTAAAACTTCCGCTAACTCGTTGCGGCAATCTTCAAGCGTCGCGGCATTTGCCCACGCGCCTTGAAACCCCGGAATTTCGCCGTAGAAACTTTTATCGTCGGATAAAATTTCGTATTTAGCTTGTCGAAGCGCTTCTTTAATATATTGACTTAACATACGTTTGCTATTTTAACTTTTCAGTTTCGTTTCATTAATCAAATTTTTACTTATCAAAACTTTTTCAACGGCTTTACACACATTTTCAACTGTAATTTGTTTAATAAATTCCTGCTTGTCAGAACCTTTGCCCGAATAAACAACTTCGTTCG
>MWVV01000695.1_pt1 | contig 12274 bp, 9 predicted proteins | sample 1047281 | NCBI WGS metagenome assembly MWVV01 (sample SAMN06349986, study PRJNA376086) | soil metagenome | isolation source: PT-2 sample Antarctic (ecotone) soil | place: Antarctica | collected 2015-01-13 | reverse complement strand
CGACGCCCTTAAGGCGTTGACAATTTTAGAAACTCAGGAGCCGGATGAAGAGCGAGGTCAGATCATCGGTGATGCTTAGTTGCAAAAGCAACTGGCAACGCGCCGCGCCTGCAATCAAGCTAAATGAGATCAGTCCCAAAGACATCATGCATGTGCGAGCCGAGCTGGCGGAAAACCGCCGGCTAGTCGAAGCGGTCAAAGCGACCCTCAGGCAAGCCAAACCTTCCGGTAAAGAAGAGGGGTTGGGCGTCGCGACTGCGGCCTCGAACCGGACTGGATCTTGATTTACCGCCTCGCTGCGAACGAACTGCGTCTGGAACGTACCGGCACAAATTCCGATCTTCTCGACTAAAGCCTGTCTGCAGATTACGCAGATCTCGCCGATTTCTTAAATCAGGACCAGTAACCCCAGGAATAGGAGGAGGAACTTGGCCCATTTTCCTACGTTTTGCCCATCAATTACCACTCACTTATCGTCGATCACTTCTCAATCGACCTGCGATCTCTGCATTCCCGTCTTCTACTGGCTACTTAGACTTCCTACTTGCTAGTCCTACTCGTTCACGACTTCGATCTGCCGATCGATTACTTGGCCCGTAAATCGATCAATCGCGACGTGGACCCAATAGCGCTGCTCTCCTTCGACGATAAAGTTTGGTAGATCAGCAGCTGCCGTAGCAGCTCGGGAGTAGCGGCCGCTCTGCGCAATGACATCAATCATTAGGTTCCACGTTCGTGTCTGAACCGTCTCACCTAAGGCCCGCACAACTGCTTCCCGCTGCGTTTTTGTTACGGTGGGTCCCAAACCCATTTCGGTTCCATTCAGCGAAGCTAAGCTCGCGCGATTAACGACCGGCGCTAAGGTTGTCAAAGAGACGAGGCTTGCCGCCACGCTTGTTGCTGGCGCGGCAGTGACGGGGGAGGGCGAGGGAGACGGATTTCCCCCGGCATTGACGCGCGGAGTGTCTTCTCGTCGAATCGTGTTCTTAAGTATCGCCGCGAGTGCTGGCCCCTGGGCGGAGTTCAAGTTTACGACGCCGGCCCGCATTCCGGAGGAATCGCTGTAATCGTTGACAGTAAATAAATCGAGGAGACCCGCATCCGAGCTCGCGGAGGAGGAAAAGTCCAATGTCTTGAACGGTTGATCACGAGAGGCATACGCCATCTCGCCAACACTTCGAAACGGTCTGTTCATCACAATCGGTCGGACAGCATCACCATTGGACTCGTTGTATGGATTCGTGCCACTAGGGGCATTGTCTCCGATCGTCTGCGAGAAACCCACGGGGTTCGGGTTCGGGCTTGGCGTAGGTCCGGGTGACGCTGTCGTCCACATAGGCGGTGGAGTTGGGTATAAGTTCGGCCAGATAGATCCAATCCCACCCGCAGAAGCGGAAGCAAGCGGAGGAGCGGTCAAGTTAACCACCCCTATTTGGCTGTTATAGCGGATCGTACGCGGATCTGCTTTCGCAAACATCGGGCCGGCTGCAACCGTCGCGAGAGCCCAGGGCGTTGGCGTCGTCGTATTCAGGTTCAGAAGGGTGGGCGCGCTGCCAGACAGTCCATACGCGCTGTAGTTAGTCACTAGGGACAAGTCTGACGAAATCCACGTACTCGACTCGTTATTGCCCTGCAGAGAAGAGTACGGATACCACTGGCCGTTTGGAGACTGGTAATCTAAAGCCATCTGAAATTGAGGCTTCAGTATTAACACCGGATGCTGGTTTGGCGCCAAAGCTGTCGAGGGAATGTTCGCTCCAGCCAGGGAAAGACGATACACGATATATCGGGCGCCGGCGGGCATACCCGTCGTCGTCAAGGAACTCCAGTCTGCGAAAGTGGCTGGCGAATCGGTTGTGGTGAATTGGGTGACGGCTGCACTGAAATCGCCGGTCCTCAGACGTGATGCTTGAAGGAAAGCGTCACGTCCTCCTGTGCTGATCCCCTCCGCGAGAGTTAACGCATGATTTGCAACAGTGACAGATCCCGTTGGAAAAGGCGTAACGCCGCTTGCCGCGCTGCCGCTCGAGACTGAGCCTGTGGCGACAACACTGCCGAATGCCGCCTGACCGTTCACCCGGATTCGAATCGCTGGACGCAAATAACCCGGAGTGAGCCCAACCATGTTTGTTGTGTCGCCGGAGTTCGCTTTCGTTAGGTCCCAGTTATCGCGGAAAGCATTCCACAAATTTGGCATCAGGAACCAATGTATACCGCCGGCCGTCTGTGTTGCGCCGACGGCACTAGCGGATAGGGAGTTGAGATAAGGCAGCCTTGGCATGCCTATTCCTTCCATCGCGGCCGTGCCCACGGTGCATGCTATGCGAACTGGGTATGAGTCTGCTCTAGACTGCGCGATTAAGTTCGCGCCTATCGTCAAAATCTGCAGCATCTTCGATTGCTGATGGGTCACGGGCAGTGCCGTGTCCGGCGACGCGGAGTCTCCCAACGAGCTGTCTAGAATTCCGGCTCGGAGAAGCTCAAAAAAGTCGGGCTCGCGCGTCGAGGTCAATGTTCCCAGATCTGCCAAGCTAGCGATCGGTGTAGTCGAACCAGCATGGCCGACATAATTCCACCGCTCGGTGGCAGCGTCCCAGGCGAGGCCGAAGTACTTCAAAATGTTCGCGGCGGTGCCCTGCTGCAAAAACGCGGTCGTCAGCCTAAAGTTACGCGCAGGGTCCACGAGAAGCCACATGTCGTAATTCTGGTTGGTCAAAGCCGGCGAAGAGATTGGGATCGTCCGCAGCGCGCTCGGGCCCATATAGGTAAGCCAGTTCAGGCGCTGGAGAAGAAAGCGTTTGTTGACGAGGTACTCTCCCTCCGTCGCAATGCTTCCGTCATTGCGGGTAAAGGAACCTGTAACCCATAAATTTTGGAAGTTTGGGTTGATCGTCGTAGGAACTGCGGGGCTCCACTGTGGGGTCGCGGCCGCCGCCTCACGGGAAAAAGTGCAAAGATATTGGAGCGCGTTGGATGGAAACTGAGTGGTGTTTCGAAAAGCAATGAGCTCTTGCCTGCTGACAAACGCCTGATCAGTCTGGTCATTGTAAACCGGGGCACCGCTAGTTTTCAGAAAAGAATTGGGAGAGTAAGCGACGAGCTTGATATTCGTCGGGTCAGATAAAACGAAATTATAGTAATTGTTGGTTGATGTCGTATTGAAAGCGAGCGTCGACCCGAAGTTCCCACTGGGCTTTGCGGATGCGTAATTACGCCAGCCGACCAAAGCATCAATCCCGGCCGTGCCCGTGGGAGATAGTCCATACGACCCGAGGCCGGTTAGGTCCGTAAAAGCAAGAGAGCCTTTCCGGCCAAATTGCAAAATAGTAGTTGGAGATGGATAGCCGGCCGCATTCATGTCGATCAGCCCTCCTTCATCGTAGATAACGTATGCATAACGACCAATGACCAGAGGGCTCGGCGCCGTTATAACGGCTGCGCCAGCTTGCTGCGTGGTAGAGTCGTAATCCTTAATGAAAACCCAATCCGGCGCCCAATACTCGGGCCCCGTGAAGCCCGATGTGATGGGGTCGGTGCTGTCGTCTCCGGTGTTTGCTTTTGGGATGAGGTAATGGGTGTTCCAACGCGCCAGACTGACAGAGCGTTTATTCGCTGACGGATCAGTCATTGAATTAACCGCAGACGCACGGCTTCCTCTTGCGGGCCCGTTAGTCGCATCCGACCAGTTGGCAGGCTCGGATCTGACACTGCGGCGAATCAAATTTGGAATAGCAGGTGTTGTCCCGGCCGCTGGAGTGGGACTGCGCAGCAGCACAATGTTCGCGCTCGCACTCGGCACGTACAGGTTCGAAGGGCTAGATGCAGGTCCGAAAGCGGTCGGCGCCGCCGAGCCAAGGATTATTTCCTGGCGGAGATCGCCGATGATGTTGTCCGTCGCGCTCGCCGCCAATTGATCAGATTTCGTTTGGTTGAAGCTGCCGTGAGAGACAGGGCGATCGGAGGTCACACGAGAGAAGAATGCGACGACCAATCCCGTCACAAGGACGACGAGCGCAAGCACGATGAGGAGTGCTGCTCCTCGATCACGACCGAAAAAAGGCGCGATCATATGCAACCTACTCAACCCGGAGGTCAAAGTAGCGGCTGTAAATTCGAATAGATGATAGTGCAGCCTTTGGCATCGTTGCAGTAGTCGGGTAGGCCACCGGATCACTTATGACTTTCGACCATTGTGCCTCTACCTGGCCCGTTTTCACGGGTCCGTTTCCTTTTTGCGATTTGAAGTCGCTCATCCTCTCCTGCAGCTCGAGAATATTAGCGTTTCCAAGGAGGGAGCGATTCTTCGAATCAATCACGGCAATGGTCACCGCGATCGCTTCAACATCGCTAAACGCGTCGATTGTGCTGTGAGTCTTGTCGATGTCGTCCCACGGGGAGTCATTAAGTTTACCGCGCTTAAGCAGGTAGGAGTACTCAAGCCGAATGACCCCAGGGCCGATTATCTCGTAATCGCCATTAGGGTCAGCACTGTTGTCGGTAATCGCCGGCCAAATACCGCTAATTAACACCGGCAAAAAGAACATGGGCTTTAGACTGTTCCGATTGTTCGCATTTAAATTCGAAATGCCGTTCCAAAGCAGCCCTTTTCCGAGTCGTTCTAGTTTGTTGTAGGCGTTTGAGGAGGAGAGCCCATTCACCCGATAAGCGACCAGTGAAACCGGGCTGGGTGCGCCGCTACAGTAGCCAGGCACCTCACTATAGAATGCCATCGAATCATTTAGTTCCGTCTGCCCGCCAGCACCACCTCCGCCCTTCCTGTGAAGACCTGATTTCCCCGGGTGCTTCGTCACGCCCCCTTTCAGATAGTAGTCAATGTCCTTGCGTTTCAACATCTGGCGAAAATCGACGGCCATCCGGTCAAAGACCATCCTAGCTTCCGTATCATTATCTACACGCGTGTTTGCCGGCTTTGTAAGCGTGGTGACATGACCCACCAGTTGCGACGTGATAAGCACAAGGACGGCGAGTACGGTTACGGAAACGGCGACCTCGACCAACGTGAATGCGCGAATCACGCGAGGAGCGTGGAATTGATTGACGGGTTCAATCATTATCGGTTGATGGCGGCGAACGTGCTCACGGATCCCGATGGAACCCCTCCCGCCGAAGGATCGATCGGTGCAGGCCAGCTCACGGTGATCACTGAAAGCGAGGTAGTGTCCGTGGGCGGCTGGATGTAATGGATAGTCGCTCGAAAAACAGAGTTGGCGGTGAGTGAACTGCCTTCACTCCTCGCATCTGCGGTAAAAAACAACGTGTCAGGAGTGGGATCCCACGTTCCGCTGGTGTGTGGGCGTAGAATCCATTTGGAGTCTGTTTTATCCTCCTGTCCTGGAGGTACCCGAGTCGCAGCCCGCAACTTTCCCACGACTTGTGAGATGATCGAATTTGCCTGTGTCTCGCCAATGCTTGCCTGCTGAGTCTTCAAACCAGCCGGCACGAGGCCTAGCACTGCGATCAGACAAAACGCAGCGATGCCGAGAGCGAGCGTCACTTCAACAAGCGAAAACGCTCGGCAGGATCGAAAACGGTAAGTCATCTTCTATAGATATTGATCGCGCCGGAAACCCCGGCGACTTGAATCGCCACTACGTTTACCCCGTTCGCGTCAGGCACATTGCCATGTGCTGCTTGGAGGCCGATCTCGATGACTGTTTTGAGCGTGTAGTTGTTGTTATCGATCCTCGCTTCTCCACGAGGGCTGAATTGCACAGCCTTTGTAAATGTGTATTGCGCCGTTGCAGTTGCGCTGCCGACCGGATACGGCAGACGAAGTAGCGAAGGGTCTGTAGGCGACGTATCGCCAATTCGAGCCGTGTTATAAGTCGCAGCCGGCCGGGTGTCGAAGGTATTACCCGTGCCTAAACCGTCGGTGAAGGTCTTTAAGTGAATGTTGTCGATCTTGGTCAGTTTGCCGATTTGGAGGAGCCGCGTAGGATCTGCGGGCACACCGGGGCTAGTCAGAATGCCCGAATAAAGCGCCGTGCCATCGGTCGACGCCATTACGGAAACCACAACTCTACCCACGCCCGGGGTCGCAGTCGGTGACGCTGACGGCACCGTGACATCCTCTTCATAAAATCCCACCCACGCGTACGTGTTCTTTGCTATGGCGTGAGTGCGAGCCTGCTCCAGCGATCCCTTGATCGTATCGGCGGCGGCCGTGATATCGCTTGCCCCTTTCATCCCTTGGAAAGCGGGAACGAGAAGCAGGGTCATCACGACGATGATCCCGATCACGACCATCAGCTCGACGAGAGTGAAGGCGCGAAGACGGTTTTGGCGCGGGCGGGGGGACACCAGTGAGTGATTATAGGACTTAGCTCACGCAGTAGAAAGCAGAATTGCTGCGCGAGGTTAATCTGAGCGGCAGAAGGCAGAACTCCAGCTCATCTGCCCTCGTAGGCGACAGTGAGCTTGATGGCCGCCGCAGCAAGGGCGGGAGTCGAGCGACCAAAGCGGCTAGCCGGAGAGCCGCGCAGCGACGAGCAGGGAAGCGTAGCTGGCATCTCCTGCGTGCGAAAGTTCGTAATCGCAGAATGCGATTACCAGCACGCTACAAGCGTGCGCTACCCACACGCAACTCTCTACGGAGCGGCGAGAGCGGCGTCGACGCTGGGGAATAATTTAAAGTATTCGTCGAGACGCGCGGTGGCCAAAATGAGGCGGACGGTCTCGCGGGCGCCCGCGAGCATCAGCATTCCGCCTTCGTGCTCTAGGCTTTGCATGGCTCCGATGAGGACCGCGAGGCCGGAGCTGTCGACATAAGGAACGCGGGAGAGATCGACGACCAGGCGCTTCGGCTTCTGATCGATCAAGGTGCGAAGGGAAGCGCGCATCTCCGGTGAGACGTGAAGATCGATTGCGCCTTCGGGCGAGAAAACGCTGGGCGGTGGAGATATAGACATGTGGCCTCTTGGTTTGGGACGGACATCATGACAAAAATCGCAGCGGAGGTCAATGGCAGGTCGTAAACAGTTACGTTAAGTCGCCCCTCACCGCGCGCTGTCGAATCACGCGGACAGCGTTGTAGCTTCCGCTGTCCTCAGCGGATTCGTTGATGTCGCGAATCGTGTGCCATTGCGCTGGGGACTGCGCACACTACATACAGCCGCGACGCTGACGATCGGCCGCGGCAGAACCGGCTGCTTCGAGGAGGGTGCAGGTGAGAGCAACGCCAATCTATCGGCGTGTCACGCGCGTTACGGCGAAACAAATTTGGTGTCGAAGCGGCATTTGAGTCGGAGTTTCGTCCGTCGCCACCCAGCGACGCTCGGCGGCCTCCGAGGACGTGTTTTGGTCGATGCCGGGTTAGACTCGGGGGTTATTTGCGGCGGCGAAATCACTGTTCGCGGACAACGCCAGCTCTAAAAAGTTTCTTCTGAAGGACGTTGATTCCGATCGCCTTCTCCGCGTGCAACGTGGGAACAGCAGAGAACGAGACCGCGAGACACTACTCGAACTACTCCTTTGGTCCGCAATCTTGACTGTTTCTTCCCGCGCTCGGATCGTCCTGATGTGAGTACGATCGCCATTCCTCTCCTCACCGTGGAGAACTACAAGATTCTTCCAGAAACTGGCCCGCGCTATCAACTCATTGAAGGAGACCTCTACATCGCGCCCGCTCCGAATCGCTACCATCAGGATATTTCCCGCAACCTTGAATACATCCTGCTCGACTACCTGGAGGAGCATCCGATCGGGAAACTATACGACGCGCCGTTCGATGTTTACCTTGATGAGTACAATGTTTTTCAGCCCGACATTCTCGTGGTCCTGAACGAGCGCCTTTCGATCCTCAGCGAAGCCGGAGCTGAGGGCGCGCCGGATTTCGTCGTGGAGGTTCTTTCGCCCAAGACCGCGCGGCTCGACCGCGATAACAAGCGCCGCGTCTATGCCACCAGCGGAGTCCGTGAGCTTTGGATCATCGCGCCGGAGACGCGCCAGATCCAAGTGTATCTGCTTTCACGGGATGCGGCCAATACGATCGCCACGCACGGCGAGAACGACACTTTCGAGTCCGCGCTGTTTCCGGGGCTGCGTTTCAGCGCGACCAGGATTTTTGCACAATAGGTTCGAGTGGTCGCAAAGACGGCATTCCTCACCCAACCCGCTTCCAAACCTGCTCCTTTGCTCTCACTAGGGCTGCGCGTCGGTCTCTCCCGGCGCGCAAGAGGGAGTTCCTTCTGCTTGCGGGGGAAGGTTAGGATGAGGACGCTTCCCTCGATTTCTCCTCCCGATTGAACTTTTGAACCGCTTCTCTGATCTCGTCCGAGATGCGCACTTGATGTGCGCCTAACGACAATTCTTCAACTTCACACGAATCGCTTCCTTCGGACAGAATGCCCGCTCGAGCGGACACGCTGGAAGCCTGGGTGAGGCGAATCTGTTGATGAGCTTTCCGATGCTCGACCTCCCTCAACCCTCGAACGACCAGCGTCCTCCCACCATCGTTCGCTCGATCGAGATGTTGATGAGCGACGAAGGCTCCTCGCGTAAGGGATCGCGACCGAGCACGACAAGGTCCGCGAGTTTACCGCGCTCGATTGAACCTTTCAGGTGCTCCTCGTAAGAAGCGTAGGCGCCGTGCAACGTTTGGGTGCGGAGAGCTTCTTCCACCGTCAGCCGCTGCTGTGCTCCCCAGGTGTTTCCTTTGCTATCCGTGCGCGTGACGGCTGACTGGAGCGCCATCATCGGCTCGAACGGGCCAGGCGGATAATCGGAGCCGGGCGCAGCGCGGATTCCGGCATCGAGGAAGCTGCGCAGCGCAAACATGTGGCCGAGTCGCTCCGCTCCGTAATCGCGGAACTTTTCGCCATGGTAGTAAACGTAGGCCGCGAAAGGCGTGGGAATCGCTCCCAGGGCGCGCATGCGTTGCACGAGCGCATCGTTGATCAAAGTGCAATGCTCGATGCGGAAGCGCGGATCGCGGCGCGGCCGTTCCCGTTGGAGTCGTTCGTAGACCCGCAAAACCGTATCGATTGCGACATCGCCATTGGCGTGGACGCCGATTTGCCAATCCGCCTCATGCGCTTTGCGCGCCGTGTTGTAGAGCTCCTCTTCGCTCATGACTTGGATGCCGAAATCGTCGGGACGGCCCACATACGGCTCGGAAAGCCGGGCGGTTCGCTCTGAGATCGAGCCGTCGCACGTCATCTTCATCGCGCCGACACGGACCCATTCATTGCCGAAACCGGTGCGCACTCCGGCGGCGATCATCCGATCGATCTCGCTGTAGCCGATGAGACAGTAGATGCGCACGGAGAGTTCACCCGCCGCATGCGCATCCTGATACGCGCGCAGATCGTCGTGTGACCCGTACGCATCATGCGCGGAGGTTATGCCGGCGCGGGACATCATTTCTGAAACTAGCTTCACGCCTGCGCGGAAATCCTCGCGGCTGCTCGGCTCTGGGATGAGCTTTTCCAAAACCTCGACCGCCCGCTCACTGATCCGGCCATTGAGCGCACCCGTGGCGGGATCGCGATCGAAACGGCCGCCCGAAGGGTCCGGTGTCGCTTCCGTGATGTGCGCGAGCTTGAGCGCGAGTGAATTCGCATACGCGGTATGTCCTCCGCGATGTGAAATGAGCACCGGGTGCTCGGGCGCGGCGGCGTCGAGATCCGCGAGATTCAAGGGGCGCCCATCGAGCGTCTTCGTGTCGTCGTATTTGAAACCGAGCACCCATTCGCCCGGGGGAGTTTTGGATGCCCGCTCGTGAATCGCGGCTTGGATGTCGTCGATTGATCGCAAGTCGCAGTCCACCTGTTTCAGGTGCATGCGACCGGCGACGGCTGGATGCGTGTGGGCGTCGATGAAACCCGGCACGATCGTCTTTCCTTCGAGATTCATCTTCGTTGTCTTCGCTGTGGCGAGTGCAGCGACCTTCTCGTTGCTGCCAACGGCCAGGAAGCGGCCGTCTGCGATTGCGATTGCCTGCGCGCGTGGGTGCCGGTCATCGATCGTGATGACATTGGCATTGTAGAGAATCAGCTCCGGAGCGGTCCGCTCCAGAAAAAGCGCGGGCGCGACAGCAAAGGCGCCGAGCTGGCCGAGAAATTCGCGTCGTGATTGCAAGAGAAGAGCGGGCGCGGTTTTGGCGAGTGTCTTCTCTTGGACCAGGTTCTTTCAATGCGAAACTTGCCTAGGCGAAAATCCAGGCTAGCGAACTTCCTTATCTTGATCTCTTGTCGGGCGCGCCATCACACAAAGGTCGTCGTCCTCACAGCAAGCTTGTCGCGTTAGGCATGCGGATCGCCGCATCTGACAAGGGCCAACACAATCTTGAGCGGTTCACTGATTTCCGGCTTGACGCACACAGCCGTCCCCTCGCACGCTGTGGCATGCACAGACGGCTTGACAACAACTCGGAGTCCGACGGTGTAACCCGTCGAACATTTCTCGGCACCACGATGGGCGGCGGCGCCGCGTTACTGACAGGAGGACTGGCTTCCCTCTTCGCAAGCTCCACGGCCAAGGCAGTGTTCGCGGATGATGCCCCTTGGATTGAGGCGAGCATCCCGAAGCTCCGCAGGCTGATCGCCAATGGAGTAATTACCAGCAGAAAACTAACTCAAAGTTATCTCAAGCGAATCGCGGAGCTCAATCCTCTGCTGCACGCAGTGATCGAAACGAATTGCGACGCATTGGAGATCGCGGAGAAGCGCGATAATGAACGCCTCGCCGGGCATGTGCGAGGCCCGCTGCACGGCATTCCCGTTCTCGTAAAGGACAATATAGCCACGCACGATTCCATGCAGACGACTGCAGGGTCGCTGGCACTTCTTTACAGCGAGGTGCCCTCGGATTCGGTCGTAGTCCAGCGTTTACGCGCCGCTGGAGCGGTAATCATTGGCAAGGCGAATCTCTCGGAGTGGGCGAATTTTCGCGGCTTTGCACCGTTCAACGGCTGGAGCGCGCGGGGTGAATTCACCCGCAATCCTTACAAGTTGGGGTTTGACCCATGCGGATCCAGCTCGGGCTCTGCGTCGGCGACGGCTGCGAACTTGTGCGCAACCTCGGTGGGGACGGAGACAGATGGCTCTATCGTTTGCCCGTCCGGAAATAATCTTGTCGTCGGCCTCAAGCCGACGGTCGGACTGATTTCAGGGGAGGGCATCATCCCCATCGCGCATAGCCAGGATACCGCGGGTCCGATGTGCCGCACCGTGAGGGACACCGCGATTATGCTCGGCGTCATGCAATCGCCGTTTGGCGACGTGGCAGACCGTCCGATTCCCTCTGACTACACGAAGTTTCTTCGCCGCGGCGCCCTGAAAGGCGCCCGCATCGGGATCGATCGCCGCTATTTCACCGCAGACTACGGCGGTGAAACCGACTTGGTTAGGGTTGCCAGGCAGGGTTTGGACGCGATGAGGTCTCTCGGGGCCACCCTCGTTGACACCGACACCGGCGATACATTTCAGGATGACTTCAAGTTTTACAACGATGAATTCACGGTCCTGCTCTTCGAGTTCAAAGTGCAGATCGCGCAATACCTGGCTACGCTCAAGGAGACCTCGCAGCGGACGCTGGCAGATCTGATCGCCTTTAACATCGCGCACTGCCCGACGGAGATGAAGTATTTCGGACAAGAGATCTTCCATTTGGCTCAGGACACGAGTGGGAATCTTCGGGATCCCGTTTATTTGAACGCGAGAAATGCCAATTTGGATTTTGCGCGCAACGGGATCAACCTCGCGCTGCAGCGCCAGAATCTCGACGCCATCGTTGCGCCGACTTACAGTTTTGCCTCATCCATCGCCGCCGTCGCCGGGTACCCAGACATCTCGATCCCTGTAGGGCTCACCCGGACAGGGAAACCAGCCGGCCTCTGGATGTATAGCGGATATCTTCAGGAACCGAAGCTTCTGGCGTTTGCCTACGATCTCGAACAGGAGATCCGCCCTCGCACTGTGCCGAAGTTCCTCGGCCATGTCCCACCGGAACCTCCAAATGCCGGCATCTGCGAGGGTCCTTCAGGCGCCGCGGCGATCTCCAGCGCCCAGCCTGCTCCAGCGAGGACGGGGCGGCTCTCCTACCACCTGGGAACGGGAAAACTGTTCCCGCAATAGCGGCGAAGCGAAGGCGGGGACCTGTGATCGATTGATCCTCGTGACCGAATTCCGCCTCAGCTCTTTGGCAGATGTTGCAGCGCTGGTTCCGCCCGAGAGTACTGGTCGCTTATCGGGTGAATGGGCTCTCCTCCTCAAACGCCTACAACAAACTAGAACGACTCGGAAAAGGGCTGCTT
>MWVV01000694.1_pt1 | contig 12278 bp, 11 predicted proteins | sample 1047281 | NCBI WGS metagenome assembly MWVV01 (sample SAMN06349986, study PRJNA376086) | soil metagenome | isolation source: PT-2 sample Antarctic (ecotone) soil | place: Antarctica | collected 2015-01-13 | reverse complement strand
TATCATTAAACGAATTTACTATCTTTGTCACCGCATCAAGTGAAAGTGTATCGGGAAAGGTCGGAACAATTACCAAATCGGAATTTTCGGAAATTGTTTTCAACTCGGAATTATTAGGTCTAGCAGGGGTATCAATAATGATGTTTTTATAAGCGGAAGAATCAAAGGAATCCGAAGCCCTTAAAGTTTCAAATTGCTCGGTAATCATATCGTGTCGGTTTGCCCAAGCAAGAGCGGATTCATTCGGATCGCCGTCGAGCAATAAAGTGCCTTTGCCAAGAGCCGCCGCCAAATGATAAGCGGTCGTCGTCTTTCCTACGCCACCTTTATACGAAGCAAACGAAATAATCACACAACTACTTTATGTAATTTTGCAAAAATTGGCAATCTAAATCTTCAAATTTTTAGATTTCTAAAGATTTAACCTGTTAAAATGCTGAAGAATCGTTTATATTTATGTTTGTGAGAACTTGTTTAATATACTAATTTTTTCTTTACCACTAACCCCAATGAACATCGAACAAGCAAAAAACAAAATTATTAACGGAAATTGCCTAGAAATTATGAAGCAACTTCCAAATGAATGTATCGACTTAGCAGTAACCAGCCCGCCGTATAATTTGAAAAATTCAAGCGGCAACGGAATGAAAGCCGGAACTAAAACTGGTCGGTGGGCGAACAACCCGCTGCAGAATGGTTACAGCCATCATGATGATGAAATGCCACACAACAAATATGTTGAATGGCAACGCGAAGTTTTAACCGAAATGATGCGCTTGCTGAAAAACACCGGCGCAATTTTCTACAATCACAAATGGCGCGTCCAAAAAGGTCTTATTCAAGACCGAGCGGATATAGTTGATGATTTCCCCGTTCGCCAAATCATAATCTGGAAACGCGCTGGTGGCTTCAACTTTAATCCCGGTTATTTTGTCCCAACCTACGAAGTAATTTACCTAATCGCCAAAAAAGAATTTAAGCTCGCCAAAGGTAAAAACGGTTATGGTGATGTATGGGATTTTAACCAAGAAATGAAGAATCCCCACCCCGCAGCTTTTCCAATCGCGCTGCCGCTTCGTTGTATTGAATCGACCGAAGCGGAAATCATTCTCGATCCGTTTATGGGCAGCGGAACAACCGCCATCGCCGCCAAGCAACTCGGAAGAAACTTTGTCGGAATTGAACTATCACCAGAATACTGCCAAATGGCGGAACAACGTATAAACGGAATAGCAACACTACCCAAAGAAAACTCACTTTTTGCCAGTCAATAAAATTATTTATGGAAAATCAAACGCCGGTCATTTACACAAAAGAATCGTTAATCGAAAAACTACTTGAAATTAAAGCAATGGGTTTTGTCCCGAACGCTCGTCACGGTAACGCCGGTGGAATCGGTAACACTTTAGAAGATTTGCTCGGAATCGAAGAAAATAATTTACCGCTGCCGAACGCAGCCGAATGGGAATTAAAAACGCAGAGAATCGGCACGTCGTCGCTCACAACGCTGTTTCATACCGAACCAAGCCCACGCGCTTTGAAATTCGTTCCAGCTATATTTCTACTAAAATATGGATGGAAACATAAACTCGCCGGTGATGGATATCCGGATAATGAAATGAGCTTCCGTCAAACTATTCACGGCAGCGAATCGAATCGCGGTTTTAAGGTCGTAGTGGATGAAGAAGAAAGAAAAGTTAAAATTTCCTTCAACGTCAAAAAGATCGCTGAAGAACATAGCGAATGGAAAAAGTTTTTAGAATCAGGCGTAGGTCTGAAAGAACTAGAACCACAACCATACTGGGGATTTGATGATCTAGCAGCGAAAGCAAAAACCAAACTCAATAATTGTTTTTATGTTCAGGCTGAAGTGAAAAAAGATAAAACTACGAAAGAAGAATTTTATCACTACAAAAAAATCCAAAAACTAACCGGCTTTAATTTTGATGGTTTCCTTGATGGTTTGAGAGAAGGTTTCGTGTTGGTAGATTTCGATGCGCGAACTGGTCACAATCACGGAACAAAATTTCGTCTTCGTCAAAACTTTTTGCCGCGCCTTTATAAAAGTGTTGTTGAAATAAAATCTATTGAAGCTGCCGAAGCAGAAAATTCAACGCAGCCTATCGAAATCAACGTCGAAGAAAATTAAAGAAAAAAGCAAAAGCAGTTTATAAGGTGTGTCTCAAATCGCCACGTTATAAATTTTCCTCTAACAAATCAGAATGTTAGACGCTCAAAGTTTTGAGGCTTTGAGCGTCTAACATTCTGATTTTCTATTTCAAACCCAAAAAAATATTTTTTTGCAATGTCCTTATATTCGAGCAATCATGCATATATTAGCGAGATGCCTAGTTTCGCAAACCGCTATCGCGGTTCGCCAAACGCTATCGCGTTTGACTAGCTTTGCTTCGCAAAGGGGGAAAAGAAATATGAACAAAGTCGATTTATTTGAAGAAGAAATTATCGTTATCGAAGAAGAAATCGCTGAACCTAAAGCCACAAATTTACAAAAAAATGCGAAAAAAAAATGGAAGCCGGAGGAAGAAAAATACTCGGAAAATTTTTATATTCGCTGCACGAAAGCAGAAAAGGATGCAATTGAAATTGAAGCCGCGTCTTTTGATTTATCTCAAGCTAGGTTTTTTATCGCGAAAGCTTTGAACGCGAGAGGAGTTTTAAATCGTGAAGAAACGAAAATAGCGTCAACCGCAATCACTGAACTTAGTCGAATTTCAAACAATATAAATCAAATTGCAAAGGGTATAAATTCGACAAGGTTGCGCGGCGAAATTGCTGAAATAACTCAAAAACAATTATTTGCCGCAGCAGAAACAGCAAAACAAATTTCATTTTCAATACAGGAAATGATGAAAAAATACTATGGCAATCGGAATAATTAGCACTAACAACAGAGCAGCAGCTTCGGTCGCAAACGTATCTTACATACTTCGTGATAACGCAACAGCCTGTTGGACTACCCAGAACCTTGACCAAATAAAGGACAAAACGGATGCGCTTTCGTATGCGGAGCGGCGAGCGTTTGAAGAAGATTTAACACCTTTATGGGGTGCAAAAGAACGTCGAAATCATATCCGAATGGAATTAACTTTTGCCAGTGAAACTAATCCCGAAGTCGCATTAAAAATCGCAAAAAATTTTCTCAAAAATAATTTTCCAGAAGCGAAAATTATTTTATCAAGCCACAAAAACACCGATCATGTGCATGTTCATTGCTGGTTGGACAATAGGCAAGTAAACGGAAATAAGCTTAGGTTGGAAAATTCAAAATTTTATAAATTCGGGCAAAAATGGTCAAAACATTGTGATTCGATTTATGGAACAAATTACACAGAACAATTCAAAGAATCTAAAACAAGGCATAACGCAGAAAAGAAAATCGGCGAATATTCAAACAAATGGTGGGAAAAATTAAAACAAGGAAATATAAAAAATGAACAAAGAACAATTACAGCAGGAAAACAACTTATTGCGCGAGCAAGTCGATGCCTTAATCAATCGGGTCGAAGAATTGACGAACTCAAACAGCTTCAATTCGGAAACGATTTCGGACTGGCGGCAACTAGTAGGGAAAGTCCGAACCGACTCCGGAGTCAAAGTAGTGGATCGGGCAGTCTTCACAATGAACCACCTCAACAAACTATTCGGGAATCAAGCAAATCGTGGTAATGAAAAGGGGGATCAAGCCAAAATTGAAGAATGGACAACTATTCATACCGCAGAATTAGCGGCTTGCGAATTTATTTTGGAAAATAAAATGGAAGTCCACGCGCTATGCGAAGTGCGCGACCGGAAGCATAATCAAAATTTTGGACTTCCCCCAACAATTTCTGAAATGGTTGAAATGATAAATCAACCCGAAACCGCGCAGCCGAAAGCAACCGAGTCTGATAAAGAATTCGATGATTTATTCAAAATGCTTGAAGAACCTAATAAAATCAAGTTAAATATCTAATTCAATACCCCTTGATGCGAGCCGCTGGGCAAAAGATTCTATTTCAGCCAAATCCCACGCCTTGCCGTCAAGGTCGGTAAAATTCGCGTCAGGGTATTTAATTATCAGCCGTAATTTTCTTAAATTTCGGGTAAATTCTACTTGTCGGTAGAAAATTTCACGGTATTTTTCTAATCCTTGCTCTTTAACCACTTCGCGCCAGCTAATTCGTTTAGCTTTGACAGAAGATTTATCGGAAATTTCTTCTGAAATCCCAAAACTGTCGGAAGCTTCCGAAACCGAGCCGTCAGTTATTCCGTCAGTATTGAAATAGGTCAAGCCGCGTGCCACACCTTCGGCAAATGTTGATTCTTTATTAACATGCGAAGAAAGAACCTCCTCCGCTAAAGCACGTTCAGCCTTTAACCTTGAAAGTGTTTTTCTGAAATTTCCCGAAACTTCAAACATTCTATCCCAGCGTTTTACTTCGGCAATTTCCAACAAATGCGCGGCAGGAATTTTATCCCAACTTTCACTTTTTGTGAGGTATTTGCAAACTTCTTTCAAAGCTTCTTCAATCGTCGTAATTTGTTGAAACTTCACATCAAGAAATTTATCAACCTTGAACTCTAGTCCAAATTCTTCAAATGCCTTACGAACGCATTCTGTCCAAAAATGTTTGAACAAGTAACCTTGTAAATAGAATCCCGAAACAAGCAGGTGCGAATGAACATGATAAGTGCCGTTTGGACGAATTGTAAATTCAACGCCCTTTATAATCGAAGTTAAATAAATTTTTGTAAATTTCAACTTACGGAACAAATCCCAAGCGCGTCGGTGAACTTGCATTGTTAGCACAAGTGAACCGAAAACCTGCGGCATGGTCAGCGTAACAGCGCGTAATTCTTCCTGCTCAATAATAGTTTTTCTTTCTACCGTTTCAGGCAACAAAGCAAACTCACCGAATAATTTATAATTTTTTTCTTCTTCGGCGTAGCATTCGTGTTCGCGTCTAATCAGTTTGGTATTCTCAACCGCCCGAATCGCAATCCCCCTATTACGCGAAGCCAGCCGAGCCGTGCAGTTTTGGCAGAGCTTCAAGCCACAACCAAACAGCCCCCCAAAACCGCTGAAAGTTTCGCCGGTTGAGTAATCGACAAAACCGTCCGTCAAATAGAAATTGTTTCTATCCGCGCACGCCTTCAAACGGTCGGCGTAAGCCTTTACCACTTCATTGTCATCGAGCGCGGCATGCCCGTATAGAATGGCAGCAACAACGTCGCCACGCTCCGAACGGTAATCGGCAACGGAAATCGCCTTGTCACGTTTGGAAAGTAAATTTAAGTCGAAGGATTTCAACTCGGAATTTAAATCCAAGTCGGCTAACTTTTTAGTTGGAACGTAGTTTTTAGTCATAAGCCTGAATCGGTGCAAATTCAGGCTTGAACTAGAATAAAAATATAGGTATTATTCTAATAGAACCCGAACCGCTGGAATCGGTTTCGAGAGTTTAAGAAAGCGTCAAGAGTTGGAAGCTCTCGGCGTTTTCGTTTTTTCTAAACAAAAAATTTAATAAAGAACTGAAAAACCAATCACACTATAAATCGTCTCACGGAACTTTTGGAAGTCAAATTGCAACTTTTTTAATTATAACTCCTGTAAATTCATCATTTACAGAAACGATTTAATTTTTGTCAATCCACTCCTGAACAAGATTTTCAACCAAAGTGCTGAAATCCGAATCATTTTCTATTAGTTTTACCTGCGCCTTTTTAACCGTTTCCTTTTTCAGGTAAACGGTGGTCGAGCGGTAATTCGGGTCCGAGCTTTTGCCGGTCTTACGCCCAACTGGTTCTTGCCCCGCCGCTTTATCTTTCAACTTCAAGCTTGAAAACATATTATTTGCCATATTTCAAAACCTCTTTTCTCAGCCCAAGAATATCGTCCCAAGAATCATCGCCGCCGCGCAGCATTTTTACCGTTGTCCCTATCGTCGCAGCTTTACTGAAAAGCACCCGCTTACGAATCTGAGAATTAAAGAACCTTACACCCAATTCTTTTAACAAACTTTTTGCGTCCCGCGCAGCAACCGCACCCGAAACTTGCGTTAATAAAACTCGGTAATTTTCAATCCCAATACCATTGAACGAATCTACTATCTTTGTCACCGCATCAAGTGAAAGTGTGTCGGGAAAGGTAGGAACAATCATTAAATCGCTATTTTCGGAAATTGTTTTCAATTCGGAATTGTTAGGTCGAGCAGCCGTATCAATGATGATATTTTTATAAGCGGAAGAATCGAAAGAATCCGAAGCCCTTACAGTTTCAAATTGTTCGGTAGTCATGTCATGTCGGTTTGCCCAAGCAAGGGCAGATTCATTCGGATCGCCGTCGAGCAATAAAGTGCCTCTACCGAAAGCCGCCGCCAAATGGTAAGCGGTCGTCGTCTTTCCTACACCGCCCTTGAACGAAACAAACGAAATAATCACACTACTACTTTATGTAATTTTGTAAAAATTGGCAATCTAAATCTTCAAGATTTTAGATTTCTAAAGATTTAACCTGTTAAAATGCTGAAGAATCGTTTATATTTATGTTTGTGAGAACTTGTTTAATATAATAATTTTTCCTTTACCATTAACCCCAATGAACATCGAAGAAGCAAAAAACAAAATTATTAACGGAAATTGCTTAGAAATTATGAAGCAACTTCCAAATGAATGTATCGACCTAGCAGTAACCAGCCCCCCATATAATCTGAAAAATTCGACCGGCAATGGAATGAAAGCAGGAACTAAAACTGGTCGGTGGGCGAACAACCCCCTGCAGAATGGTTACAGCCACCATGATGATGAAATGCCGCACAACAAATATGTTGAATGGCAGCGCGAAGTTTTAACCGAAATGATGCGCTTGCTGAAAAACACCGGCGCAATTTTCTACAATCACAAATGGCGCGTCCAAAAAGGTCTTATTCAAGACCGAGCGGATATAGTTGATGGTTTCCCCGTTCGCCAAATCATAATCTGGAAACGGGCAGGTGGCTTCAATTTTAATCCCGGTTATTTTGTCCCAACCTACGAAGTAATTTACCTAATCGCCAAAAAAGAATTTAAGCTCGCCAAAGGTAAAAACGGTTATGGGGATGTTTGGGATTTTAACCAGGAAATGAAGAATCCCCACCCCGCAGCTTTTCCAATCGCGCTGCCGCTTCGTTGTATTGAAGCAACCGAAGCGGAAATCATTCTCGATCCGTTTATGGGCAGTGGAACAACCGCCATCGCCGCCAAGCAACTCGGAAGAAACTTTGTCGGAATTGAACTGTCACCGGAATACTGCCAAATGGCGGAACAACGTATCAGCGGAACAACAACACTACCCAAAGAAAATTCTCTTTTTGCCAGCCAATAAAATTATTTATGGAAAATCAAACGCCAGTCATTTACACGAAAGAATCGTTAATCGAAAAACTGCTTGAAATTAAAGCAATGGGTTTTGTCCCGAACGCCCGTCACGGTAACGCCGGTGGAATCGGTAACACCTTAGAAGATTTGCTCGGAATCGAAGAAAATAATTTACCGCTGCCGAACGCAGCCGAATGGGAATTAAAAACGCAGAGAATCGGCACGTCGTCGCTCACAACGCTGTTTCATACCGAACCAAGCCCACGCGCTTTGAAATTCGTTCCAGCTATATTTCTACTAAAATATGGATGGAAACATAAACTCGCCGGTGATGGATATCCGGATAATGAAATGAGCTTCCGTCAAACTATTCACGGCAGCGAATCGAATCGCGGTTTTAAGGTCGTAGTGGATGAAGAAGAAAGAAAAGTTAAAATTTCCTTCAACGTCAAAAAGATCGCTGAAGAACATAGCGAATGGAAAAAGTTTTTAGAATCAGGCGTAGGTCTGAAAGAACTAGAACCACAACCATACTGGGGATTTGATGATCTAGCAGCGAAAGCAAAAACCAAACTCAATAATTGTTTTTATGTTCAGGCTGAAGTGAAAAAAGATAAAACTACGAAAGAAGAATTTTATCACTACAAAAAAATCCAAAAACTAACCGGCTTTAATTTTGATGGTTTCCTTGATGGTTTGAGAGAAGGTTTCGTGTTGGTAGATTTCGATGCGCGAACTGGTCACAATCACGGAACAAAATTTCGTCTTCGTCAGAACTTTTTACCGCGCCTTTATAAAAGTGTTGTTGAAATAAAATCTATTGAAGCTGCCGAAGCAGAAAATTCAACGCAGCCTATCGAAATCAACGTCGAAGAAAATTAGAGAAAACCAAAAACCGCTTATAAAGTGTGTCTCTAGTCGCCACGTTGTAAATTTTCCTCTAACAAATCAGAATGCTAGCATTTCAAAGCCTCAAAACTTTGAGCGTCTAACATTCTGATTTTCTATTTCAAAGATTCAAAAATGTTTTCTTGCTTTTGTCGAAAATAATAACGAATGTGTGTGCAGCTTGGGAAAATGCCAAGTTACGCAAATCGCTATCGCGTTTGCCGAACTGCTATCGCTGTTCGACTTGCCGCTATCGCGGAATAAGGAATTACTTATGGAAAAAATAGATTTGTTTGAAGAAGAAGATGTGGTCGAAATCACTATCGAATCCGAACCCGAAACGCCAACCAAACGTCAGAAGAACGCGAAGAAAGCATGGAAAGCGGAAGAAGAAAAATACTCCGAAGGCTTTTTTATCCGCTGCACAAAAGCAGAAAAAGATGCAATAGAACAAGAGTCTGAAAGTTTTGAAATGTCCAAATCTCGGTTTTTAGTTGCAAAGGCTTTACACGCAAAAAGAGTATTCAGCCGCGAGGAAATTACATTATTGTCGAATAATTTGTCGGAACTATTACGAATTTCAAACAACGCAAATCAAATCGCAAAAGGTCTGAACTTGTCACGGCTTCGCGGCGAAACAATCGATTTAAGCCAAAAACAATTATTTTCCTTAACGCTTGAGATTCAAAATGTCGTGGCAGAAACAAAAGAAAAGCTTACAAAATTATGTCGGTTTTGAACTACACAACAAATAATCGGGCAGAAGCTTCTGTCGCAAATGTTGCATACATTCTCAGAAATGATGCGGTTGCTTGCTGGGCAACTCACAATCTTGAAGAAGTTCAAACCAAAACGGATGCGCTAACCTACACCGAAAAACGCGCCGTTGAAGAAAGCCTTACTCCGTTGTGGGGAGCAGCCGAACGTCGAAATCACCACCGGCTCCAATTAACTTATGCTAATGAAGCCAATCCCGAAACAGCACTACAAAACGCAAAAATTTTTCTGGAAAACAATTTTCCAAATGCAAAAATTATTTATTCAAGTCATAAAAATACGGAAAATTGTCATGTTCACTGCTGGGTTGATATTAGGCAAAATGATGGAAAAAAAGTGCATTTGAAGAATAGCGAATTTTATAAACTCGGTGAAAAGTGGTCGAAGTATTGTGATGAGATTTACAAAACGAACTATACAGAACAATTCAAACAATCTCGCAAACAACACCTTCAACAAAAGAAAAACGGAATCGAACCGCCGAAGGCAAAACAAGGAAAAAAATTAAAAGAGGCTAGTAAAAAAAATGAACAGCAAACAATTAACCGAACAAAATCAATTATTAAAAGAGCAGGTCGAATTATTAACGAATCAGCTAGAAGAATTAACGAACTTAACCAAATCAAGCACTACGGAAACCAGTTTGAACTGGCGGGAATTAATAGGGAAGGTGCAGAACGACAACGGAGTAGCAGTGTGCAACCGCGCCCAGAACCTAGTCGAACACCTACAGAAATTACGCAGCAATCAAATCATTCGCGGTAAGGAAGGAACGAACCAAAGCAAAATTGAATTATGGACGAGTATTCACGATGCAGAACTATTAGCGTGTCAAACTATATTAGCTAACAAGGCAGAAACCCACGCAGTATGTGAGGTGCGCGACCGAAAAAGAAATTTGAACTTCGGACTACCTCCAACAATTTCGGAAATGGCTGAAATGATAAACCAACCGGAAACCGCGCAACCGAAATCAACCGAGTCTGATAAGGCAACCCATGATTTAATCAAGATTTTTGAAGAACCAAGTAAATTTTTAGGTTAAAATCCTAAATTAATTCCCTTTGCAGAGAGCTGTAGCGCAAATTCTTCTAATTCGGCTAAATTCCAAGCTTTTCCGTCTAAATCGGTAAATTCTGCCAACGGGTATTTAATTAGCAGCCTTAATTTCCGAATTTTTCTGGCATATTCAACTTGCTTATAAAAAATTTCAAGGTAATTTTCCCGCCCAAGTTCCACACACAACTGCCGCCAGCTAATTCTTTTGCTTTTTTCTGCGCTTCCCGAAGTGGTTTCTTCAGGAATTTCAGAAGCTTTCAAAACTTCGCCGTCAATTATTGCGTTAGTATTGAAATAGGCGCTATCGCGAGTATTATCGTCTTCGGTTACTTTTGATGAAACTTCCTCACCAACAGAAGAAGAAGTAAGAAGTTTTACCTCATTCAATTCTTTGATTGTTTCCCGAAAACGACCAACCACTTCAAACATTCGCGCCCAACGAGAAATGCGCGCCACTTCCAAAAGGTGTTCAGCCGGAAGTTTTTCCCACGAATCGGATTTAGTAATGTATTTACACGTCTCTTGCAAAGCGTCCTCAAAACCTATAATCGTTTTGTCATTCGGATTTGCTTTATCGACTACAAGCTTCACATTAACGTTTGCCTGGTCAGCATTAAATTCTAAGCCGAATTCGGCGAAGGCAATTTGAACGCACCTTGTCCACTCAGCCTTCAGTTGTTTTTCAGGCACGAATAACGAAATTGCTAACAAATGAATATGGTCGTGGTAAGTGCCGTTTTTTCGGATTGTAAATTCAATACTTTTTATATACGCCGAAAAATAATGTTTCGTAAATTTTAGCTTGCGGAACAAATCCCACGCACGTTTTTGAACGTCGAGCGTTCGCACAAACGAAGCAGGAAATTCAGGCATCGTAAACGTAACAAATCGGTATCGTTCTAATTCGTTAATAATTTTCTTTTCTATCTGATGATAATTTTTGCGTCGGATTAGTTTCGTATGTTTCAGCACTTGCCTTGCTATGCGTCGGTGGTTGGCAGCCGCCCGAGCCGTGCAATTTTGGCAAAGCTTCAAGCCGCACCCGAAAAGGTTGCTGAACCCCGCAAAGGTTTCACCCGTTTCACAATTAAAAAATTCTTCGGTGTAACAGTAATTTGTTCTATCAGCGCAAGCCTTCAGCCTTTCGGCGTAAATCGAGCAAACTAAATCGCCCGCGTCTTCAGCGGCTTTGCCGAGAAGCGCAGCAACAACTTCACCGCGCTCGCTACGGTAATCAGCAAGGGAAATTGCTTTGTGGCGCGAGAAAAGAGAATCTAAATCGAATTCTGCTAATTCAGAATTTAAATCCAAGTCGGCTAATTTTTTTTGTGGAACGTAATTTTTAGTCATAAGCCTGAATCGGTGCAAATTCAGGCTTGAACTAGAATAAAAATGTAGGTATTATTCTAATAGAACCCGAACCGCTGGAATCGGTTTCGAGAGTTTAAGAAAACGTCAAGAGTTGGTCGCTCTGGGCGTTTTCGCTTTTTCTAAACAAAAAATTTACTAAAGAACTGAAAAACCAATCACACTATAAATCGTATGATAGAAATTTGGGAAGTCAAATTACAACTTTTTTAATTCTAAGCCCTGTAAAATCAGCATTTACAAAATCAATTTAATTTTTGTCAATCCAACCTTGAACAAGGTTTTCAACCAGAGTGCTGAAATCCGAATCATTTTCTATTAATTTCACCTGCGCCTTTTTGACCGTTTCCTTTTTCAGGTAAACGGTGGTCGAGCGGTAATCCGGGTCCGAACTTTTGCCGGTCTTACGCCCAGTTGGTTCTTGCCCCGCCGGTTTATCTTTCAACTTCAAGCTTGAAAACATATTATTTGCCATACTTCAAAACCTCTTTTTTTAGTTCAAGAATATCGTCCCAAGATTCGCCGCCGCCGCGCAACATTTTTACCGTTGTTCCTATCGTCGCGGCTTTGCTGAAAAGCACCCGCTTACGAATCTGAGAACTAAAGAACTTTACACCCAATTCTTTTAACAAACTTTTCGCGTCCCGCGCAGCAACCGCACCCGAAACTTGAGTTATTAAAACTCGGTAATTTTCAATCCCAATATCATTAAACGAATTTACTATCTTTGTCACCGCATCAAGTGAAAGTGTATCGGGAAAGGTCGGAACAATTACCAAATCGGAATTTTCGGAAATTGTTTTCAACTCGGAATTATTAGGTCTAGCAGG
>MWVV01000693.1_pt1 | contig 12281 bp, 12 predicted proteins | sample 1047281 | NCBI WGS metagenome assembly MWVV01 (sample SAMN06349986, study PRJNA376086) | soil metagenome | isolation source: PT-2 sample Antarctic (ecotone) soil | place: Antarctica | collected 2015-01-13 | reverse complement strand
GCCGAAAAAGCCGGAGAGTTTTATAAAAGGGCGCTCGAAAATGATTGAGAAAGACCAAAACCAATCAAACGATTTGTGGCAATACGTCGAAAAAAATGCCGCGCAAATCGAGCGCGCTCTGCTCGATTTTGCGCCGCTCGCGCCGCCAGCAATCGAAACGAAATTTAACGAAGCGGTTCGATACGCCCTGTTTTCCGGCGGAAAACGCCTGCGCCCGATTTTGACTTTGCTCGGCGCGAAAATCGTCGGCGCGAATGCGGACGCGATTTTGCCTTCGGCGGTCGCCGTCGAATTTATTCATACAAGCTCGCTCGTTTTCGATGATTTGCCGTCGATGGACAACGCCGGCGAGCGTCGCGGGAAAACCTCTTTGCACGCGCAATTCGGCGAAGGCTTGGCGATTTTAGTTGCCATCGGCTTTTTAAATTCGGCTTACGGGCTTGTTTTCGTCGGTCAGGAAAATCAATTAAAACGCGCCGTCGCCGCGCACCGCGAAATCTGCGAATGCGTCGGCGCGTCGGGAATGCTCGGCGGGCAGTCGGTCGATTTGGCGCTGGCGAAAAGCGCGGGCGAAAATAATTTTTCAAACGAAAGTTACGAATTTGAATCAATCAAAAATTTGAAAACCTCCGCCTTGATGTGTCTCGCTTTGCGCGTCGGCGCAATTCTTGCGGGCGCAAAAGACGACGAACTCGCGCATCTGTCGCGTTTTGCGAATTTTTTAGGCGACGCTTACCAACTTTCCGACGATTTGATTGATTTGGAAGAAGATGCTGAAATTTTCAGCGAAACGAAAACTTTTGCAATCAATCAAGGAAAAACAGACTCTCGAATTCAGCTTAATAAGTTAATAGAACAATCGAAATCGGTTTTGACCGACAACTTTGCCGATTCAGAAGCGCGTCGTTGTTTGGTTCAATTTACAGATTATTTGGCGGAAAGAAAAATATAAATTTTATGTTACTTATAATTTCGGGAATCATTCTTTTAATTGCGGTTATGGTAATCCACAAGCTGTTTTCAAAAGGTGAAAATAACAGTAGCGAGTTACTGGAAAATGATGCTAAAAGATTTGCAATGCTTCTTGTTAGCGAAATTAAGCTGAATGAAAATTACAAAGTTGAAAGAGGTTTAAGAAACAATAATTTGTATGAATCGCTCCGTGATGAGATTGAGGAAGCTCAAAAAAATATAAAAAATGAATTACCGACACCGCTCTTGAAGGATTTTTTGATGAGGCATTGATTAAATTTTTAGCTGAAGGCGATAAAAGTAAACTTGGATTAGTTTTTACATCATTGAGAAAATGAATTTAGCTGAAAGTAACTATAAAGAAATCGAAAACGCTTATAAATACTGCGAAACGGTAACGAAAACACACGCTAAAACTTTTTATTTCGCCGCCAAATTTCTGCCCAAATTGAAGCAAAAACCGATTTACGCCGTCTATGCTTTGTGCCGCCACATCGACGATGCGGTTGACGAAGCTGAAATAGCGAGCGATGCGCAAGCGATTCGAGCGGTAGAAAACTGGAAGGCGAAATTAGACGCTGTTTATCGATGCGAGCCGCAAAAGACCGAAAGTTCAAAATTCAAAGTTCAAAGTTTAAACTCTACAGAACAAAATTTAGTTCTTCTCGCGTGGACGGATTTGTTGAAAACCTACAAAATCTCGCAAAATCTGCCGCTCGAATTGATGAAAGGCGTGCTTGACGACACGCATATAAAACGCTATGAAACTTTCGACGAGCTTTACGTTTATTGCTTTCGCGTCGCTTCGACCGTCGGTTTGATGTCGTCGGAAATTTTCGGTTATGAGCGGGCGGAAACTTTGGAATACGCCGAAGCGCTCGGAATTGCGATGCAGTTGACGAACATTTTGCGCGACGTAAAAGAAGACGCCTTGATGAACAGAATTTATTTACCGCAGGAAGATTTACGAAAATTTAACGTTACAGAAAAACAGATTTTCGATGGCGTAATCGATTCAAATTTCATCGCGCTTGTAAAATTTCAAATCGCCCGCGCCAGAGATTATTACGAAAAATCTTATAAGGGAATCGCGCTGCTAGACGCGGACGCGCGTTTTACGGTTCTTCTCGCGCTGCGGATTTACTCGCGCATTTTAACGGAAATCGAGCGGCAAAACTACGACGTTTTTCAAAAACGCGCGCACACGACTTTTCGCCGAAAGATTTTTTCGATACCGCGCATCTGGCTCGAAGCGAAAAATTTTTGATTCGCTCGTTTCGTGCTAATCTGTTTTTAAATTCTTTCAAAAATTTTCGGAGTAAAAAAATGAAAAGGTTTTTATCGTTTTTGTTGATTACTGTTTTTATCCAACTGCCGATTAGCGCGCATAAAGGCGCTTTTGTCGAAACCAAACAGCTTCAATCGCCGCAAAATCCTAAACTCGGTTTTATGATTCACGGCGGCGCGGGCGTCATTCGTCGCGGCGATTTAACCACGGAAAAAGAACGAGCGTATCGCGCGAAACTGGAAGAAGCGTTACTTGCCGGTTATAAAAAATTGCAGTCCGGCGCAACCGGACTTGACGCGGTGCAGACGGCGATAAATATGATGGAAGATTCGCCGCTTTTTAACGCCGGAAAGGGCGCGGTCTTTACCGCAGACGGAAAAAACGAGCTTGACGCCGCAATTATGGACGGCAAAAATCTGAAAGCAGGCGCGGTTGCGGGTTTGCGCCACGTCAAAAATCCGATAAATCTGGCGCGCGCCGTAATGGAAAATTCGCCGCACGTGATGATGACGGGCGAAGGCGCGGAACAATTCGCCAGAGAGCAGAAAATCGAGCTTGGCGACGAGAAATATTTTTTCACGCAGGAGCGTTGGGACGCGCTGCAAAAAGTTATCAAAAAGGAAGACGAGAAAAAGAAGCAGGAACAACAAAACGTGAAACCGCAAGTCCGAAATTCAAAACCCAAAGTTCAAAGTTTGAAAACCGAATTGCCGCCGTCGGTTCTTGAAAACCCGTATAATAAATTCGGCACGGTCGGCGCGGTCGCGCTCGACAAAGACGGCAATCTCGCGGCGGGAACTTCAACGGGCGGAATGACTTATAAAAAATACGGGCGCGTCGGCGACGCGCCCATCATCGGCGCGGGAACTTACGCCAACAACGAAACGTGCGCGATTTCGGCAACCGGCTGGGGCGAATTTTTCATACGTCTCGGCGTCGCGCGCGACATCTCCGCGCTGATGGAATATCGCGCCTTGCCGATTCAGCAAGCCGCCGATTTGGTCATCAAAGAAAAGCTGCAAAAGCTTGGCGGCGACGGCGGCGTTATCGCAATTGATAAATTCGGAAATATGGCGGTTTCGTTTAATTCCGAAGGAATGTATCGCGCCTTTATCGATTCAAACGGAAAACCCGTTGTCGAAATTTATAAAAATTAAACGGTTAATTTATACAAAAAAAGGCGTTGAGGTTTTATCAAAACCTCAACGCCTTTATTAACTTTACAAAAACCTAAATCATATCCCCTTCCTTAGAATTTTCGTCGAGTTCAAAACGGTCGCGGTCGCGCTTTTCCATTTTTTCCAGTAAATCAAGCGGCTCGTTGTCTTGAAAATCGATGCCGTAGGCATGCGCGTTTTCTTCAACGTCCGATTGGTCGGGCGTCGGATTGTGTCCGCCGAAGGCTTCAGAACCGGACGAATTTACTTCTTCCCATTGAGCGTCGATGTCGCCGCCCGAATCGGCGGGCGAAGACGAATGATGCTCTTTGAGACGATTTAATAATTCGTCGGGCGCTTGCGGCGCGTGCGCGATTTCGTCGTCCATCAAACTTTTTATTTCCGCGTCGGGCGGCGTTTCCTTTTCGTAGAATTCCAAATCTTTTCCGGTCATAATTTTCACATTTTCCTAAAATTATTTTTACGATAATAACACGTCGAGAGAAGCCGATGAAAAATTTCTTTCAAATAAAAACGACGGTCTGCGATGACGGAATTTCAAAGCGGCGGCGGCAGCGAATGTTTTTGCACATTAGCTGGTCGTCGACGCGCACCATATAATCGCGCGATTTTTCATACTGCGCGCGGTCGCGCTCGTTGATTTGGCGCGGTGAGTTTCGCTTTTTTGTCCGCTTGAGCCAGCGCACGTCGTAATCGTTTCGCTCGCGGCAAAACGGACACGAATAATTTGCGCTTTTTGTTTCCTGTCGCTCATCGAAAATATCTTTTTCCTGCATAAGAGTTTAGGGTTCAAGGCTTAAAGTTCAAAGCTCAAGGTCGTCAAAAACTTTGAACTTTGAATTAACCTAATTTCCGCAAATACTCGAAACTGTAAATTCCCGAATCGTGCTGGTCGGAAAAATGAAAATTCAGCGCGTAGCGACCGACGATTGTGATAAGGGAAAAACTCAAATCGTCGTGAACGGTTTCGTCGCGCAGCATTTTTTCGCCCGTCCATTCGTTAATGCAGCCCGCGCACGGACACGCTCGACGCAGTTGCGCGGCGGTATACTTGCTTTCGCTCGCGTCCGACCAGTTGACGGAAATTTCGCGGTCGCTTTCTTCGATTATCTGCGTCGGCTCAATCATAAAATCAGAGGTCGGAATAAAACTAACCTTTAATTTCTTTTTCCACGTCCGCCGCCGTTACGTCGTAATGCGAAGCGTGATAAACCGGCTCGCCGTTTTTGATAACGATTGCTTGCGGCGATTCGTGGCGAATGCCCGTGCGCTTGGCAATCGCTTCGGAAACGTCGCGTGCGTGCTGCATCACGACAATATGCACGTCGGCATTTGCGCCCGATATTTCCTGATGAACGCCCGCGCTTATCGGGCAGGTCAGGCTGTGTTTGAATAAAAGAATCGGCTTTTCGTTCGATTGTTCAAACAAATCATTTAACTCTTCGCTGGAATTTATTTCGATAAAATTTGCTTTCATAAATTTAAGTATAACTGCCCGCGCCCCCAAACGCATCGGGCGGAGGCGGCAAAATGAAATTTTGATTAAAAGTTTTCGGAAAAACTTTGAGATACGCGATTAGCGCGACGGCGAAATAACGGTAAACGTAGAGACGCAAAAACTAAAATCTGACGCTTAATACCCATCCGCTAAATAAATTTTCTCGATATAATCTTTCAGCATTCGGTCGCTTGAAAATTGCGGCGTCAAGGTTGCAAGCGCGTTTTTCATACGGCGAATCCATTTTGAGGGCAAGCCGCTCTCTGCGTCCGTTTCATAAAATTCCGGCACGATTTGCGTCTCCAGAACTCGGTAAAGCGAAGCGGCGTCTTCGGCGTCAATGGTTTTTTCGTCGCCGTCTTCGTCCGTGTTCCCGATTGAAAAACCGTTTTCGCCGTTGCAGCCTTCAATCCACCAGCCGTCTAGAATCGAAAAATTCAGCGCGCCGTTCATCGCCGCTTTCTGACCGCTCGTCCCGGACGCTTCGAGTGGGCGACGCGGAACGTTGAGCCAGACATCGACGCCCTGAACCAAGTAGCGCGCGACTTCCTGGTCGTAATCTTCGACGAACGCGGCTCTCTTTTGCCAGTTTGAAGCCGTGCCGAAGCTCATCAGATTTTGCAGAACGAGCTTTCCGCTTGTGTCCTGCGGATGCGCTTTGCCCGCGAAAACGAATTGAACGGGTCGCCGCTCGTCGTTCACTAATTTTAAAAGCCTTTCGGTGTCCGACATCAGCAAATCCCAGCGTTTATATTCCGCCACGCGGCGCGCAAAGCCGACGGTTAAAACTTCGGGGTCGAGAAGGGAACGCGGATTTTCGTTTTCGTTTATCGTATCGTGCAAGCCCGTTTGCGCCGAATAAAGTTTTTGCCGCACGAAAGAAATAAGCAGCCGTTTCAAAAGCCGGTGCGTCTGCCAGATTTCCGCGTCGGGAATTTTTTCAATCGCCGCGCGCCAAGCCGTTTCGTCGCGCAGAATTTCCGTCCAGTTCGCGCCTAAGTGTGTTTCGTAAAGTTTTTGAAACGTCGGCGCAATCCAAGTCGGCGCGTGAACTCCGTTGGTTACAAACGAAATCGGCACCTCGTCGGCACTTCCTTTTTCGGGAAACATTTTTAACCACAGAGAGCGTGAGACAGCGCCGTGTTTTTCGCTGACGCCGTTTGCCGAACGTGTCAGACGAACGGCAAGCGGCGTCATTCCGAACCACTCGGCTTTATCTTCCGGGTTGGTGCGTCCGAGCGCGATAAGCTCGTCTTTGGAAATTTTCAGCGCGCTTATAAAATGCTCGTCAAAGCAGGATTCAATCAACTCGGGCGCGAATGTGTCGTTGCCCGCGGCGACGGGCGTGTGCGTCGTAAAAACGCATTGCTCGCGCACCGCTTTAACGGCGTCGTTGAAGCTCGCCCCTTCGTTTTCAATCAAAAACTCGCGCGCCAGTTCCAAGGTTAAAAACGCAGAATGTCCTTCGTTTAAATGATAAACCGACGGTTGGACGTTTAATTTTCTGAGAAGCCGAACGCCGCCGATACCCAAGATTTTTTCCTGCACGACGCGAGTCGCCGCGTCGCCGCCGTAAAGATGTCCGGTAATAAGGCGGTCTGTTTCGACGTTTTCCTCAACGTTCGTGTCGAGCAAGTAAAGCGAAATTCTGCCGACGCGCGCCAGCCACGCTCGAGCGAAAACGGTGCGTCCGCGCATTTTTACCGATGTTAAAATTCGTTCGCCGTTTACGTCAAAAACCGGTTCGAGCGCAAGCTCGCCCGCAAACGAATCGAGATATTTTTCTTCCTGCCAACCGTCGTGCGCGATTTTCTGCCGGAAATAACCGAAGCGATAGAACAGTCCGACGGCGACGAGCGGCACGTTCATATCCGAAGCCGATTTCAAATGGTCGCCCGCTAAAATTCCCAAACCGCCCGAATAAATGGGCAGGCTGTTATGCACGCCGTATTCGGCGCAAAAATAAGCGACCGGATTTTCCGCCGTAATATCTCCGAAACTATTCGGCGGCTCGGATATATACTTGTTAAAATCGTTTTCAAAACTTTGCAGCCTCTCGACAAATCCGGCGTCGTTCGCCATTTGCCAGAGCCGCACGCCGCCGACTCGCTTGAGAAATGAGCGCGCATTTTGCTCGCAGCGCTCCCATAATTGCGAATCAATTTCGCGGAACAGCGCCGCGCCCGACGCGCGCCACGACCAAAGAAAATTGCGCGAAAGTGCGTCCAAAGCGCGCAGGTTTTCCGGCAACTGCGGCGCGCCGTCCTCAAAGTCGCGTCTGAAATTCGGTTCGATTGATTGCTGCGCCGCCGTCGCTGATTGCATTAAGTTAAACGTTTGCTGGTCGGAAACTTCCGTCATAAAATTCGTCGATTGCGTTGTTTGTAGAATAGTAGAATAGACCGAAAAAAAAGTTTTTCGCAAACACGAAAATTTAAAATTTCCGCGTCGCGCGGCGGAAAAGTTCAAACATCTGCAGTCAAGTTAAATTGCTGATGTTCGAGAAATATACGCGCGTCGGCGTCGGAAAAGAAAATTAGCAAAACTTGCTGGAGAGTTTCGTCCCGGTCGAGAAATTCTTTTATCGCCACCGACGAAACGCGCGCCGCTTCATTTTTCGCGTAGCCGAACGCGCCGGTCGAAATCGACGGAAACGCAATGGTTTTTAAATCGTTTTCGACCGCCAGACGAAGCGAGTTTTTATAACAATTCGCCAGCAATTTCTCCGGCGCTTCCGCTTCTTTCGCAGCGTAAATCGGACCAACAGTGTGGATAACAAACCGAGCGGGCAAATTTCCGCCCGAAGTGATAAAGGCTTCGCCCGTCGGCAAACCGTCTGGATATTTAACGCGCCGAATATCTCGACATTCTTCCAAAACCGAAGCGCCGCCCGCCCGATGAATAGCGCCGTCAACCCCGCCGCCGCCGAACAGCGTCGAATTCGCCGCATTGACAATCGCGTCAACCTTCTCGCGCGTTATGTCGCCGCTTTTAACCGCGACGCGCCCGTCTAAAAATTTATCGAAAAACATAACTTTAAATGGAAAATGGAGAGTGGAAAACGGAAAATGTAAGACTGGTTTTAATTTTCCGTTTTCCACTCTCCATTTTCCGTTATTCTAACGGTTCGATGCTGATTTCGTCGAACATCGCTTGGCGGCGCAGGGTTTCGGCGAGTTTTTCGGCGCGGCTCCGGTTGAGGATTTGTCCCGAAGCGCGGCAGGAAATTTCAAAAACGCCTTCTTCAATCGATGCGATTTCCAAATCGCCGAGCGATATTCCAGCGGCGACGCGGATGTCTTCAAAATTATGCAGGCGAAATTTGCCGTTCGCTTCGACAAAATCTTCGACAAACGGGTCGTGCAGGGCGTGTTTGGCTTCTTCGATGTCGGCAAAGTCGCCTTCGGCAATCAAACAAAATTCGCGCGCTTTGGGTTCAAACATAAATTTTTCCGCCTTTGCTTCTCGAACGATTATTTTCTATCATTTGAGCGAAATCTTAAAACTTAAGGAATTCTAAACAAAAATGATAATACCTGTCGAATGGACGGACGAAGCGGTAAAAATGCTCGACCAGCGACTGCTTCCGACGGAAGAAAAATGGCTGATGCTGAAAAGCTATACGGAAGTCGCCGACGCGATAAAAGATATGGTCGTGCGCGGCGCACCGGCAATCGGCGTGTCAGCCGCTTACGGAATCGCGCTCGGCGCAAAACAGTTTGTCGGAACTAACGTCGCGGATTTAGAGGAAGAAATAGAATACGTTTGCGACGTGATGAGCAAAACACGCCCGACCGCCGTTAATCTTTTCTGGGCAATCGATAGAATGAAACGCACGTTTCAAAAGGCAAAAACGGACTGCAAATCGGTTTCGGAAATCAAGCAGATTTTGATTCAGGATGCGAAAGACATACACGAAGAAGATATCGAATCCCAACGCCTTATCGCGCAGTTCGGCGGCGAATTGTTAAAAGACGATTCGACCGTTTTGACGCACTGCAACGCGGGCGCGCTCGCAACGGGCGGCGTTTGGGGAACGGCTTTGGGCGTGGTTCGCGGTGCGGTCAGTCAGGGCAAAAAAATCTCGGTCTTCGCCGACGAAACGCGCCCGTATATGCAGGGCGCGCGCCTGACGGCTTGGGAATTATTGCAGGATGACATTCCCGTAACTTTAATCACCGACAGTATGAGCGGACACGTGATGACGCAGGGGAAAATTCAAGCCGTCGTCGTCGGCTCTGACCGAATCGCGGCAAACGGCGACGTTGCCAACAAAATCGGAACTTATATGGTTGCGGTTCTCGCTCGCCGCCACAACATTCCGTTCTACGTTGCCGCGCCGCTTTCCACAGTCGATTTAAATTGTCCGACGGGCGACCAAATCCCGATTGAAGAGAGAAACATCCGCGAGATAACGCACGTTCACGACATACAGCTTGCGCCTGAAGGAATCGAGGTGAGCAATTACGCTTTCGACGTTACGCCGAACGACCTTGTAACGGCAATCATCACGGAAAAAGGCGTGGCACGCGCGCCCTTTGCGGAAAGTTTGAGGGAAATGTTTGAAAAATAAACTGATTAAATATGTAAAAAAAGCTGAAAAGGTTGGTTTTCTTTTCAGCTTTTTTTCAACTACGTAAAATCCGCGTTGACAATCTACCGGCGAAAAGCAAAAACAGTCTTGTCTTTTATTTCGCGTTAATGCAATAAAAACATATAAAGTAAATTGCTTACGGTATTTGAAGCAATTTATTATTTGAAATCTTTTATTTAGACAAAACCGTAAATGCCGTTTCAGCCTTAACTTGATTTCCGGCAGGCATATAGTGGAGCTGGTCGCTCTGAAAATAAGTCATATTGGTAAAATTTTTAAGTTCGGGTACCGACCAGTAATCAATTACTTTTCCAATTGTTTTGCCGCCTGCATATGTGGTTGGAATACCGTTATTTACGGCAACCAATGTGTTTCTAAACTTCTGAAACGCTCGTCCGTCGCCGATTGTGGCAGTGTATACTTTCAGACCCTTTGCAGTCATTATATCTTGAATCTTCTTGATATCTGAAATAATCTGCGCGGGCGCGCGTCCGATCCAGATGTCATTTCCGCCCGCGTCCAGTATGTAAATCGTCTCTCCGCCCTGTAAAATGTACGGGTTGACCTGTCCGGTTTCGTTGGCAAGAATTTTCTGCACCGTATCGCCGCTGAGCCCAATATTGATAACTTCAATTTCATTGGACGGATCGAAAATTACTGCTACGCCACCATTTTTATAGTAGTTGGCATGTAAAAGTCTCGCTAATTTCGCCGGATAGGAGTCTAAGTCAAGTGCGCTGCCGGGAGAACCGCCGTTATCAGTTCTGGAATCGCCTTCACAAATTATCCGCTTTTTAATTGTGGGCGGCGTAGGCGCAACGGAAATTTGAGTCTCCGTGTTGTATTCATCCGACATATTGCCGCATCCCGCAAAGAGAAGAACGGCTGTGAAAATGTGAGGTAAAAGAATTGATTTGCGAATCATAAAAACCTCTCGGAACCAATGAATAGGTAAAGTTTTAACTTGTGATATCCAACGATAAAATTTTTCGCCTTTATTAATCAGAGATAAAATAACCTGTGCTTTAAATTAAATACGAAAAGAATAAACAAACATAAATTGAATATTAAGAGGTCGAATATATTTAGCGAGTAATTTAGGTAGAAATTTAAAAGAGACCCCAAAACGATGTTTCTAATCGTTGCGAAAAATGGTACACCCGGCAAGATTCGAACTTGCGACCCTCTGATTCGAAGTCAAAATTTCTACCCTTTCAGAAAGTCTCAGAAGGTTTCAAACTGCCTATAAACATTGAACTTTACGAAATTTCTAATTGACTAATCTTTCACACTATTTCAATATATTTCTATTCACACTAAAAATCAGGTGTGAATTTAGGTGGGATTATTATGGATATAAAAGCAAAAGTTTTCAAACGCAAAACCGGCAAAAGTAAAAATACTTGGATTGTCCGCATTCAGTATTTTGATGAACTAAAAGGTAAAATTTCATTTATTGAGCGACACGCTGCAAAGAAAGGTGACGCAACAGATTTGAGAAACCAATTGATTGACGATGTAAAAAAATCACAAGGTCAAATGCAAACCGGCGAAAGAATGACTTTCAAACAACTTGCAGACATCAGCGAAAAGGTTTTTTATAAACCGGCTGAAATTGTGCAAGGGCGCAAAGTTGTCGGCATTCGTTCGATTGTTACGGTCAAAGGGCAAATCAATACTCTGAAAACATTTTTCGGCAAGCGTCTGATTAAAGATTTAACGACCGAAAGCATTAACGATTATAAACTTTGGCGTTTGAAAACTAATTCGGAATTACTTGGAAGACCCGTGAAAATAACGACGGTCAACCGCGAGCTTTCCGTGATGCGTAAAATAATGCGCTATGCTTTCGGTAAAGGCTGGATTCTTAAAGACATCTTTTTCAATGCCAAAGTGATAGACGTTTCCGCTGAAATGGAACGAACGCGGCTTTTAACCAAAGACGAAGAAAACCGGCTGCTTAATTCGTGTCAGGGTGAACGAGAGATAACTTACAAGCGAAAAATTAAAGGCATCGAAAAAGAAGTTACCGCAACGATAAGCGTGGATAATCCGCATTTGAAAGCCATAATCACGCTTGCCATTGACAGCGGAATGCGGCGCGGCGAAATCTTCAAACTGCGCTGGCAGGATATTGATTTCGATAATAATTTGATTCGCATTGTCGGAACGCACACGAAAACCGAACGCGAAAGAATCGCTCCGCTTTCACAAAGGGCGAAAGACGAACTCGAAAAATTAAAGAAGATTACGACCGGCGCAAATCCTTTTCCGTTTATCGACATCAAACGCTCGTTTGCGACGGCGAAAAGATTAGCTGGAATTGAAGATTTACACTTTCACGATTTGCGGCGAACGGCAATTACGCGCTGGCTTCAACAGGGAACTTCTTTGGCTTTCGCAGGAAAGTTTGCCGGACATTCGCAACTGCAAACGACGATGAAGCATTACACTTCGACCGACGCCGGAATGATTCAAGAAATGAATGAGCGAATGAATAATTTTAATTCTCAGAAAATATTCACGGAAAATATTGAAACTGATTTTGTTAATTAGCTGCTTATTTATTTTATATTGCTTTATATTCAAAGAGAATTTATGATTTACTGTCTCAAAAACGACCCGATACTGTTGTCGAATTCAATGTGCCAGTTTGGCAAACCTCGAAGTTCTGGTTTTTGCCAATGGTTGATTATTCAAAAAGTTGATCGTTCGTAATAGATTAATGCCCGTCGCCGTCGCCATTTCCTG
>MWVV01000692.1_pt1 | contig 12289 bp, 12 predicted proteins | sample 1047281 | NCBI WGS metagenome assembly MWVV01 (sample SAMN06349986, study PRJNA376086) | soil metagenome | isolation source: PT-2 sample Antarctic (ecotone) soil | place: Antarctica | collected 2015-01-13 | reverse complement strand
CCGTCACTGCCGAAACGCCGGTCATTGATTTGGCGACGTTGCGGAAAAGTTTATGCGCTCCGCGAGCGAAAGACAATTCTTCGCGCCTTTCCGCCGTGTATGCCTTAACGATGCGAATACCGCCGAGCGATTCGCCCAAACGTCCCGTAACCTCGGCATTTATTACGCTTCGCTCGTGAAAAATCGGGCGCAGTTTTTTGAATGCGTAAGCTAAAACTCCGCCGAAAGCGGCGAGAACCAAAATCGTTACGCTCGTCAAACGCCAGTTGATATAAAACAAAACGCAAATTGAGATTCCCGCCGTAACGATGCTGCCCGCAAGCTGCACCAAACCCGTTCCGACAAGATTGCGAATGCCTTCGGCATCGCTCATAATGCGCGAAATCAGTTGACCGGATTGCGTCGAATCGAAAAACGAAACCGGCAGGCGTTCGATTTGCGACTGCACGCGCTTCCGCATTTCCGTAATTGCACGTTGCGCGGCGATGCCGAGGATTTGCGTAAGAGCAAAAGAAGTCAGAGCTTGAATAAGCGTTGAAACGCCAATTGCTAAAGCAATCCATTTGAGCATCTCAAAATGTTGTTTGGCAATAACTTCGTCAATCAGATATTTCGACGAAGCCGGCAAAACGAGTCCGGCAAGACGGCTGACAATCATCAAAACGCCGCCGAGTGCGAGCCGCCAACGATAATGCCAGATTAGATTTCTGGCTTCCTGCCACGCATTTGAATAATTAACGCGCTTTTTCTTTGCTTCAGTTTTTTCCACCACATTTTAATTATACCAATTGATAATTTTTGATGATTTATTCAGTTAACAATTTTTTATTTATATTGATTAAATTACGAAATATTTTGACAATAAGCCTTGCCGACAAAAGTAGTGTAAAATACTCTTTAAACGTTCAGAGTTCAGTGAGTATTACATTTATCTCTATGCGCGATATTCCTGTCGGAAACGGCTCCTTACTTGTCAATTTCGACAACAAATATCAAATCCGCGACATTTATTTTCCGCACGTCGGGCAGGAAAATCACACGAAAGGTTTTCCGTTTCGCTTCGGTGTTTCGGTAGACATCGAGTTTTCCTGGATTTCAGGCGACAGTTGGAAAAGAACTTTGCGCTATTTACCCGAAACTTTGGTTACAGACGTTCATTTAATAAACGAAGATTTAGGCTTGGAAATTATTTCGAACGATACGGTTGCGAGCCACGAAAATATTTTTTTGCGGCGCGTTCGGGTTAGCAATTTGCGTGATATGCCGCGCGAAGTTCGAGTTTTTTTGCATCACGACTTTCGTATCTCCGAAACAAAAGTCGGTGACACGGCTTTTTACGACCCGGAAAGTCTTTCTTTGATTCATTACAAAAAAGACCGCTATTTTTTAATTAACACCGAGCCGCATTTTCAAACTTTTTTAACGGGCAGAAAGGCATTTCACGATAAAGAAGGAACTTGGCGTGATGCCGAAACCGGCAAAATCGAAGGCAGCGCGATTACGGAAGGCTCGGTAGATTCAACCGTAAGCGTCAATTTTAATCTTGCCGCGCAAAGCAGTTTTGAATTTTTTTACTGGATTTGCGCGGGAACATCACACGCCGAAGTTGTTCGCTTAAATCAGCATTTATTGGAACATCGCCCACAAAAACTTCTCGATTATACCGAAAATTACTGGCGCGTTTGGGTGAACAAAAACGACATTGATTTTGCCGATTTGTCCGGTGAAACCATTGATCTTTTCAAGCGTTCCCTGCTTGTTATCCGCACGCAGATTGATAATGACGGAGCGATTTTAGCCGCTAACGATTCGGATGTAACCGAAAGGGCAACCGATCATTACAGTTATATCTGGACACGCGACGGCGCGCTTGTGGCAAATGCGCTCGACCTTGCCGGTTACTCGATAATCACGCGCTCATTTTATGGATTTTGCGAGAAAATCGTTCATCGGGACGGCTATTTTCTGCAAAAATACAACTCCGATGGAACGGTTGCTTCAAGCTGGCACGCGGCATGGGATATTTTTGAAAAAAAACCGCTTGTGCCGATTCAGGAAGATGAAACTGCGCTTGTTTTGTGGGGTTTATGGGAACATTACAATCGTTACCGCGATATTGAATTCGTTCACCGGCTTTACCCGAGGTTGATTATTAAATGCGCCGATTTTATGACGAATTTCCGGCACGAAGATTTGAAACTTCCGCAGCCGTCATGGAATTTGTGGGAAGACCGGCGTGGTATTCACACTTTTACCTGCGCTACAGTCGTCGGCGGATTACGTGCAGCCGCAAATTTTGCGCGTCTTTTTGGGGAAAATACCCGCGCCGAAGTTTACGAGCAAGCCGCTTTTGAAATTGTCGGGGCGATGCGAGAGCATCTTTATAGTTTGGAAAGAGGGCGATTTTTGCGGGCGTTACAATTTTACGGCGACGAATTTTATGAAGCGGACGCGAGCCTCGACGCATCGCTTTTCGGACTGTTTTATTTTGGCGCGTTCGATGCGAACGACGAAACAGTTCAAAATACGATGCGAGCCATCGAAGAAAAACTCTGGACGCAAACGGAAATCGGCGGCATAGCGCGTTTTGAAAATGACGGTTATATGCGTGTTTCCGAAGAAGTTACAGGTAACGCTTGGTTTGTTTGCACGCTTTGGCTGGCAGAATATCGAATAGCAATCGCCAAAACAAAAGAAGATTTAAAGGGCGTATTGGAAATTTTAGAGTGGAGTGTCAAATACGCTTTGCCTTCAGGCGTTCTAGCCGAACAAGTTCATCCTTTGACAGGCGAAGCCGTTTCCGTATCTCCTCTTACGTGGTCGCATTCAACATTTGTTGCAACAGTGATGAATTATTTAAGAAAGCTCAAGACATTTTAAGGCAAAACTGCAAAGAAAAGGAAAAAGAAGAGAATTTTCCGTGCAGGATTTTTTATTCCCTTTACGTTAAACTTAAAAATAATGAGACGAGCAAAAATTTTAGCCACACTCGGACCGGCTTCCAACACACAAAAAAATATCGAATCGCTGATAAAAGTCGGACTTAATGCCGTGCGGATAAATATGTCGCACGGAACGCAGGAAGAACACGCCGAAACCATCAAAAACGCGCGGGCGGCGGCGAAAAAATTAGATAAGCCGCTTGCCGTTTTAGTTGACCTTTCGGGACCGAAAATCCGCACCGGACTTCTTGAGAACGCAAAGCCGGTAATGCTTGAAAACGACGCCGAATTTACAATTACTTCGCAGGATATTGAAGGAAACGCGCAAAAGGTTTCAACAAATTTCAAAGAACTGCCGAAACTTGTTGCTCCGAAAGCGAAAATTTTGCTTGACGACGGCGCAATCGAACTGGAAGTTAAAAAGGTTTCAAAAACTGATGTCGTTACGCGCGTTGTCAACGGTGGGTTGCTCTCGGAGCGCAAAGGAATAAATCTGCCGAACACGAAATTGCCGATTGCTTCTCTGACCAAAAAAGACCGCGTTGATTTAGAGTGGGCAATGGAGCAGAGTGTTGATTACATCGCGCTATCGTTTGTGCGGCGCGGCGAAGATTGCGCTGAAGTAAAAGATTTAATAAAAAAACTGAACCAACGCGAACTTGGCAGACCGCTTTTAGTTGCGAAAATCGAAAAAGCCGAGGCGATTGAAAATTTAACCGATATTTTAAAAAACACGGACGGCGTAATGGTTGCACGCGGTGATTTGGGTGTGGAAACAAGTACTGAATTAGTCCCTGTTTACCAAAAATTGATTATCGAAAGCGCCGTTCTAAACGACAAATTTGTTATTACGGCAACGCAGATGCTGCAGTCAATGATTGAAAATCCGCGTCCGACGCGAGCGGAAGCCTCGGACGTTGCCAACGCAGTTTGGGACGGAACGGACGCTGTGATGCTTTCGGCGGAAACAGCGACCGGCAAATACCCGGTCGAAGCGGTGGCGACGATGGCTCGTATTATAAATTCGGCGGAAACAGTCAAAACAACAAAACTCAAAAGACCGGTAAAATTTACGGAAGAACCAACAGGCAGAACCTCGCAGGCATTATGCAAAGCCGCCGCGATTTGCGCGCGCGAAATATTAACCGATAAGATTGCGGTCTTTACCGAATCAGGTTTAATGGCGCGCAGGCTTTCGAGTGTGCGTTCGGGTTTGTCAATATTTGCCTTAACTTCAACCGATGAAGTGCGCAATCAACTTGCTTTGATATGGGGCGTCGAGCCGCTCTGCCACGAAGAAGCGAAGACAACCGAAGCAATGCTCCAAGACGGTGAACAAACTTTACTCAAAGCCAAAGTTGTAGAGAACGGCGAAACGATAGTGATGATGGCAGGACGGCTTTCGGGTCTCGGACTTTCGAGTTCGGTAGTGGTTTGGACTGTGGGCGAAGATATGCCAAGGAAATAATTATTAGTTTTTTCGAACGGCTTAATTAACGCGGCGCGAAACTTCGTAAGAGCCACTTAAAATTTAACGAGAAACGCAGCAAGAAAGCAGCCTGACTGCCGACATTACTAGGTTTTTCACGCAAATCTATGCGCACGTTTTGAAAAATAAATTGGTTGTCAAAAACTCGCTTGACCTTTGAAATTTCAACCGCTTTTTCGACGCTTTCCCGAGTCTGTCTATTCGCAGCAAAAACTTGATTTGTATATCACGGCGTTATGCGCTTTGACCTTTTTCTTCAACAATTTGTTGTCCCAACTTATTTGGGTCAAAGTAAGCAAAAAAGCGCGTAATGCGCTCACCGTCAATTTCCAGAATGCTCACGCCTTCATACTCAAATTCGTTTCCGTCGGAACTCGTACCGGTAGTTTTCCATTCGAGCGCGGCGCGGTTTTCCGTGATGATTTCATTGCGAAAAGTTGATTTGACTTCGCCGAAGTTGTCGCGATAGGCTTGCCAGAATTTCCGAGCGTCAGTTTTTCGATTGTCGTTGTCAACGGTAACGACATTGTTAATCTCGCAATCTTTGTCGAACAGACTGACGATGGTTTCTAAATCGCGCTCCGCTTCTAATTTATGCAGCGCGTCAATAAATTTTTTTGCTGTTTCGTTTGCCATTTGTTTTTACCTTCCCTTTTTGTTCGTTAATAAAGCTCTATAAACAAGCATCTGATATGTAAAATTGTTAGTCAAGGCAGCAGAATCTTACTGATGATGTTTGGAAGGCAAATTTTTGCGTGCCCAACGAAGTGCGCCGCTCATCCAAACGAGTTCATCGAGAAAATCTTTCGCGCGTTTTTCGTAGGTTTCATCAAGCAGTTTGCCATTTTCATCAAACTTATCTTTAATTAACGGGAAATTCAAATCGGTAAAAGTTACGGCTAAACCAAGTTCTCTAACCATTGGGACGCAGGCTTCGATGACGCGCGTTCCGCCGAAAGCTCCGGCTGAAACGCCGACCAGCGCCACGGCTTTGTGAATGTATTCTTTCAAAAGCAAATCCAAAACACTTTTCAAACTTCCCGGATAACCGTGATTGTATTCGGGCGTAACGATAACCAAACCGTCGGCACGGATTACAGTATCGCGCCATTCGGGAAATTGGTCTTTGAGATCTTGTCCGTAATCATCTTTCGGCAAATCGAAATCGCGCACGTCAAAGAGCTTTGTTTCAATCTCCGCGCGCTCTCGCATTTTCGCTAAAATCCAGTTGGCGACATTTTCGCTTTCGCGTCCTTGACGATTTGTTCCGAGCAGAACGGGCAGAAATAATTTCTTTTCGCTCATTTTTGTTTTTTGCTGAATTTATTCGAAACGTAAAGTTAGTCCGCACTCAAAATCTGCGCAACAGTTTCTTTTTTTAAGCCTTTGCCTTTGCGGTTGTTGTAATCTGAGAGCGAAATTTGCGGGTCGCGCCAGGCGTCGAGATGTCCGACTTGATGAACGCATTGAATCGTGCAGGTCGGAGCGCACCATTTTTCCGTGATGTATTCGCGCTTCATATCTTCGTGAGTGTATTGCATTAAAGGAATTCCGGGCGTTCCGCGCTGCTGCGAACACCAACTGACAATTCCCGCTTCGTCAATATACAAATATCTCGCCCCGGCGCGGCAACGCCAATTGTATTCTTCCCCTTCCGCCAGATTATCCTGAAACCAGTTCCAGCGAGCATAAGAGCGCGTACCGAGTGATTTTACTTTTTTATAAACGTCTTTTTCGTGTTCGGTTAAACCTTTCAGCAAACCTTCGTCGTCGTGAATCACGCCGACAGTTGAAGAAAATCCAAGTTCGACGGCGCGTTTGGCAATCGTTAAAGCATCATCGGGATTTTTTACGCCGCTTCCCAACACCGAATTGATGTTGACTTTAAATTTAGCGTGTTCGGCTAGATTTTTTAATTTGCCGTCCAAAACTTTCAAACTCTTTTTGGAAACTTCGTCCGGGTTGACGTTATCAATCGAGATTTGCAGGTAATCGAGTCCGGCTTCGTTTAATTTTTTTATTTTGTCGGACTGAAAGTAATAGCCGTTTGAGATTAAACCAGCAATCATTCCGTGATGACGAATTCGCGCAATGATGTCGTAAATTTGCGGGTGCATCATCGGCTCGCCGCCGGAAATCGTAATCACTGAAGTTCCGAATTCGGCAAGGCGGTCAATGCGTTTGAGCATCGTTTCAATCGCTACCGGCTCGCTCGTTTTATCGTATTCGTTACAATAAGCGCAAGACAAATTACACCGCCGCATCGGGACGATGTGAACCAGAACCGGATGTTTTGTCGAAGCAAACGCGCGAACCGTGTGCCGGACTCCGCGTGTGAAACGACTAAAACTGCTTGCCTTTGGCATATTTTATTTAAGGAAAGAAACGATAAATCTCTTTTCTATGCAAAAACCTTGTAAAAATTACTTCGTTATTAGATATTTCAATTCAGACTCTGTAATCTCGTATCTGACTTTCACCTTTTATCCTTCCAAAATGCTCATCACTTCATCTTCGCTAACAAACTCAACTTTTCTGCCCTCAGAAATTGCGTTTGCCAAACCGACTTCTTCCAATGCTTCCAAAAGAATTTCCTGAAAAACTTCCCGTTTTTCTTCGATCATTTTGACTAAAACTTCGGTCAACAATTCTTTTGTTTTTTCATCGCTGATAGTTAATTCCATTCGGATTTCCTCTTTCGATTCGGCGCATCGAATTTGTAATTATAGTTTTTAACACGCTTGTTTTCAAATCTAAGGAAAAGGCTCTGACTTGTTTTGCCAGAGCCTTTTAAAGAAAAGTTAAACCACCAAACTCTTACCCGTTTACAATCTTTGTGTCTTTCGGCAATTTTACTTTGATTACCGAAGCGTTAATATTCGTATTCTTCTCCAATTTGGTAAGCAAAACAGTTGACGTATCGTTATTTCCTTCGATTACCTTTGCTTGAATCGGCATACCGTTTCCGTCAACCCAAAGCTCGGCGGATTTAAAGTTGGTTGCTGTTTTAGGTGTCAGTTCCAAATGCCAGGTCTGAATTCCGCCGCTTACATTTTCCTGTCCCAGATATTTGACGCTGTAATTGGCATTTAGCTGCTCTTTCGACATATTCATAAAAGACAATGCGCCGTTGGCTTTGCCGTTGCCCTTTGCATCTTTCGCGTTTCCGGTAATCGCCTGTTTCAAACGCGGACGATAAAAAACATATTTTCCGTTGACGACCGACAAAGTTTCCTGCACAGGCTTTACCCAATCAATCCGAACAAGAGCATCACGCCCTTTTGCCGGAATATAAATCAACGTTCCTTCGGTTGTATCGGATTCTTTTAATTGGGCGTTGTATTTGACCATCGTAACGTTTGAACGAAGCGATGTCAGGCTTTTACGATGCGTTTCCATTCGTTTAAGAATGTCGTTCAAAATTCCTTGCGCTCGCGTTTCGGTAACGGCAAACGCATTGAAAAATAATGTTAAAGCAATCGCCGTAAAACTTACTCTCAAAAATGATTTCATATATAACTCCATTGCAAAAAGATTTTAGAGGCTAGATGTCGGTAAAACTTTCTTTCTAAAATCTGACATCCAGCCTCTAAAGTCTAAAATTAGCGGACGTCAATCTCATAAAAAGTTTCGCCATCAGCGTTTTTCCTTTCGCGCCATTGCAGAACTTCGGCGTTCTGGTTTCCGCTTAATTCTTTTACTCGTTTTTCCATCTCACCTTTTTCAAGCGAAAAATCTTGCGCTTTGACGATTAAACGCGAAGTTTGGGTTGCAAGTTTTTCCCGCTTTTCAAACCACGTCTTTGGCGTCATAAAGATAAAAGCAATTATCAAAAGGCAAAAGGCATCATATTGCCACGTTCCGCGCTCGTAATTCCAGAGAATGATGTTTTTCATTTAATTACGAAAGACGAATTACGAAACCTAAACTTCGGACTGATTCGTAATTCGTAATTTGAAATTCATAATTTACTCGCTTTCTATTAAGCCGTCGCGCATCTTGATAACGCGGTTGCAGTTGGCGGCGGCTTCCGGGTTGTGCGTAATCATTATAATCGTTTGATTAAATTTTTTGTTCAATTCTTTGAACATATCCAAAACGATTTTTGAATTTTCCGTATCGAGATTTCCCGTCGGCTCGTCGGCTAAAATGATTGCCGGATTGTTAATGACGGCTCGAGCAAGCGCGACTCTTTGCTGCTCGCCGCCGGAAAGCTCGAGTGGTTTGTTATTAATTTTATTTTCTAATTTTAATAAACTCAACACTTCGCGCCGTCTTTCAGCATTTCCGCCGTTGCCGGAATGAATTCTTTCGGCAAGGCGCAGATTTCCGTCTGCCGTCAAAGTCGGAAAAAGATTAAAACGCTGGAAAACAAAACCTATTTTGCGACGCCGGATATCGGTTCGCTGCGCGTCAGAAACTTTTGATAAATCTTCGCCGTCAATAATTATTTTTCCGTTCGTCGGCGAGAGAAGCCCGCCCAAAAGATGCAGAAGCGTAGATTTCCCACAGCCTGATTGCCCCATTATGGCGACAAACTCGCCTTGATTGACCGCTAGCGAAACACCGCGCAAAGCCTGAGTTTCCACTTTTCCAACCTTATAAATTTTAGTTAAATTTTCGGTTTGTAAAATTGTTTTCATTCAATAAAACTCTAGGAACGTAACGTAAAAAGTTAGTAAATAACAATAGCAGTCGGCAGTCGGAACATCCAAGTTGCTCCTTGAAATGCCAACTGCCGTCCGCCACTGCCTGCTTTCTTCGTGTTGCCCGCGCTCCGACGAGCGGCTATTGTTTTTTCGCGTTAGTATTTCCGTTCTCGGTCGGCGATTTTTGGCTTCTTATTTCTTCGAGTTTCTTATCCAAATCAACTTCTGTCAAATTCCAGCGATTTTCCAAAATGAAAACATCTGTTTTGTAAGCTTTACCAATTGAAACGGTTTCCGGCGATTGATAAGTCAAACTCATTTTGTATTTCTCTTTCGGGCGCGTAACCTCTATCCGCAAAGGCAAATTATTAAACTCGCCCGTGTCGGTTAAATTTCCCTCTTTGCCATAAATAATATCCGATTCGATTTCGCCCCTTTCATCAAAAAGCTGCTGACGCGCTAACCTAACCGAGCCGACCCGGTCAAACCAAAAACGGCGAGAAATTTTCAGACTTCCGTCTTCCGCTTTTTGAAGCTCGTCTAAAAGATAATAACCGCGTAAAACTCTTGCTAAAGGAGATTTTTTCTTAACGTCCGTATTAAACTCTTCTTGGAAAATAACGCTTTGTATATAAGAAAAGTTAGTAGTATCAATTGAACGTACCAACATTGCATCCGTAAAATGCTGCGGGCGCAGATTGGAAAAAGCATTGACGTTCTGTTTTATTTCCTTGCCGTTGCCGTCAAAATCCATTTTGTTGACTACATCTTTTAAGATGGAGTAATCAGCGTTGTTTGAACCCAAGACAAACTTTTTATATTTTCCACCCGAGTTATCCTGTAGAATTGCTACGCGAAATTTTTCGCCGTCTGAGGTCATTTGAACAATATCGGAGTTAACGACTGGAATTTGAACTTTTAGAAAAATGTTTGCCGGACGTTGAACGACAATTTCGCCCGGCGCTGTTCTGTATTTTTCAGCAATCCCAAGTTCAGCAAATGAATTATCTTCAAATTTCAAATCCATTTTGGCGTGCATTGAATTAACTTTGGCAAAGCGGTTTACCTCTTCGACAAGCTGCGCTTGTGTTGCATCTTCCGTTTTTAGCAAAGTCGGTCTGTTATTATCTTTTGTCTTGATAATGCTGCCGCTGCAGCCACTGAAAATAAAGGCAAATAAAACCAAAAATATGAATGATAATTTTATAAAAATGCTTTTGTTTAACATCAGTCGGTTGAGATGTCTGAAAAGATTTGCTTGTTGTCCTGAAAATACTCTCACAAAACCCCTTGAACAATCCAAAGTAATAATAAAACAGAGATTTTAACACGCGGAAAGCGTTTGTCCTAATAAGTAAAAGACGCGGAAAGGAATAGCCTTTGCTGCTCCCGCGCCGCGTTTCAAAAAGTTAAATTGTTCAAATCTATCTGGTAAAAACGCCCGCGCCGCGCGTTAGATAATCCTGCATCGTAAAGGCAAACATAATCGCCAGCCAGAAGAATCCTGAAATTGCCGTTACCCAAATAAGGCGCGAACTGTATTTGACGTGCATAAACCACAAAACGACGAATGTCATTTTGATAAACGCAATCGTTAAAGCGACGAGTGTGTTCGCGCCCGGAAAAATATGGTCAAGGTCAATAAAAGCGACCACCACCGTCAAAATTGTACCGACTACTAAGATACCGAAAACCATTAAGTAAAGCGGAATCGAAACAATATGATGCTCGTGATGCGCTTCGTCGTGATGTTCGTCGTGTGTTTCCCGATGATTGTCAGCCATAATAATTTTTATTCAATCGCAAAATTAAAATCCAAAATCTAAAATCCAAAATTGCTTAATGTCCTGCGCCGAAGTGTCTACCCAAAAGATAAAGCAACGGGAAAAGGAAAATCCACACAATATCAACAAAGTGCCAGTAAAGACCGGAAATTTCCACGGGTGAATAATAATCGCCGGTAAATTCGCCGCGCCAAGCCCGCCATAAAATCCAAGCCATTAAGCCCAAACCAATAATCATATGAAGGGCGTGCAAGCCGGTCATTGCAAAATAAATCCAGAAAAAAATGCGAACCCGGTCGCGGAATTTTTCAGCGTTTATTTCGCCGTTTGAGAAATAACCGACTTTTTCCGTATCCGTCAAGTAATTTCCTTCTTGCGCCTTAACCACCAGAGAGGTGTCCTCCCATTGAAACTCACCTCGCGGATTGTTGTATTCGTGATGTTCGCCTGTGCCGCGAAATCCGCTTTCTTTGGTTTTCGTATCATTCGGGAAATCGAGTGAATTTTTTTCCTGTTGTTCGGAATCTCCTGAAATGTGTTTTGACCCGTCGGTTTTCTTGCCAGCCTGCAAATTCAAACCGGAAACGGGAACAATGCCTTCATAATACTTATCCGTGTATTCGACGGCTTTGACACCCAAAAAAGTCGCGCCGAAAATCATTGTCAAGATAAGCATTATGACCTGCAAATTTCTCTTGCCAAGCTGCGCATAGTGGACGGCTAAAGCCATCGTTAAGCTGCTAACAATCAGAACGAGCGTGTTTGCCCCGCCGAGCCAAACGTTTAAGTGATTACTTCCCGCCGCGAATGCCATCGGATATTTGGAACGAAAAACCAAATAAGACGTAAAAAGCCCGCCGAAAAACATAATTTCCTGGGCAAGGAAAACCCACATTCCGATTGAAGCCGACTCTTGTTGCTGTCCCATATCTTCGAACTGATGTTGAAGACCGGGCGGGTGATAATGATGTTCGTCTGCGTGTATGATTGTCGCCATAATTTCAGTGGTCAGTGGTCAATGGTCAGTGATTAGTATGTCTTTCTCTGACAACTGACTACTACTTAAACTGCTGCTAATTCTCTTTTTCTTGCTTCTTCAATATCCAAACCGCTTTCTTCACCGAATTCGTAGGCTTCCCACGTTACGATCGGCGTCGTTTCAAAATTTTCCGTTATCGGCGGGCTTTGCGTGCGCCATTCGAGTCCGGGCAGCAGCCACGGATTATCCGGCGCTTTTTTGCCGTAGAAAAGCGAGAAAGTTAAATAAAAGACCGGCATCGCAAATCCGAGAGCTAGAATCGAAGCTCCTGCCGATGAAAGAATGTTGAAAACCTGAAATTCCGGCGGATACGAAGCGTAGCGGCGCGGCATTCCCAAATATCCGAGAATAAATTGCGGGAAGAACAAAAGGTTAAATCCGGCAAA
>MWVV01000691.1_pt1 | contig 12304 bp, 9 predicted proteins | sample 1047281 | NCBI WGS metagenome assembly MWVV01 (sample SAMN06349986, study PRJNA376086) | soil metagenome | isolation source: PT-2 sample Antarctic (ecotone) soil | place: Antarctica | collected 2015-01-13 | reverse complement strand
CGAATGCCTTCAATATTTTCGCTGTATATCTTAAAAGTGTACCTGCCGGGGGGAAGCAGGGAATAGTTTACAAAGTAAGAACGATCTGCCTTTATCCATTCTTTATCAACGCCTTTCATCGTATAGTAATAGGTAAGCTTTTCTCTTTCGCGGTAGCTGAGCGATGCAAAGTAGATGCTTAAGGAGTTTTCGTGGTAGCCAAGTTTGATCTGCGGATTTCGCACCAGCGAGTCGACAGGTAAATATTGGTCCAGGACTCTAAAGTCCGTTATCATAACATCAGGTGGCCGTTTGGTATTTAAGAAAATTGCAGGATTAAATATTATTACGGCATTGCTTCCACCGAAAATAATATTGCCATTGCTGGTCATTTCATCAGCAGCAATGGTTTGTTCAGCCAATACTACACCATCTTTACGGCTATAAGGTGTAATGCGATTGTTGTTGGGGTTGTACCTGCATAAGCCGCTGCTGGTTATCATCCATAAAAAACCCTTATCATCAGTTCGTACTCTTGCTACCGTATTAGAGGGAAGGCCTTGTTCATATTTAATTATGGAAACAGTGCCGGTTGTTTTATCAATAAAATGTAGAGCGCCTGCAGCTAATACAATGCGGTTGTTTTGTAACTGTTCTATATCATTTCCTGTATTGCTGTATAAACTGTTTTTACCGCCGTTAGCGGTGTAATGCTGCAGTACTTTACCATCTTCAGGGTTTATGGCATACAAGCCACTGCTGCGTGTAGTTACCCATAACCAGCCTTCATTGTCAATAAATACTTTGTATATTTTTGCGCCTAAATCCTGTACAACTGTAAATTTATTGTTACTGCATTTAATCACTCTTCCCCCTTCTGTGCCAAGCCACATCCGGCCCTGTTTGTCTTCTGCCATAAAATTTATAGCGGTGTTATTAACTTCAGATAGGTGCAAATATTCAGTTGTCTTTTTTGCAGGGTTATGTATCATTAAAACACCATAGTTACAGCCAATCCAAATGTTGCCTGTTGCACTTTGCCTTGACATGCTTACAGTTTGCAGGGTTGCGTCTTTTAACATCTGAGGCCAGTGTGCAGGAGAAGTTTGCCTGTATACATCGTTTTCAATCTTACGTAAAAACTTATCCATTGTTGTAACCCCGGACCTAAATGATGTAAACCAAATTTGTCCGTCGGGCAGCTCAAGTATATCATTAATAGCTGTTGGGCCGTTCTTACTATTGAAAAGTAAATTCGCTACAGAAGAATTAGCACTGCCTGTTGCCGTGTAGTAAATACCCTGGTTGGTTGCTATCCATATATTTCCGTCTCTATCTTCCAAAACCTGGAAAACAGACTCGTAATTAATTGAAATATTTTCATTCCCGGGGCCGCTTTTATTTAAGCGAAAACGGTGTGTATTTCTATCGTAATTGATAAGAACATTAAATCCATAAATCCAAAGATCGCCCTGTTTGGTTTCATAAAAATATCTATAATCCATCCCGCTGATCCCATAGTTTAATCCAACAGTATCTTTTTGAAGATATTTGCTGCCTGTACTATCCAGGCAGAATTTATATTGACTTCCATCCCCAAACCGCGGCGAGCCTAGTAACCAAATCCGCTGCTGTTTATCTATATAAACCTCGGTGAGATTATCATTAATGCGTTTATTCTTCAGGATTTGCAGATTGCGTGGATTGTTGTTTTTGTACCACATTTGCCTGCTTCGTTTATCATAAATACACAAGCCACTATCGCAGGCAAACCAATATTGTTGCCGAACCAGGTTTTCGTGCACACCAAATATGCTCACGCTCCAACCCTCGGGAAGGGGAAAAGGCTGGTCGTCAATAAAAGCATTTTGTTTTTTGTTATAATGCAAAATGCCATACTTGTGTACGTTAAGGTATATCTCACCTTTAGAGTCTTTCCATAAACGAAACTCTGCCTGTGGAGAAAGTTTTTTTATTGGTTTAAGAGCAATTTTTTTATAAATAAACGTTGACGGATCAAACAGACCAAACTCACGCAAGCTAAACATGGCCAAAATAAGTTTGCCACTATCAGCAGGAATTATTTGCGACATTCTTGAATGTTCAAGAATATCGCTCCCCGCTTTGGAAGAACTTATATCGATAAATTTGCTGCCATCAAAACGTTGTAAACCATTTGCTGTTCCTACCCATATAAAACCTTTTTCATCCTGGTACACGCTGGTAACCAGGTTACTGGCAAGACCCATTCCATCATCGGTAGTAATATGGGTAAAAGCAAAACCTGTTTGAGCTTTTACAGCATTAACTAATAGTAAAAGGAGTAGTGTAAATAAATTTTTCATGCAGAACAATACAAATCTAAATAATTGGAGCACTATTTCCTAAATGCTGCTACTGCTAAATCTTACCTTTTTGATAGCTGTATATTTCTTGGGCTACTATCAATAATGTGTTTCAGAAACTTCTGTTGACGGGCTTATCAAATGTTCAAATTTGTTTGCTTGTTCAACGTTAAGGTTAAAATACAATACATAAAAACAAACAAGAGCTATAAGAGCGTGGCACTCTAACATTAAACCATTTCCGGTTTTAATTTGCAAGTTTAGGTGAGAGGCATACGATTGAATTAGTGCAATCATAACACCCTCACCTGTACATGCAACTATTTCTTTAGATGGATTAATCTTCTATTCCGGCTATTCCAAGTGTTTCAAAATTAAGAAGCTTGCCTTTTTGCAAATCCATCAAGTATAACATCAGTTAAACCATTGTGCTTAACTACACGCATTCTTGTAGGGTAATATCCGGCAGTCTTGAATTTGGATGGTTGAGGAATAGAACGTTCAAAGTTTGAATTAGACTTTAAGAAATCAAGCGTTATCATGGGTTCATAAAAAGTTACTTCGCTGTTGTAAGTGCCATAAATAAATGCTTGGGTAAATGGTTGTCCATTGAATTCGGCAGAAGTAAGATCGCTAAAGTGTTTACCCATTTTAGGAACAGCGGGACCAGGAAAATAATTTTGAGGAAGGTATTCGGTGGAAGGGTTAGCGTCGAGTTTAACAGGGAGCATCTACTTCACCTTGCGACACCATATAGAAATGGAAATCAAAATGCGGCTTGTCGTAAATGCCCGCTGGCTGGTGTCCTTCAGCATTCCAGTCTACTTGTATGTGGCTGAAAAGGCGTTATAGCTTTTGCTAATGGATCTAACGATAGTATCACCACATTTTCATGAGTATGGCCTTCACCTGTTTCGCCTGTACCTGCAGGCATACTATTTAAAGCAGCATCATTAATACTTACACCAAGTTGTTGTGGCGCTCCATCGTTATCAACCTTTAACCAACTCCATACTTTTCCGTGTTGAATACTTGCTTCAGGGCCATTAAAAGTTCCGGCTTTGTCATTGTGTTTTTTACAGGAGAAGAACATGGTTGCAGCAGTTGCAAGAATTAAAACCTTTTTCATAAATATTTTTTTTTGTTTTGTTTATGCAAAAGAATAAATGAAAAAACTTGCCTGCAATCGCACAATTATGTAAGCAGAGATGAACGGTAAATAAAAGGGCAAACGATAAAGTATATTTGGATGAATGGCAGAAGGATATAAATACTCACGCTACCTTCTGTCTCAATATACATATCATACACATATTAATGTGATAAGAGATTATAATGCAGTATACTGATTGATATTAAAGCAAAAATTACAGCTCGATTTTTTCAGTAAACTTATATTTAAGGTTGTATTGCAACAGAAAAATGATTTGTATTATGCCTTGAGTTATCTGCATAAATCAAACCATTCAATCAATCCTGAAGTACTGATAAGCAGTGTCTTTTAATATGAATAATATTCGTTTTAAGTGTAAGTCTATTGGGAGTTATAGCCGGAATGATTATCTCAATAAAATTTCACACCTCATCTTGCCTTTAATTCAATTTCATGTAATTTCACCGCTCAAAATCTACGCATAATGTTTACCGGCTTTGTTAAGCTACAAACGGATGCGTTCAGCAAAATATAAAAGTATGGCGGAAGCGATTTTAATGCCGCGTTTGAGCGATACCATGACAGAAGGAGTTATAGCTGCATGGCATAAAAACGTGGGGGATACTGTAAAAAAAGGAGACCTGTTAGCTGAAATAGAAACTGATAAAGCTACTATGGAACTTGAAAGCTACCAGGAAGGTGTGCTTTTGCACCGCGGAGCTGGCGATGGAAGTAAGTTACAGGTAAATGACCTGTTGGCAATAATAGGAAGAGCCGGTGAAGATGTTTCGGCTTTAATTGCAGAAAATTCGGGAGGCAGCAATGGTACTTCGCAAGGTGAAGTTGCCCCACAGCCGAAAGTAGAAACTCCGGCGCCATCTTCTGCCGTTGCACCTGCGCAAAACAATGCTCCGGAACAATCTTCCGCAACTGCAACTAAATCATCTGAACAACCTGCTGATAAACCTGCTGAAAAACCTTTGAGCAGCCTCGATATTTCAACCATGGAAGAAGTGGTGCTTATGCCCCGCTTAAGCGATACAATGACGGAAGGCGTAATTGCGGCATGGAATAAGAATGTAGGAGATGCCGTTAAAAAAGGTGACGTACTTGCCGAAATTGAAACGGATAAAGCTACGATGGAACTTGAAAGCTATAAGGACGGTACATTATTATACCAGGGTGCAAAGCCGGGCGAAAAAATCCAGGTGAACGACCTGCTTTGTATTATTGGAAAAGAAGGTTTAGATGTACAGGCAATTGTAGCTGCTGCCAAAGGTGGTAGCAGTACAGCTTCTCAACAACCGCCAGCCGCCGCAAGCGAAGCTGCACCTGCACAACAGCAAACTGCTATAAGTGAAACTGCACCACAACAGCAGGCAACTGAAGGTCAACCTTCACAAGCTGAGTCTGCGGGGCAGTCCGCAACAACTCCGCAGCCACAACAGCAGCCGGTAATTAATGAGGGACGCATCCTTGCCTCTCCTTTAGCCAAAAAGTTAGCCGAAGAAAAGGGCATTGACCTACGCTACGTAAAAGGAAGCGCAGACAACGGAAGAATTGTTAAATCAGATATTGATAATTATAAACCATCGCAACAGCCTGCTGCACAGGCACCCGCTGCGCCTAAACCTGCTGAACAACAGGCACCGACACAAGTTGCTGCTGCACCTGCAGGGCAGGTAAGTTTTGATGAAGTGCCGGTATCGCAAATGCGTAAAACGATCGCACGTCGTTTAGCAGAAAGCAAATTCTCTGCTCCGCACTTTTATTTAACGATGAGCATTGATATGGATAGCGCTGTTACAAGCCGCGTTAAGCTGAATGAAGTTTCGAAGGTTAAGATTAGTTTTAACGACATAGTGCTTAAAGCAGTAGCTGTGTCGCTTAAGCAACATCCCAAAGTAAACAGCAGTTGGCTTGGTGATAAAATACGTTACAATCATCACGTAAATATAGGCGTAGCTGTAGCGGTTGAAGAAGGGTTGCTCGTTCCGGTTGTTCGTTTTGCCGATACTAAATCGCTTAGCCAGATTGCTGCTGAAGTAAAAGATTTTGCGCAACGGGCTAAAGATAAAAAATTGCAGCCCGCAGATTGGGAAGGCAGCACTTTTACGATAAGCAATCTTGGAATGTTTGGTATTGATGAGTTTACTGCGATCATAAATCCACCGGATGCATGCATACTTGCAATAGGTGGTATATCGCAAGTGCCGGTTGTAAAGAATGGTCAGGTTGTTCCCGGTAATATTATGAAAGTTACACTTAGCTGCGATCATCGTGTAGTTGATGGTGCAACAGGCGCAGCGTTCCTGCAAACATTAAAAAGCTTTTTAGAAGAACCTTTGCGAATGTTGGTGTAATAGCGGATTAATCGCAGATTACGGGGATTACACGGATACAATCGCAGATTACGGATAGGGAATAGCTAAGATTTCTTTCATTTTAGGAAATGAAAAGGCTGCCTTTCTCAAGACAGCCTCCGCAACGATAATTTTTATAAGATTTTAAATATTGCCCTACACTTTCCATCATACATACATCATACATCATACAAGACATTATCCATCATCCATCATACACTCTACATTTTAATAGCAAGCGACAAGCTAAAAACCCTGTGCTTTCCTTTGTCGCTGGCATTGTTGGCAGTATTTGAATTTATTTTAGCCAGGCCATAGCCATAGTTAGCTCCAATTGCAAACTTGTTAAAATCAAGACCTGCTAATGCATTTAAGCCGTAATCAAATCTTTTAAGCTTACCGTAACCTGAATTTTCTTCAACATGTGTAAAGGGATTATCGTTGCTGTAAACAATATCTCTTTCGCTTGAAATTGCTATACCTAAGGTTTTGCCTTCAACTTTATTTTTACCACCTATACCTGCAGCAACATACGGCCCCGCTCCTACATATACTCTTATGTATTCATCTAAAGGTATTTTGCCAACAAAATTAACGGGCAGTTCTACATACAAAGGATTAGATGTTGCTCTCCAATAAGTAGGCGTAGTACCTGTTGATTGGCCATTTTCAGTTTTAGACCCTTTACCGGTAAGCAGTAAAGCGGGTTGTAAGGATAATCTTTCCGATAAAGGTAAGTCTGCCCCAAGGCCTGCATGAAAGGAGGTTAACATGTGTGCATCATCAACACGCCCATTATCAGTTACTGATATGTTGGCAAAGTTTACACCTGCTTTTACCATAAAACCTCCATGATTTCCAGACGGTTTTACTTGTGCAATTGTACTTAGAGTAATCAAACAAAATGTACCTGCACTTAAAATAATTTTCTTCATAATTGTTTGTTTTAATTCAAGTCAGGTTTCTAATTCTATGCCAGTTAACAGTATCTGTATAATTACATTTGGTGTTATACTTTATCCACATTTTAAATTATAACTTCGATTATAAAAAACTAATGCGCATGGAACTAACGAATGCAATAAACTGGTTTGAAATTCCTGTTGCTGATTTTGATCGTGCCAGGAAATTTTATGAAACCATTTTTTCTTATCAAATGCCCGAGAATCAAATGGGAAAATCAAGGATGGGTTTCTTTCTATATGATTTTAAAGGTGGTAAAGTAGGAGGGGCCATTGTTTACAATCCTGAATTATATACCCCATCTGATAACGGTGCCTTAGTATACCTAAATTGTCAGCCTGACCTGCAGTTTGTATTGGATAAAGTTGAAGCCGCAGGCGGCAAAATCCTCGGGTCTAAAACAATTATTTCTCCCGAACAAAACTTAGGTTATTGGGCTTTGATTATAGATTGTGAGGGCAATAAAGTTGCATTACATAGCATGAGTTAGCAACTGAAAATATAAACATAGGCTGTACGTTTCTGCCAATAGAATTTATGTTGATGGTTTAATTATTGTAGTTACAGATGATTAGTATAAGTAAAATTGTATACAATGGCAGGTAAGAAAACAGTAGTTTTAGGAGCTTCACAAAATCCTTCGAGGTACAGTAATATGGCGGTTAATCGTTTATCTGCTCATAAACATCCTGTAATTGCAGTAGGAAGAAGGGAAGGCCGCATTGGAAATGTACAGATTGTAACAGGTCAGCCTAAAGAAGAGGAAGTAGATACGGTTACACTGTACCTTAATCCAACAAATCAAAAACCTTTTTATGATTATATTTTATCACTTAAGCCAAAGCGGATCATCTTTAACCCCGGCACAGAAAATCCTGAATTATATAAACAAGCTCGCGAAAAAGGTATTAAACCTATGGAGGCATGCACATTGGTTTTGCTAAGTACCGGCCAATTCTAATATTGTATTTTAATTATTTGCTGCATTTCTATTCTATTTTAGAACGTTTAAAAAATTACGCAGCATTGAATTATTATTTTGGGTAATTTACACAAACCCATTAAATATGCATTGGAGAAAGTTCAGTGGAGAACCTCTTAATCTCCCTATAAAAGATGCTGTAGAAACAGCTATAAAAAAAGAAACGGAAAAAGGTAACAAGTTAAAAGTTTGCATTGGCACTGATAGCCAGGTAAAAGGAATGGATACTGAATTTGCTACCGTTATTGTTTTTTTGCGCGAAGGTCATGGTGGCTTTATGTACATCCACAACGAAAAGACACGTCAAAAATTTACTATTAAAGAACGTATGCTGGTTGAAGTTGCAAAAAGCATTGAGATAGCTTATGAGCTTTGCAACCTGTTTACTAAATATAATGTAGATATGGAAGTGCATGCAGATATAAATACCAATCCCCAGTTTAAAAGCAACGATGCTTTACGTGAAGCGATGGGTTATATTTTAGGAATGGGCTTTGCATTTAAAGCAAAACCTGAAGCTTTTGCCAGCAGCAGTTGCGCTAATAAGGTTGTTAATTAATTTTAAAGTCATTAGGTCATTGGGTCAATAAGTCATTAAGTTAAAACTTCTTAATGAAACAAATAGCTCACAATTTCTACCTAGATAACTTATTGACCTAATGACTCAATTACTCAAACCACTTTTACCAAATAATAGTTTGTCTTTCCTTTTTGCACAAATAAGTACTTATCATTAATAAAAGCAGAAAGATCAACCTTAGAGGAAACATCTGTTACCTTTTGCTTATTAAAACTTACGCCGCCGCCTTGTACCATTTTTCTTGCCTCGCCCTTGCTGGGAAAGATGAAAGTATCGGCTAAAAAGGTTATTACATCAGGATTTGTATTGGCTAAAATATCTCTCTTTACTTCCACAGCGGGAACTCCTGTTAATGTGCTGTCCAGTTCTTCTTTCGATAAAGAGGCAATGATTTGTAAAGTGTCTTTGCTAAATAAAAGTTCAGTTGCCTGTATTGCTTTTGCCAGCTTGTCTTTATCATGAACAAAAGCAGTTACTTCCTCAGCAAGTTTTTTTTGAAGCTTGCGTTGATGTTCGTTGCCTGCGTGTTCAGCAATTAATTGCTCAATTTCTTGTCTTGATAAAAAAGTAAAAATCTTAATATAACGCAAGGAATCAGCATCAGAAGTATTTAACCAGAACTGGTAGAATTCGTAGGGAGAAGTCTTTTCAGCATCAAGCCAAATATTTCCTTTCTCACTTTTACCAAACTTGCTGCCATCTGCTTTTGTTATTAAGGGACAGGTAAAGGCATAAGCTTCGCCGCCGGCTTTTCTTCGTATAAGTTCTGTTCCCGTTACAATATTCCCCCACTGATCACTTCCACCCATTTGCAGCTTACAGTTTTTGTTCACATACAAATAATAAAAATCGTAACCCTGTACCAATTGATAAGTAAATTCGGTAAAGCTCATCCCTGTTTCGCCTTCAAGCCTTTTCTTCACACTGTCTTTAGCCATCATATAATTTACCGGGATGTGTTTTCCAACATCACGTATGAAACTTAAGAAAGAGAAATCTTTAAACCAATCGTAGTTATTGGCCATTTCTGCAGCATTAGCTTTAGAAGTATCAAAGTCGAGGAACTGTTCCAATTGTTTTTTTACACCCGCTACATTCTTTTGCAGCACATCTTCGCTCAATAAATTTCTTTCTTCGCTTTTACCGCTTGGGTCGCCCACCATGCCGGTAGCTCCACCCACAAGTGCCACCGGTTTATGCCCGGCTTTTTGCAAATGAACCAGTAATAAAATAGGAACAAGGCTTCCAATGTGAAGACTGTCGGCGGTAGGATCGAAACCAATATAAGCGGTAGTCATTTCCTTTAGAAGCTGCTCTTCGGTTCCGGGCATTATATCCTGTACCATTCCCCGCCATCGTAATTCTTCAATCAGGTTCATCGGTTTTACTTTTGCGCAAATGTAAAGCAGATTATTTAACGAGGTTATCAGGGAAGAGGCGATAGATGATATCGATAGCTTTTAGTCCATAGTCCAGATACTGATGTTGTAGTATGTCTATGTCTGACCATTCGGTGGAAAATATATTAAACAGAATAATTTTGGTTCTATTTATATAGGTGATGATGATTAAGCCGAGATTGCCACGACCTTCAGGTCAATGTCATTTCGTTAAGGTTTTTTAACTCCGATAGGAGTTAAAGCTTTGTAGAAAAAACATAGTTGTAATATTTCCGCTCCGTAGGTGCGGAACAAAATATAGTAGTGTCCCTACGGCACGCTTATATCTTTCTCACTATTTTTTTACAAAGCGGTAGCCCCTCCGGGACATTTTCATAGTATCTGTTTCTTAACTAAATGACATTGACCTGAAGGCCGGGGCGATTTTACCCACACAAATCCTTATAGAACAATAATTTTAAATCTACCTGACCATAAATTCAGTATATATATTTATCTAATTCGCCATGCTGCCCCAGTTGTCTGTCACCTGTCATTTATTTAGTTACCTTTTATTTTTCAAACTCCTGTTTATTGCAGATTTTTACCCGATATTATCATTGTTTTTGTAACTTTTCTATATGAAATTGAAGAAACTATCTGCTTGTACGATTGCATTAATTGCATGTATAACAGGTTACGGGCAGTTTAGGAAATATTCGAACGAGTTTTTGAATATAGGTGCGGGAGCAAGGGGGCTGGCAATGGGAGGCGCACAAGTTGGCAGTGTTCAGGACGGTACTGCAGGATATTGGAACCCCGCGGGTTTAGTTGGCATAAAAGATTATCCTTCGGTTAATATAATGCATGCCGAATATTTTGCCGGCATTGGCAAGTACGATTACGGCAGCATTGCTATTCCACTACGCGACGAAAAAAGGGTAGTAGGTTTATCGGTTTTACGTTTTGCCGTTGACGATATTCCTAACACTTTGTTTCTTGTTGAGCCGGACGGCTCGGTTAATTATAATAATATCCGAACCTTTTCGTCTGCTGATTATGCTTTCCTTTTATCGTATGCCCAAAAACTGAAAGACGAGGATGACAGGAAGTTAAGTTTTGGTGGAAACGTAAAAGTGATTCACCGTAAAGTGGGAAGTTTCGCAACGGCGTGGGGCTTTGGGCTGGATGCAGGGATACAATACCATGTGAACAATTGGCAATTAGGTTTAACAGCCCGCGATATTACTACCACCTTTAATGCATGGTCGTTTTCGTTCACGGAGAGGGAAAAGGAAGTTTTATACTTAACCAATAACGACATTCCTGTTAAGTCAACCGAGATGACAGCCCCGAGGCTAATTGCCGGCGCGGCTCATATTTTTCCTATAAGCGAGAAATTCAGTCTTACCGCCGAAGCCAATCTTGATCTAACTTTCGATGGCCAACGTAACACTGTCATCAGCAGTAAAGTTATCAATATTGATCCTCATGTTGGGGTAGAAGCTTCCTATCAAAACAGCATTTTCTTTCGTGCAGGTATCTCTAATTTTCAAAAGGCATTATCTGATGGCGATACTCTTAACCTGAAAAAAGTTTGGATATATCAACCAAGCGTAGGAGCAGGTTTTAAAATTAAAAATGTTATGATCGATTATGCATTCACAAATCTTGCGAATCAATCGAACCCGTTGTACACACATATTTTTTCACTAAGGGTGGATCTTACAAAGAACAACCAGTAGTTGGTTGTCGTTATTTAATTTTTACAGAATTGTATGAAAAAGTTCGCAGTTGTTGTTTTACTTTCTTTTATTAGCGTTATAGCGATCAGCCAATCTTATTATAATGAATGGATTGATTATAATAAAACTTATTACAAATTTAAGGTCGGTTCTACCGGTTTGTATCGCATGACACCTGCTGAACTAAACAGTATTGGTTTGGGAAATGAAGCAGCACAAAATTTTCAATTGTGGCGCAACGGCAAAGAGGTGCCTTTATATACCAGTGTTACAAGTGGTGCATTAGGTGCTAATGGTTATATTGAATTTTGGGGAGAAAGAAATGACGGGGTTACCGATAAAGATTTATACCGTTTGCGTGAGTGGCAATTGTCGGATAAAGAAAGTTTACTTACCGATACCGCGGCCTTTTTTTTAACCGTTAATCCTGCAGGTAATAATTTGCGTTTTGCCGCCACTGCAAATAATGTAAGTGGCAATACCCTTACGGCCGAGCCTTATTTCATCTACTCGCTGCAACACAATTTTAAAAACCGAATTCATAAAGGGCGGGCATTGATAGTGGGATCAGAATATGTATACTCCAGTACTTATGATATTGGCGAAATGTGGGCAAGCCGTGATATTGCCCCTTCAACACCTGAAACTCTTAGTTTCAATAATTTATTTGTGGCGGCTAATGGTCCCGCTGCCACTTTCAGAGCTTCGGCTGCCGGCAGCACAAATACAGATCCTCAACGTCCCCGCACTTACCAGGTACTCTTAAATAATACAGAAATACTTAAACCAACCCTTGAGAATTTCAACGCGCAAAT
>MWVV01000690.1_pt1 | contig 12353 bp, 10 predicted proteins | sample 1047281 | NCBI WGS metagenome assembly MWVV01 (sample SAMN06349986, study PRJNA376086) | soil metagenome | isolation source: PT-2 sample Antarctic (ecotone) soil | place: Antarctica | collected 2015-01-13 | reverse complement strand
TCGTTTCCAGGCTCGCCACGGGCGCGCCTATTCCGTCCCCTAGATAGAGATAATAAGTGCTCGACCCAAAGCTGGAGTACATCGGAAAATTCGAGAACGGGTATTGCTCGCCGATGAGCAGACAGGCTGCCGTGAAGATAAACATCGGTTTCCACCGGGATCGCGTCCACACGACGGCTGCCTCTTTCCAATTCATAAGGTGCGTGATCCCTCGGACATGGAGGCGACCTTCATGAAAGCAACGTTCATAGAGCGCGCGGCGGAAACTGATCGTAGCGCGTATAGAGAGACATTGCCGCGGCCCAGAAGAGGAAAGCGAGGAGTAAGACTTGGGAAAAATGCACGGCTGCGGTCTTCAAGATGGGCGGGATGGCTGCGCGACTCTCAGCGCAAGACGCGGCCGTTCTAGGAAAAAGTTTCGCCGGGTCAGTGAAGGTTGGGTATTGAGTAAGCGATCATGAGCCAGGCGCCCGTCCCGATCACCTCCGGCACTGCCTTGCGCAAGAACGTTCCCGTCGTCACGGTCGAAACGTTCTACCAGGCGCACGGCGAGAAATTGCAGTTGAAACTGGAAGGGGCGCGCGTCGGATTCGACCGAAAAATCCGCGAGCCCACCATCAACCGCCCCGGCCTCGCGCTTTCCGGCTTCTATAATTATTTCGCCGATAAACGGGTGCAGGTCCTCGGCGCGGCCGAGCAATCGTACTTGGAAAGTCTCTCCTCCGGCGCCCGCAGCCATCGCTTCCGCCGGCTTTGTGCGCAGAAGATTCCCTGCCTGGTCGTCTCCCGTGGTGCGCACCTCAGCCCAGAACTCCTCGCCGTGGCCGAAGAGGCGCTGATCGCGGTTTTCCGCACCCCGATGGTTACGATGCGATTCATCAATGCGGCCACGATCGCGATGGAAGTGGACTTCTCGCCCACGGTGACGGAGTTCGGCAGCATGGTCGATATCCTCGGCATCGGCGTGCTGATTCGCGGCCAGAGCGGCATCGGGAAAAGCGAGGCTGTTCTGGGTCTGATCGAGCGGGGCTACAGCCTGGTGGCGGACGACGTGACACGGATCAAATCTCTGGAAGGGCGCGAGCTGATGGCGACGGCGCCGGAGTTGACCCGCTACCACATGGAAGTGCGCGGGATCGGCATCATCAATGTGGCTTCAATTTTCGGGATCGGCGCCTTTCGAACCGAGAAGCGGCTCGATCTCGTCGTGACCTTAAAGGACTGGCAGGAGCTCGAAGACGTGGATAGGATCGGGCTGGATCAGGAGTTCTACGAGGTCCTGAAGTTGCAGGTACCGCACATCAACATCCCGGTGCGGCCGGGGAGAGACATTGCGCGGCTGATCGAAGTCGCGGCCATGGATCAAAAACTAAAGGGACTCGGGCGGAACAGCGCCGTAGAGTTCAATGATAAGCTGCTTAATTTGATGGGAGCCAAGGCAAGCTAATGGGGCTGTTAAATCGGAAGTCTTCGAGTCGTGGGGACAGGATCGAGAAGGAAGTGACGATCGTAAATCGTCTCGGAATGCATGCCCGGCCCGCCGCGATGTTTGTGCGGGTTGCGAGCCGGTATCGGTCGGAAGTCTGGGTGGAAAAAGAGGGCGAGCAGATTAACGGCAAGAGCATCATGGGCCTGATGATGCTGGCGGCGGGACAGGGCTCAAAGCTGGTTATCCGTTGCGAAGGAGCCGATGCGGCCAAGGCGATGGAGGAACTCGAAGAATTGATCGCCAACAAGTTCACGGAAGAATAAGCGCGGCGTCTCTTGCCGCTCCCGAGTCAGCAGGGGCGTGGCGGCGGCTTGTAAGCCGAAAAAGGAAGCGCGAGGACCTTCACCGTATTGCATGACCGGACGAGCTATAGTTCGTGTGATTTGGCACTCGGCGAGATGTCTTCTCAGCGTCTGCGCTGCTTCGGGGTGACATGCGCGCGGCCTTCCGAGTGCAATCTCGGCCACAGGTGCGAATCTTGACACGCAAGTTAGTCTCGCACCGGCATGAGCAGTGAGCAGATCAATCCCGAAGTCCGATACACCGGGATCGGCGTTTCTCCTGGGATCGCGCGCGGGAAAATCTATGTCGTCCACGACGACTTCGAGGACGTGGTCCGGTACCGGATTCAGGCCGCGGACATCACGGGGGAGATCGGTCGCTTCGAGACCGCGCTCATCCAAACGCGCGCGCAAATCCTCGAGATGCAGCAGCAGATCGCGGAAGCCATCGGGGCGAAGGACGCAGGCATTTTCGACGCGCATCTGCTCGTGGTCGAAGACCGGACCTTGATCGATGAAGTGCTACGCAAATTGAAGGCGGATCTGTGCAACGTGGAGTTCGTCTTCCAGGAGGTCGCGACCCATTACGCGGAGACGCTGAGCAAAATCGACGATCCATATCTGCGCGAACGTGCGCTCGACATCCAGGACGTCACGCGCCGGGTCGTGCGCAATTTGTTAGGCAAAGCGCCCAAGGCGTTCCTTGCCTTGACGGAACAGCACATCCTCGTGGCGCATAATATTACGCCTTCCGACACCGCGACGATGAATCGCGAGCAGGTCCTCGGGCTCGCCACCGATCTCGGCAGCCGCACCTCGCACACCGCGATCATGGCGCGTTCGCTCAGCATCCCCGCCGTCGTGGGATTGCACCATGTAACCAACAAACTGGAGACGGGCCAGGAGGTGCTGCTCGACGGCTACAACGGACTCCTCGTTCTCGATCCAACGCCGGAAACGCTCTGGCATTACGGCGAGCTCAAACATCGCAAGGAGCTGGTGACGGAGCAGCTCACCGGTCTGCGCGAGACGAAATCAACCACGCGGGACGGGCGTCACATTGTCCTTTCGGCGAATATCGAGTTGCCGGGGGATGTCGGGTCGGTCGTCACGAACGGCGCCGAAGGCATCGGACTGTATCGCACGGAGTTCCTTTATCTGAACCGCCGGACTTTGCCGACGGAAGAGGAGCAGTTCGAAACCTATCGCACCGTCGCGGAGCACGTCTCGCCCCATCCGCTCATTATCCGAACGTTTGATTTGGGCGGCGACAAGATCGCAACCGGCATGAACGCGGAGGATGAGCTGAACCCGTTCATGGGACTGCGCGCCATCCGTTTCTGCCTGGAGAACCTGCACATTTTTAAAGCCCAGTTGCGAGCCATCCTCCGCGCGAGCGCGGCCGAGAACGTGAAGATTATGTTCCCGATGATCTCAGGCGTGGATGAACTGCGGCGTGCTCTCGCAGTGCTCGAGGATTGCAAAGCGGAGTTGCAGCGCGAAGGCCTGCCGTTCGGGAGCGGGACAGAAGTAGGCGCGATGATCGAAATTCCGAGCGCCGCCCTCTGTGCTCACGCGCTCGCGCGGGAAGTGGATTTCTTCAGCATCGGCACGAACGATCTCATCCAGTACGCGCTGGCCGTCGATCGTGTGAATGAGCGGATCGCGCACCTCTACGAGCCGACTCACCCGGCAGTGCTGCAGCTTTTGAAGATGGTTTCGGACGGCGCGCATGCGCACGATATCTGGGTGGGGGTATGCGGAGAAATGGCGGGCGATCTGAACATGGTGCCGCTCCTGATCGGCCTCGGCCTGGATGAGTTCAGTGTGAGTGCCTCCCTTGTTCCGCGAGTCAAACGCGCCGTGCAAAGCCTCTCAGTTCCTGAATGCAAGAAGCTGGTGGAGGAAGCGCTGGAGCTGGAGACGCCGGCGGACATTCTCGCGCTCTGCGGGCAAATGGCGCAGCGCAACTACGGCGACTTGTTAGGCTAGGTTTGTTTTAGCTCTGCTCAAAGCATGGGTCGAATTACTGCGCCGTCGCTGGAGCGTCCGCTGTCCTCCGCCGACACTGTGACGATAGCCTTACCGGGCGAGCGCCCTGAGGGCAGCGCACGCCCGAATGTCAGCTGGCACAAATTTGAAACCGTTTAATCCTCTTCCGCAGACTCCGGCCCACCCTCCCCCTCTGTCCCCGGCTTGAGACCTTCCTCTTCCATTTTGCGGAGGACGTCGCTCATATCGTCCACTTCGTCCCAGACTTCCTGGCTGACGTAGATCGGCGCTTTCTGCTGCGTCGCGATCGCGATGCAATCACTCGGGCGCCCATCCAGCTCGACGATCTTCTTCTGTTGCAGCTCGTTTTCGGCACGAACAATCATGCGCGCGTAGTAGGTCGCGTTCTTCAGATCGTTGATGATGATCCGCTCGACGTGCGCACCGAGCGCGGTCATCAGATGCCCCATCAAATCATGGGTGAGCGGGCGCTCTTTCGAGATGTCGCGCATGAACATCGTGATTGCGCTTCCGACCGTCTGATCGACGTAAATGATGAAAACTTTATCGTTGTTGCCGAGGAACACCGCGCACCCGCCGCTCGTCGGCAAAACCGCGCGCACCTGCACCTCGATGACGGTCTTGTTCATCGCGCAAATGGTATTCGGTTCGGCTGTGAAACACAAGCGAGGCCCCGTTTCGACTGGCCCGGCGGGATATTCTTTCGGTGGAGCTTGCATGTTCGAACCGCTGCCTGATTATGCGAATTACGTTGGGCGCTGTGATCGAAAAACCGAAGACCGAATGGGACGTTGAGGCCGCGATTTCCACTTATAACGTGGAAGGCTGGGGCTCGGGCTATTTCACCGTCAACGCGACCGGCAACGCGGAAGTTCGGCCGCTGCTCGAGGGCGGAGGCTCGATCGACATTCTCGAGGTGGTGCAGGAGGCGCGCGAGCGCGGGCTCGGTTTTCCGCTCGTGATCCGTTTCCAGGATTTATTGCGGCACCGGGTCCAGTCTGTGAACCGCGCTTTTCAAAGCGCGATGAACGAATTCGGATACCTGAACCACTACCGCGGCGTCTTCCCGATCAAGGTCAATCAGCTCCGCGAAGTCATCGAGGAAATCGTGGACGCCGGCCAGGAGTTCCATTTCGGGTTGGAAGCCGGCTCCAAACCGGAGCTCATCGCGGCGCTCGCGATGCACAAGGATCTCGAGAGCTTGATCATCTGCAACGGCTACAAGGATCGCGCGTATGTCCGCTCCGCGATGATGGGACGACGCCTGGGCAAGTCGATCATTATTGTCGTAGAAAAAATCGAGGAGCTGCAACAAACGGTTCGGATCGCAAAGGAGATGGGCGTCGAGCCGCACATCGGTATCCGCGTGCGCCTGCACAGCAAAGGTTCCGGCAAATGGACCACGAGCGGAGGCGAAGATGCGAAGTTCGGTTTAGACACGGCCAATCTCGTCGCGGCCAGTGAGCTGCTGAAAAAGGAGGGCCTCTCGCATTGCCTGAAGCTCGTCCACTTCCACGTCGGCTCGCAGGTTCCGGACATTTCCACGATCAAACGCGCGGTGCGCGAAGCCGCGCGCTATTACGCGAAACTCGCCAAGCTCGGCCACGCGCTGGGGTATCTCGATGTCGGCGGCGGGCTCGGGGTCGACTACGATGGATCGCGCACCAGCTTCGACAGCTCGACGAATTACTCGCTCCAGGAATACGCGAACGACGTGGTCTGGAACATCATGGATGTGTGCGACTCGGAAGGCGTCGCGCATCCCGCCATCGTGAGTGAAGGCGGCCGCGCGATTGTCGCGCATCATTCCGTCCTCGTCGTGGAAGCGTTTGGCTCGATCGAGAAAAACGCGGTCAGCGCGAGAGTTCCGCCGCTGGAGACAGACCATAAGCTCGTCCGCGACATCCTCGACCTGCAACAGAAGCTGCGTCGCAATAACCGGCGCGAAAGTTTGCACGATGCGCAGCAGATCAAGGAAGAAGCGCAGCAGATGTTCTCGCTCGGTCTGCTCGATTTGGAGAGCAAAGCGAAACTCGAGACCGTCTATTGGCAGATAGCGGAGCAGATTGTTTCACTTCATCGCGGACTGCGTTACGTGCCGGAGGAAGTGAAGGAACTAGAGACGTCGCTGAGTGATCAGTACATCTGCAATTTTTCCGTTTTCCAGTCGCTCCTCGACCATTGGGCCCTGGGGCAGTTGTTTCCGATCATGCCGATTCACCGGCTCAATACGCCGCCGGAACGGAACGGCACGATGGTCGATATCACCTGCGATTCGGACGGCAAGATCTCGAAGTTCATCGATCTGCAGGACGTGCGTGAGACACTGCCGCTGCACAAAATCGTTGCGGGAGAAATGTATTACCTCGGCGTTTTCATGGTGGGCGCCTACCAGGACATCATGGGCGACCTGCACAACCTCTTCGGTCGTGTGACCGAGGTGCACATCTTCCTCGACCCCGACGAAGAGTCAGGTTGGTACATCGAAGAAGTCATCGAAGGCAGCACGATCGGCGAGGTCCTCGCCTTAACTCAGTGGGACAAGATCGAGCTGATGCGGCTCGTGAAGTTGCAGGTGGATGCTGCGATTAAGAGCGATCGCCTGAAGCCGAACGATGCGATGAAGCTCCTGGCGGATTACGAGCGCGGGTTACAGGAGTACACGTATCTCTCGTTAGGCGAGAAAACGGCGTCTGTCCCTTCGAGCAACGGTTCTGAGCCCGTCTTGCTTTAAAGCCGGATGATCCCGGCCCTTTCAGTCAAGGAAGCACTGGCCAGTTCAGCGCCGCGCGACGACGTCCGGGTGCAGGGCTGGGTCCGGACACGGCGCGACTCGAAGGCGTTTTCATTCATCGAGCTGAACGACGGATCGTCCCTGCGCAGCTTGCAGGTTATCGCACAGAATTCGCTCCCGAACTACCTCGACGTGCAGCGGCTCGTCACGGGCGCGTCAGTGGCGGTGCGCGGAAAATTAGTTCCTTCGCAAGGTAAGGGGCAGACCTGGGAAGTCATTGCCGATGAGCTAACGATCGTCGGCGCCTCGGACGACACTTACCCGCTCCAGAAGAAAGGCCATACGCCGGAGTTTCTGCGAGAAATTGCACATCTGCGGCCGCGCTCCAATCTTTTCGGTTCGGTCTTTCGCGTGCGCAGCCGATTGGCTTTCGCGGTTCACCAGTTCTTCCAGGAGCGCGGCTTCGTCTATGTGCACACGCCCATCATCACCGGCAGTGATTGCGAAGGCGCCGGTGAGCTATTTCGCATCACGACGATCGACGCGAAAAATCCGCCGCGAACTGGAGACGGTGAGATTGACTACGCGCGCGATTTCTTTGCCCGTTCCACTTTCCTGACCGTCAGCGGGCAACTGGAAGCGGAGGCTTTCGCTTGTGCGTTATCGAAGGTCTACACGTTCGGGCCCACGTTTCGCGCGGAGAACTCGAATACGTCGCGACACGCGAACGAGTTCTGGATGATCGAGCCTGAGATGGCGTTTTGCGACTTGAACGGGAACATGGATGTCGCGGAGGAGCTCGTAAAATATTTGATCCGGGACGTGCGCGTGAATTGCCCCGAGGAAATCGAGCTGTTCGGTAAGTTTGTCGACAAGGGGCTCATTGCGCGGCTGGATTTCGTGCTGGATCGGCCCTTTCAGCGCATCAGCTACACGGAAGCGGTGGAGTTGCTGCGCGCGAACGGGCAGAGTTTCGAGTTCCCGGTGGAATACGGAACAAACCTGCAATCGGAGCACGAGCGCTGGCTCACGGAAAAGCACTTCAAGTGTCCGGTGACGGTCTTCAATTATCCGAAGGAGATTAAGCCGTTCTACATGCGGCTGAACGACGACGGGAAAACGGTCACGGCGATGGATGTGCTCGTCCCGGGAATTGGCGAGATCGTGGGTGGCAGCCAGCGCGAAGAGCGTCTCGATGGGCTCGAAGCAAACATGCGCCGGCACGGGTTAGACCCGGCGGATTACAAATGGTACCTGGACCTGCGACGCTACGGGACGGTGCCACATGCGGGCTTTGGCCTCGGGTTCGAGCGCATGCTCATGTTTGTGACCGGCGTTCCAAATATCCGGGATGTCATTCCCTTCGCGCGGACTCCGGGCAGCGCCGAGTTCTAGCTTGCAGGGCGTTTCTGCGAAACGCCTGGCGTCTGACACAGACGCCCTACAATTTCGCTTCGGCCGAGTTGAACGCGAATTTGTAGGGCCAATCTTCAGGCTCTGATACCGACCCGGCGCGAACTGGGTTCTGGCGGAGATACTCCCATTTGTCAGAGAGCGATTCATCGGATCAGAGCAAGCGAGCAAAACAGCCCTCCTGCCATCGCGAGGTCATCTCATGTGCGCCTTCGCCGTTTGATACAGGCGATCTACAATATTCCACCTTGAACCAGCGTTTGAACCACTTCGAGAAAGCGGCGACTGATCCTCCCGGGTCTAGCGGAGCTGCAAGAAGGTCCAAGTGATCGGGCATCGCAATGGCCGCGAACACATGCCAGTGATCAAGGCGCTTAAGAATATTGAGACAAAGCTCCCAGGCTCTGGGATTCGCCAGGACGGATTTCCGCTTCTGCGCGCAGAAGGTAACAAAATAGACCGTAGTCTGTTCCCACGCTAGCCAGTCGGGAATACGCGACGGGCGCGCCATTCTGCAATTGTAGTTCTGCGAAACGCCAAGGCGAAAGTCTTAGCGGGTTGGCGTTGACACAGACCTCCTACAAAACCGCCGCTCCGCCTATCTCCTGCCCTGCCCCGGCCGGTAATCTTCCTCGGCCGCTTCGAACGCCTTCTCCAAGCCAACCATGTCTTCGCCCGGACGTAAGTTGTCGAAGGCTTCGGATTCGCGCTTGAGCTCTTCCTCGGAGTAGTTCGCTGCCTTAATCGAGAGGCCGATGCGACGCTCGACTTTGTCGACCTTGATTACACGCGCTTCCACTTCCTGGCCGACTTTGAGGAAGTCCTTCACCTTCGCGACGTGGTCTTCGCTCAGCTGTGAGATGTGCACGAGGCCGTCGATCTCATCCTGCAACTGCACGAACGCACCAAAGCTCGCCAGTTTCGTTACTTTCCCGGTGACCAGATCGCCGATCTTGTACTTCCGATCGATCTCCTTCCAGGGATCGTCGCTCAGCTGTTTGATACCAAGGCTGATGCGCTGGTTGGTTTTGTCGATGTCGATGACCTCTGCCTCGACCTCATCGTTCTTCTTAAAGACTTCTGAGGGATGATTGATCTTCCGGGTCCAGCTCAAATCCGAGACGTGGATCATCCCGTCGATTCCATCCTCCAGTTCCACGAACGCGCCATATGCGGTCATGTTACGGATCTGGCCTTTCACCATGCTGCCGATCGTGAACTTCTTCTCGATCTCGTCCCAAGGATTAGCTTCCAGCTGGCGCAAGCCTAACGAGATCTTCTGTTCTTCCTTGTTCACGCCGAGGACGACGGCTTCGACCGCTTGGCCCTGCGTGAGCACGTCGGAGGGACGCATGATGCGCTTGGTCCAGGACAACTCGGAAACGTGGATCAGCCCCTCGACACCATCTTCCAATTCCACAAAGGCGCCGTACGGAACCAGGTTCGTGATCGTGCCTTTGACGCGCTGACCAGCGGGGAACCGTTCTTCGATCTGATCCCACGGGTTCTTCTGCGTCTGTTTCAGGCCGAGCGAGACGCGCTCTTTCTCTTTGTTGATGTCCAAAACCACCACTTCCAGCGGCTGGCCCACCTTGAGTAACTCGCTCGGATGCCCGAGCCGGCCCCACGTCATGTCCGTGATGTGGAGCAAACCGTCCATGCCATCCAAATCGATGAACGCGCCGAAGTCGGTCAGGTTTTTGACGTAGCCCTTCACCATATCGCCGACTTTCACGCTCTCGATGAATTTCTGGCGCTTCTCGCTTCGCTCCTGCTCGATCAGTTCGCGGCGGCTGAGGACGACGTTCTTCCGGTCGTCGTTGATCTTAACAATCTTGAAGTCGTAGGTGTTGCCGACGAACTGCTGCAAATCTTTCGGCGGAATGATGTCGATTTGCGATGCGGGCAGAAACGCCTCGACGCCGATGTTCACCATCAGGCCGCCTTTGACCACGGACTTCACTTTGCCTTTGATCAACCCGTCGCCGGCGAAGACGCTCGCGATTTTGTTCCAGTTCTGGCGGTAAGCGGCCTTCTCTTTCGAGAGAATGACCATGCCTTCATCGTTCTCGAGCCGCTCGAGCAGGACCTCCACTTCCTCCCCCACTTCCATCAAGTCGATGTCATCGAACTCGTGCGCCGGAATGATGCCTTCCGACTTGTAACCGATGTCCACCAGGACTTCGCGGGGCCGGATTTCGAGGACGCGCCCCTTGACGATGCTTCCTTCCTTGAATTCGCGAAAGGACTTCGCGAGCAGTTCCTGCATTTGTGGCATAACGGTTCCTGTTTTTCCTGGTGGCGCGCGGCCGGTTTCCTGTCGAAGCGTCGGCGCCAATCGCCGTGCTTTCCCGCAGAAAGGGGTTGAACATTAGTCATGTTCCAAGTGCAGGTCAACTAAGGCACGGCAGTGCGTATCCCTGCGAATCGTGCCAAAGCTCGCCTCTTAGAAAATCGGACACGCGTTCTCTACAGTTCTGCCAGATGGAGAGCAGGCAAGTTGACGGCTTCGCGGAAATCGTGTCGCTTGGAGGTGTCGCCATGAGCAAGTTTCTCCGCATTCTTCTCCTCTCATGCGCGGCAATTTCGCCGCTGCTCTATGCGGCTTCCCCAGCGGAGCAGCAGGTCGCGGAAGCGGTCAAGGCGCCCGGCCTGAGCGTTGTCCATCTTTGGGCCCCGTGGTGTTCGAATTGCCAGGCGGAGATGAAGAGCGGCGGCTGGTCGAAGATGATCGCTGAGAACCCGGAGACGAAGTTCTTTTTCGTCTCAATTTGGAACGCTGGCGAAGATGGGCGCGCCATGCTGAAGAAGTTCCAAATCGGCGATCAACCGAATGTCACAATCGTGGCCGATTCCGGTCCGCGTCGCGGCGACGATAAGATCAAGCGCTTTCTCGATTTGCCCGTGAGCTGGATTCCAACCACCTGGATTTACAAGGGCGGTGATCTTCGTTATGCCTTGAACTATGGCGAAGTGAGCTTCCCGGTGCTGCAACAATTTCTGAAGGACAGCAATTCCGAGTGGTCACACTCAAGCGAGACGGCGACAAATTGAAGAGCGCAAATGAGCTCGGCGACGCTGGCGGCGGCCACTTCAGGTACGGTTAGATTTCGTCTCGCGGGCGGTGCGCAGCCTCTGATCCTCGTTCCGGTTCGCGTGAACGATCACGGGCCGTTTGAATTTATTCTCGATACCGGAGCCGGCACATCGTTGCTCGCGCCGGAACTCGCAAATTCGCTTGCGGTCAAGAGCATCGGCTCGAAGCAGGGACATACGGCCGGCGGCGCAGTCGATGTGCTTCTGGCGAATGTGGATTCGATTGCGCTCGGCGATGTCCGGCGGGAGAACATCGATGTCGGGATTACCGATTTGAGCATGATCGGCCGCGCCGTCGGAGCGCAGCTCGATGGTGACCTCGGCTACAATTTCCTCAAGCATTTCCGTCTCTCGCTCGATTTTCACGCTTTGGAACTCAGGGTCCATGATCCCTGCCGCGTGGAGCAGTTCGGACCTCCGCGGGGAACGGAGCTCTCGATGCGGCTCGCGCATCCTTCCAAGCCGCTGATCCTGATTGAGACTTTCGTGAGTGATCGCGGCCCCTTTCAGTTCGCCATCGATACCGGCACTTCGACCACCGCCATTTCTCCGGAACTCGCGCGCGCGCTTCATTTGCAGCCGTTCCCGTTTGGCGCGGCCACGACTGGCGGTGCGCAAATTCAACTGACGGCGGCACAGGTCTCTTCATTGCGAGTCGGCCGCGCCGAGCTGCGCGACGTCCACGTCGTGATCGGCGAGTTCCTTGCCATGCTGAGCACCGTGGCCGGTGCCAAATTGGATGGAATCGTAGGTTACAATTTTCTGCGAAACTATAAGGTGGTAATTGATTACCCTAACGAATCGTTCCGGCTCGAATAAGATGCTCGCCACCGAAATCCTCGCCGCTGAAGCCTCCCGCGGAAAGCCTCCAGCCATTCTCCAGCTCATCGGAGACACACCGCTGATCGAGGTTACGCGAATGGATGTCGGGCCGTGCCAGCTCTTCTTAAAACTGGAAAATCAGAACCCGACCGGCTCGATCAAGGATCGCGTTGCGCTTGCGATGATCGAAGCCGCGGAGCGCGAAGGTTTGTTGCAGCCGGGGGGCACAATCATTGAAGCCACGGCCGGCAACACCGGCCTCGGCCTCGCACTGATTGCTTCGGCGAAAGGCTACCGGATCATCCTCGTTATTCCCGACAAGATGTCGCAGGAGAAAATTTCGCATGTGCGGGCGCTCGGGGCCGAAGTGCGGATTGTCCGCTCCGACGTCATGCGCGGCCATCCCGAGTACTACCAGGACGTCGCAGCCCGTCTCGCGGCCGAGATCCCCGGCGCATATTACGTGAATCAGTTTAGCAACCCGGCGAATCCGGAAGCGCACGAA
>MWVV01000689.1_pt1 | contig 12354 bp, 9 predicted proteins | sample 1047281 | NCBI WGS metagenome assembly MWVV01 (sample SAMN06349986, study PRJNA376086) | soil metagenome | isolation source: PT-2 sample Antarctic (ecotone) soil | place: Antarctica | collected 2015-01-13 | reverse complement strand
AGCGGATTCTTCCTATGTGCCGAGAATGTTTATCTGGGATGACCGAACTCGGCAGTTTAGGGCGCCTGCCTATCTTTACCGACAGATTATTATAGATTTTATCGGGGCGAAGACGCCTTACCGGGACGCGGCGAAAAAATATGATGCGTTTGATTTTAAGCCAAAATTCCGCATTGAGCCGCGTCCCTTTCAAACGGCTGCAATCGAAGCGTGGCGACGAGCGGAACGCTGCGGCGTGATTGTTCTGCCGACGGGCGCGGGCAAAACTCACGCGGCGACGATGGCGATTGAAATGTGCGGGCGGCAGACTCTGGTCGTCGTGCCGACGATAGATTTGATGAATCAATGGTATGAGCTTCTGCTTTCAACGTTTGACGCGGAAATCGGTTTAATCGGCGGCGGCTTCTTTGAGACGGGCGCGATAACGGTTACCACTTACGCATCGGCTTTCAGACATCAGGAAAGATTGGGCAATCAATTTGGTTTAATCGTTTTCGACGAATGTCATCATCTGCCGTCCGAAGGTTATAAATACGCGGCTGAGTTTGCGATTGCGCCGTTTCGCCTTGGTTTGAGCGCAACGCCGGAACGCGCCGACGGCAACGATTCGATGCTCGAAGAACTTGTCGGAAAATTCGTCTACCGACTCGAAGCGCAGCAGCTTGCGGGCGAATATCTCGCCGATTATGTCGTCGAGCGAATCGAAGTCGATTTAACCGACGAAGAACGCGATTTATACAAAAAAGAACGCGATGTTTTCCGCCGCTTCACGCGCTCGAACAACATTTCGTTCGGCTCGCCCGACGGCTGGAAAACTTTCGTAATGCGAAGCGCGGCGAGCGAAGAGGGCAGACGCGCGATGAAAGCGTATCGGAACTCGAAAAAAATCGCGCTCGGCACAAACGCCAAATTAGGCGTTTTGCGCGATTTGCTCGCGCGTCACAAAAAAGACAAGGTTTTAATTTTTACAGCCGAAAACGAAATGGTTTATCAAATCTCAACAGATTTTCTCATTCCCGCAATCACGCACGAAACGAACGTCAAAGAAAGAAAATTTTGGCTCGACGCCCTAAATAAAGGCGATGTTTCGGCACTTGCTACTTCAAAAGTCTTAAATGAGGGCGTCAATATTCCAGACGCTTCGGTGGCGATAATTCTTTCCGGTTCCGGTTCGTCGCGCGAACATATTCAGCGGTTGGGAAGAATTTTGCGAAAAAAAGGCGACAAACAGGCGATTCTTTACGAAGTCGTCGCGCGCAACACGGCGGAAGAATACATGTCGCAGCGCCGCTCGGACGCGCCGCAATTTCAAAACTCTAAAAGCGGGGGCAACAGAAATTTGTTCGGGTGATTTTTATTCGCCGAGCAGATTTTTCGCCGCTTCAATCAAATCGCGCGGCTCGATTCGGGTTTTGTAAAAGACGACGTTGTCGCTCGTCCAAAGCGGCTCTTCGCGGCTTCCGCGAAGCTCTTGCGAGGCAGCGAAAATGAACCGGGAAAAGCGTGCCGCGCCGAATTCTCCCAACCTTTTTTTCAAGGACTTCGGCGTCCAAAAACCCAATACGTCGAGATAAATTTTCTCTTCCGCCGGCGAAACTAAAATAAAATCGGGAACAAAAGCCGTTTTGCCCAAATCGACGACTTCTTTATTTTCCAGCAGACGCCAATCGCCCGCCGATTTTTCCCATTTTACTCTTAATCTTTCGATGTCCGAGTTCTCGTATCCCGGCTCGTCGAAACGATAACTGATTAGTTCCGTTTTCTCGCTCGAAAGCTCGTAGAAAACATTTGCGCCTTCTTTCTGCGCGATTTCCGCCGAAAAATGCCAATCACCACACAGCAGCAGCGCAGGCAGAAAAACCGCCATCCGAATTCCGTATTTCTGCGAGCGGTGAAAAAGCGATGCCGCGCCGGCGAGCGTTATCTCGTAGCTGTTTGCGGCGCTGCTGCCGGCGATCGAATGAATCAGCCCGAAACGCTTTATCCAACTGAAAATCTGGCGGTAATTCGCCGCGTTCGACGGCGCGACACGAAGTTTCATCTCTACGCATCGGTAAAGCAGCGCCTGCGCCTGCGCCAGATTATAGCGGTCGAGCAAATCCTTCGCGTCGATCGTTTCAAACGAAGACAGCTTTTGCCGCGCCGACAAATCGGCGTAAAGATTCTCCGAAATTGCATCCGCGTCCGTCTTCAACTCGTCGGCGACGGTTTCCAAAACTTCTCGTCTCGCGGGCGAATCGGGGAAAACAGGCTGAAACTTTTTGGCTTCGAGAAAAACGCGGCGGCGAATTTCTTCGGGTGCGATGACGCTCGCCGTTTCAAATTCGCAGCGGTCGCTCAGGAGTTTGATAAACCCGCGCAGAATTTTGTAATCGGTTCCCTCGCCGACGTATTCTTCTAATTCCCGCTCAAGCTCGCCGCGCGCTTTGTTTTCATATCGCTCGAAAATCTCGATTAAAATCCGCGCGTCGCGCAGGTAAACCGCGTCGTCGGTTTTAATCGAAAGCGGAAATACGTGAGCGCCGCGCCGCCGGTTAACGGATAAATCTGAAGTCAGCATTTATTTTTTCGGTTTTTCTATTTCTGATGATTAAAAATGAGCGAGTTAAGGCAAAACATCCGGCACTGGGCATTTTCGGAACAAGCAGGGAAAAAGGGCGGCGCATCTGATTCTGAAATAAAACGCAAATCGAGCGCGGAGAACGGCGGGAAAGGCAGCAGACCGCGAAAAATCCAATTTTTTTAAAACGTCGCTCGTCATAGTCCTCCAGCTCTTCCAATTTAAAGTCGTTCGGCATAAATTCCAAAATAACCAATTCTCCGCTGCTTCCTACCTTCGGATCGGCATTAGGACGATAAGTGAATACAACCGGCGTATCCAGCGATTTCATTCCGCACGCCACTTGCTCGCGCCCGACTTCCTTTGTAAAGGCGCGTATCTGCACGGGCTGCTGCGGATTCACCGCAATTTTTATAATGCGGGTTTCGGTTCTAAATGAAATTAACATTCCCTGACTGCTGCAGTCTATATTTTCGATAAACCCTTGTTCCCGTTTTTCGCCCGTCTGCGGCTGCCTCATCGCTCGCTTAATTGCCTGCGTCATTGAATCTTGGCTTCCCGCTGCCGTATCTTGACTGTTGCCTCCGGGCGAACCTTTGTCGTTGAAGCTGCCGGCAATTGCCTGACTCTTGCTGGTATCGACAAACTTGAAATTGTCGGGAACAAAATCAATCGCAACGAGTTCCCGAACAGCGCTTGGCGGAGTTTTAGCTGTTTCTTTGAAGGTAACGACTGAACTTATGTTGGCGATATTTGCGGCGCATCCGACCTGTGCGCTGCTGCCTATTTCGGTTAGTGCGACTAAGGCGAGGCTTTCAAAATCTTTACTAAAGAGCGAAAGAGTTTCTTTATCGGTTTTAACCGTATAAGTTATTTTTCCGGCGACGCAATTGATTTTCGTAATATGCCCAATCGCCTGTCGCTCGCCTGAGACTGGTTTTCTGACGGCTTGATTGAGCGAAATCATTTTTTCTTCTTCTTGGAGCTTGGCGATTTCTTCGGGTGTCAGCCGCTTTTCCGCGCCGTTACCGCCGCGCGCTAAAGCAGGGCGCTGCCCGTCGTTTGCTGTCGCCGCCGCTTCATACGCTTTGCGGGAGGCTTCGTATTGAGCGCGGCTTTCCTGCATTGATTCGATACTGGCTCTTAAGTTTTCGGCACGTGATTTTAATTCCGGGTCATCGGCGGTTTTAGCGATTTTTTCGGCAATCGCTCGCGCTTCTTCGTATTTTTCCTGCCGCAGATAAATTTCGGCAATCCGCATATTAAACCGCTGATTGCCCGGCTCAATCCTTTGCGCTTTGTGCAGCATTTGAATCGCTTCGTCCAGATTTTCGCTGTTGACCAGACTGATGAACGCGAGCAATTCGTAGCTTCCGGCGAACGAAGGATTTAACGCAATCGACTTTTTCAAAGCGTCGCGCATTTTTGCCGACGTTTCGGCGGGAAATTTAGCGCCGAATACAACTTTATCGTCTTGCTGACCCAAAGCATAAGCGTAGTAATAAAGCGCGAGCGGATTTTTCTGGTCGTCGGAGACGGCTTTTTCAAGATAGTTTCGGGCTTCGACGTATTTCCCCTGACGAAATCTAATCATTCCCAAAGTTGTGTAGGCGGCGCTTTGTTTATCGTCCAGAGAAATCGCTTTTTGCAGAAACGCTTCGGCGTCGGCGGCGCGATTATTATGATAAAGCGAGTCGCCCAAATAGGCATTTGTCGCGGCTTCGGAAAGGGCGGCGGTTTGCATCTCATTTTCAAAAATCAGTTTGTTTTGAAAAGTGAGGGTCGAGTATTTGTAAGTATTTTGCGAGACGTATTTTGCGAGTTCCTTTTCCATCTGCGCATACGTCATTTGAAAAGAATCCTCAAATGCCCTCGCCGGCGGCGTGTCTTTCATCGAAAGCAGCAGAAATTTACCCAATCCTTCGGTTTTGCCGGTTTGAACCAGATAGTGAATTAAAGCCCACGATTCGGCGTAAAAGATGCTGCGCGAATGATTGCCCTGTTGAAGAAGATCGAAGTTGCCGACGGCAAAAAGCGTTTCCAAAGGAATCAGTTTTGTCGTCGCCAGAAAATTCAAATGGTTTTGCTGCAGCAAACCGAGACTTACCTTCTGGTCGTTCTCGATGGCAAAGGTCGAGTAATATTCAGCCAATCCTTCGTTAAACCACGGTGGAACGTTGGATTTGCCGACGTTTGTATTAACCAGAAAATGGACGTATTCGTGAAAAATAACTTTGAAAGTTTCGGCGTCTTCGCCTTCGGTCGAAAGCGTGATGTAATTGACATCTTCGCCGGGTTGGAAAAAACCCGCGACAAAATTATCAATCTTGCCGTCGGCGCGCTTCGGCTTAAACGGTGTATAAGCCGAATTGCTTTTAAAGACAATAACGTTGGTCGGAGTCGACGAGGTTAAATTCAGTCCGGCAAAAGCCCGTCTGAAAACCTCTCGAAACTGCTCGAGTCTGGTCGCAACTTTGCGAATATCTTTTTCGGACGCATTGCCGATTAACTTGAAGTTTTTCGATTGCACGACGAGCCATTCGTCTTTGGCAAAAGCCGCAGCTTGGAAAAAATGCAGAAAGACGAATGTTAAAAGAAACGATTGCAGGAGACGGTTTTTCATATCAAATCGGTTTTCCTTGTGAGCGGCATTTTATCTACAGTAAGCAGCATTTTATTTACAACATTTTTTTTGTCAACACAATTTATGCAAACAACTTCTCTTTAGGCTGCCTTTTTATTCCTTAATTTTCAGGTTTTGATACATATCAACAATACTTTGTGTGTTTTGGCAATCAAATTTTTGAATCTACTACTTTATTTTTAGTTTGTTTTCTAATTTGAGATTCTCAGTCCGAGATGGTCGCACGGAGCGTCGGTTAAATCCTGCTCGACTCCCAGATATTTTTCTGTCGTCTGGATTGAATCGTGTCCAAGAGATAATTGAATCTGGTCAATTGGCGAGCCGCCTTTGTGCGCTAGCTTGGCAAATGTTCTTCTCAAATCGTGCGACGCGATACCTTGATTTTCTAATTTTTGGGCGTAACCGTTGACAATATCTCTAATTGCCTGCGGCGTGATTGATTCGCCCATCAGATTGTCGCCTTTGTTGACTCGTCTGAAAACGAATCCGTCTTCTAAATGAGCGACGGTTTTCCAAGCATCAACGGTTGCTTTTGCCCATGATGGCATTGGAACTGTTCGCATCTTATCTCTTTTTCCCACTATATCGACAATCGCCCATCTTCCTTCTCTTTGTTCAATATGATGAAAAGAAAGTATGGCAGCTTCAGCTCGTCGAAGACCGCAACCGATTAGAATTGCTAACAACGCGCGATCTCGAACTCCTTTGAGTGTTTTCACGTAAGGAGCATTGAGCCAACGCTGCGCGTCTTCCTTGGTCAGCCAATTTCCCGTCCTTCGACCACGAAACGGAACGCCTTTGACTGCGCGAATTCCATTTGCAAGTCGAGAGTCAATCAAATAGTTGTCTTCAGCTTCGGTGGCTAGTTTTCTAATGGCGGAAAGTTTTTGATTGATGGTTGATGAAGAAAGTTTCTGCGCGCGCAAAGTTTTCACGTAGCGATTAATCAGAGACTTATTTAACTCCGGTCGGTTTTCAAGCGCGTGCCACTGGAAAAAATCCTGAAGATGTCTTTGGTAAGCTCGTCGAGAATTCTCACTTGGCAGACCGTCAATCACCATCGCAATGATTTTCTTTTCGGCAGCGGTTAATTTCGGTTTGACGAGCGCAACAGAATTTCTCATAAATGGATAAAAAGTAAAAATCAGCTTCTGAAATTTCAAAAACAATCAAAAATTTAACACGCGACTTCTCTTTTGTAAATAGCTTTCGAGAAAGGGAGATTATCATAAGCTATATTTCTTGATTAAAGCGGCAAATAAATGGAAAAGACAACCGTCTCAAAAAGCGGAATTTTGAAATTTGATGTTAGATTTTTTGACACTGGCGAATCTAAAAAAATATTTCTTGGTAAATACAAAAATCAGTTAAAAGAAAAAAATTTTTGCGGCGTAATTAAACGACCAGCTTTGCCCAGCCGCCAAAGATTTTGTCCGCCGTCGCTTTATATTTTGAGAGATGTTTTTCGGTGTCGGCGAAAATCTGTGACGGGGTAATTCCGGCTTGCTCGGCTTCATCGTTGAAATTTTTCGTCATACTCAAAATAATCTCACCGGTTGCTTCCGGGTGGAACAAAATGCCGTAAGCGTTCGCGCCAAAGCGAAATGCCTGATGCTCGATCAAAGCCGAAGAAGCAAGCGAGACCGCGCCGGCGGGAAGCTCGAAAACGTCCATTTCTGGAATGGCTTGGCATTTTCGCGGTTTTTGCCATGCTGCTTTTCTTTTTCACGCCCGAATTGTGGGGTAGTTCGGCGTCTCGCCAATTGAAAAAAGGAAATCCGTCGCCGATTTTCACTTGGAAAAACACGCTCTTGTGCTTTTCAATAGTCTCGTCAGCATTGTCGTTCAAGGCAGTAACGGCGAATTCGGTCAAATCCTGTCCGGCTAATGCCGCAGCCCTGGCGACGGCAAACAAAACCGGCATTCTTAGTTTCTTCATAGAGAGTTTGATTTACTCTAAACGGGCTTTTATTTTGTGCGTCATAATTCATCATATAATTGAAATGGTGTCTATGGTCCGCACACTTTAGACAATCTGTTTTTCGAAGTCAGTTGTTGTATTTGCTAACTTGAAAATAACCAAACTTCACAGTCTATTTTGCCTGGTCAATGAGATTTTCAAACGTCTGACAAACTTCACTTATTTGCTCAGTACTCAAATTATTATAAAATGGAAGGGCAATTGCCCGATCACCAACCCCTTCAGTAATTGGAAAACTACCATTTTCGAACCCGAAGAGCCGTTTATAAAGTGGTTGCAGATGAATCGGAGCAAAATACCGACCGCAGCCGATTCCCGCTGTCCGCATTCGACTAACAATCCAATCACGCTGTGTACGGTTAAATTCTTCAGTCAGTCTTACGACATAAACAAACCAACTGATTTTCCCGCCGTTGAAGCTGATTTCGGGCAATATAAGATTCGGATTTTCTCTTAATCGTTGCTGATACTCTATAGCGACGGATTCCCTCCGCTTTAGAATATCCTCAAGCCTCTTAAGCTGTGCAATACCGAGGGCGCAATTAAGGTCGGACAACCGATAGTTATAACCGAGTTCCGTATGCTCGAACCATTCCGAATTTGCGTCGCGCCCCTGGTTACGCAGATTACGAGCTGCCGCGGCGACAAAATCATGATTAGTCACAATAATTCCGCCCTCGCCGGTGGTTATTTGTTTATTCGGATAAAAAGCAAATACTCCAGCATCTCCAATACTTCCCATCTTGCGATTCTCATATTCGGCACCAATTGCTTCGCAGGCGTCTTCAATAACTTTTAAGTTGTAACGATTAGCGATTGCCATAATCTCGCGCATCGGGGAGGGGCGTCCGAAAACATGGACGACCATAATCGCTTTCGTTCTTGGAGAAATGGCATGCTCAATCTTCTGGGGGTCAATATTCAACGTTATCGGGTCAATATCCACAAAAAACGGAATGACTTTTTCGTACAATAAAACGTTTGCCGAAGCGATAAAACTAAAGGGGGTTGTGATAACTTCATCGCCTTCTTTTAATTCGAGTGCGCGAACGCACAGATGCAATCCGCTGGTGCCAGAATTCACGGCAACTGCATGTGTAGTCCCGGCATAATGGGCTACGGCACGTTCGAATTCGTTTAGTTTTGGACCGAGGCTTAAATTCGCCGTCTGCAAAACCTCAACGACCGCCTCAATTTCCGTTTCGGTAATGTCAGGGGCGGAAAGGGGGATTCTCATGAATTTTAGGCATTTTCTTTATGTTGCTATATAGTGTTTTCAAGCGGTACCGCACGTTTAATCAAGAGTTTTTCTCCGAGCGGCACGCACGTCAGTATTTCCGCTATTCTTTCCGAGGCGTAACCGTCACCATACGGATTTATCATTCCGACCAGCGACGCGCGAAAAGAATCGCTTAGAGCAATTTCAATTTTTTCTAGGATGCAGTTTATTTCCGGAGCTGCATCAAGCACGCTCGGCGCGCGTTCGCGCCCTTTCTGGCGCATTCCGATGTTGACGGATGGCAAACCGAGTGAAGGCGTTTCCATAATACCGCTGCTAGAATTTCCGACAAATAAATTTGAACACGCAAGCAAACTTAAATACTCAAGGTGATTTAAATTGACGAAAAAGTGGGCGTTTGAGCGGCTCTGACAAAAAGACTTTACCCGTTTGATAAGCGAATAGCTTCCGGCATCAGTGTTTGGATAACAAAAAACAATTTGTTGGGATAAATTTCCCAGCGCAGTAAAAACAGCGTCTGCTTCGGCAGTTGTATTATGCACAATTGTGACCGGATGATAAGCAACAATTATTGTGGGCTTTTTGAGGTCGATTTGGAGTTTGGATTCGAGTTCTGCGCGCGGAATCAAACTTTTCCGACGCAAATTATCAAGCGACGGAGAACCAACTTTGTGCACCCGCCAGGACTCCTCACCCATCGCTAAAACCCTGAGGCGTGCCTTTTCCGTCGTTGTCAAATGAATATGACTCATTTTTGTAAGCGCATTGCGCACAGCATCGTCAATTGCACCTTCGCTCACATCCCCTCCTTCGATATGTGCAATTGGAATCCGCAAGGCTAATGCAACCGAAGCTGGGGCAAGCATTTCATAACGGTCGGCAATTAACAATAAAATATCCGGTCGCATTTTACCGAGAATGTCCGCCAGGCTTATTGTCGCTACGCCAATCGTTTTAGCCATTCCCACATCAGTATCAGAACTGAGTAAACACTCGACACGCTCATCTATTAAAAAACCATCCTTTTCTATTTCTGTGAAAGTATTACCGAATTCCGGCGAGAAATGAGACCCGATTGCGATTAGGCTCACACTACTTTGGGCTTGGAGCTCTTTCAACGTCCAGTAAAGGTGCCCGTAATCTGCGCGGGAGCTCGTTACAACCGCAATGGTTCTCTTCATAAAATATTATCAATCTTTTTTAATTCACCCGGAGAACTGTATGACTTGGTTGATATTCGGGGACTATTTCGCACACATTTTTAATTAAGTTTTGAATATTCCTTTGTTTTAGGCTTTTGTCCAATAAATTAATCCATTCCTCAATTTTCGTTGAAGAAATTTTAGGTGGAACGATCCTCCTGATTCCTTTGATTTTTGTCGGCAAAGGATTTTCGACGGCGTACACTAATTCTTCGTGCCTCTTTTCTCCGTCAAGGAGTCTAGTAAAAACAATGGGAATGTCTTGATAGGGGATAAGCCCGAATTCACTAATTAAATTTTCCGCAATGTTAAGAATTTTTACGGGCTTCCTTAAATCAGGAATTAAAATGTCACCTGTATTTCCAACAGATGAAGATTCTAAAACGTAATTAACCGCTTCATGTAAAAACAGAAAGTATCTGGTCGCTTCACGATCACTTACAGTGATGAGTTCCTTATGCTTTATATGTTGAAAAAAAATTGGTAAAACACTTCCACGGCTACCGATTACGTTGCCAAATCTAACTGATAGAAGCGAAGTTTTATCACTAGCAAGACCACTTAGAACCATCTCCGCAATCCTTTTTGAAGCTCCCATAATGCTTAAAGGGTTCACAGCTTTATCCGTGGAAAGCATAATAAGTTTTTCAGTTTGATACCTAATTGCCTTTTTAGCAAGAATATACGTCCCGATAGTATTGTTTTGAACTGCTGAAAGGGGATGATGTTCTAAAAGAGACACGTGTTTGAAAGCGGCGCAGTGAAAAATGATCTCAGGAGAAAACTTCTTGAACACTTCCTCTAATAAATTATCATCATTAATATCACCTAGAATAGGGATTACCTTTACTTCATTCAAAAAATCCAAGAGCTCACGTTCAACGAAAAATAGGTTATTTTCAGAGTTATCCAGCAAAATTAAGGCAAGAGGCTTTAACTTACAGATTTCCCGTGCTAGGGCTGATCCAATTGAACCGCCTGCACCAGTAACTAAGATATTTTTATTAGCAAAGATGTCTAAGCAGAAATTCGCGGAACTCTGCTGTACCTCTTCATTAAAAAAGATTCTATTAAAAACTTGATCCATAATCTTTATAAACAATTATAATAAAAGAGCCGCTATAAATGGCGAGAAATAGTAATCCTTTAACTAATTGTTTAGTCCCAAAGTGTGATGGTGTAAAATGCAAAACACTTTTCATCAAGGAAACACTATGGGACAGATTTTACACCCCTCAAGCCGCAACGACAGCGGTACTGCGTCGAACAATACAAAATAGTCAAGAAAGCCTGAACCAAATGGCATTCCGGCAAAACCTTGAGCGCCACTCTGCGACGAAGGCGCGAATCTTGAGCCAGATAAACTTCGCCCATCCCGCCCGCGCCGAGCAGCGAGATGATTTTGTAATAACCGAGCAAATATCCGGCTTCCAAATTATTTGACTTTTCGTCCGCCATCGTTTCAACAATTGTCAATTATACTTTAGACAATCAAACATTCACGCTGGGTTCCGCGTTTCAGAAATTGTCCGTCGCTTGCCTTTCCTTTATGCTCGCCGTTTTCCGGCACGGTCGCGCGTTTTTCGTAGATTTCGCTTCAATCGGTTTCGCGCGCCGAGGCGACGGCTTTTTTCAGCCGCATCGCTTTTCCTTGGCTGAATGCCGCCTCGAACGCTTCTTCGCCGATTGTGGCGCGCGCCTCTTCTATGTAGCGGTCAAAAAAGATTTGGTCAGCTTTAGCTAATTTGGAACCCGTTGCGTCGTAGATTGCCCGCGCCGCGCCGAAAAGTCGCGCCGCTTTTTCCATCTCTCCGGCGGCAGCCGCCAACGCCGCAAATGTCCCCAGCGCATCTCCTGTAGCTATTTTATCTCCTAACTCCTCGCTGATTTTGAGCGATTCGAGAGCATACAAACGGGCTGCGTTGTAATCTCCCTGAAAGCAGGCAACCGCTGCCAGATTGTTGGGATTATCATAAGTTATATTCTTACTTTTTAGCGATAAATAATTGAAACGACAAACATCTCAAGAAGCGGTATTTTGAGATTTGAAGTTGAATTTCTGGAAACGGGCGAATCTGAAAAAATATTTCTTCGTAAATATAAAAATCAATTAAAAAGGAAAAAGATTTTGCGGCGAAATTAAACGACCAGCTTCGCCCAGCCGTTGAAGATTTTCTCCGCCGTCGCTTTGAACGTCGAGAGATGTTTTTCAGTATCGGCTAGAATCTGTTTCGGAGTAATTCCGGCTTGTGCCGCTTCATCGGCGAAATCTGTGGTCATACTGAAAATTATTTCCCGCGTCGCTTCCGGGTGAAACAAGATGCCGTAGGCGTTTTTGCCATAGCGAAACGCCTGATGTTCGGTCAAGGCTGAAGACGCTAACGAGACCGCGCCGGCGGGAAGCTCGAAAACGTCGCCGTGCCAATGGAAAGCCGTAAATTGAATTTCAATTTCCTTCCACAACAAATCATTTTGAGCGGCGGACGATCGAACCGGATGCCAGCCGATTTCCTGTTTTCCCGATTTATATACTTTCGCGCCGAGCGCCGCGGCGAGAAGCTGACTGCCCAGACAAATGCCTAAAACCGGATTGTCTTCATCGAGCGCGTCTTTTATCAGATTGATTTCATCCGAAAGATACGGATAAGCTGCCGCTTCATATACGCCGACCGGACCGCCCAAGACAATTAGACCGTCGGCTTTTTCGATTCGAGCGGGAACTTTTTC
>MWVV01000688.1_pt1 | contig 12360 bp, 9 predicted proteins | sample 1047281 | NCBI WGS metagenome assembly MWVV01 (sample SAMN06349986, study PRJNA376086) | soil metagenome | isolation source: PT-2 sample Antarctic (ecotone) soil | place: Antarctica | collected 2015-01-13 | reverse complement strand
CCTGCCAATTATGAGTGATGAAACTTTAATGGTTGAAGGCAACGGAAGCATCTTTCTTGCCGGGCAGTGATGGAGTGGTAGAGATGGTTTTCAGCCTTAGCATAAATCCATTTTTGTTTTTTTTAGTTTTTATCTATTCGTATTAATGACGATGGTTCTAAAAAGCTATCTTTTGAAGCGGGGGAAAGAATTGAGATTTTTAAAATATTATTAAAGATTTATTCTTATTGTTGACCCCACCTGAAAGTGGAGATATTTAAACCTGCAAGATCTAAAATACGATCAATAACTGTCATTGCAGCTTCTTCAATAGTTTTAGGCTTACTATAAAAGGAGGGAGTTGCAGGGCAGATAATTGCTCCGGCGAGGGTAGCTGCTTCCATATTTTTTATGTGAACAAGACTATAAGGGGTTTCGCGAAGCATTAATATCAGTTTTCTTCTTTCCTTCAGTATTACATCAGCGGCCCGGGTAATAAGGTCGTTGCTTATGCCATGGCTAATGCGACTCAACGTACCCATGCTGCAAGGCGATACAATCATAATATTATATTTACCGGAGCCTGAAGCAAAAGGTGCATTGAAGTTATTTTTCTCATAAAAGTTGACAGGATAATTTTTGAAATCATCTTTTTCTAATTCTGCCATCCATATTTCTTTTGCGTTGTTGCTCATTACAACGCTTAATGCTTCCCATTGATCTTTCAAAACCAATAACTTGTCAAGTAAAAGTTTGGGATAGATAGCTCCGCTGGCGCCACTTATTGCAACTAAAATTTTATTGGCCATACAAACTGTAACTTTTAATGGCGGTAAAAGTAACAATCAAAAGCAATAGTGTTTTGTATTATTAGTAACTGTATTGTGTAGGTTGAAAGTAGGTTGAAAAGTGAAAGAAGTACGACGAAGCAGAAGAGTTTATAGAAATAATATAACGTGTTTTACAGTTATGAAAAATTATTTTTTTCACCATGCAACATTTTATGTTGAATTAGCATCTATGCATATGGTTTTTCATAGAATATTGGATTAAAACAGGGCTGGATTTCTATCCTGGCCCTTTTTTTTACCCCCGCGCTAAAGGGAGCTATGCCCCCCGCCCTAAAGGGAGCTATTATTTGTTCTTTTTCTTTGATTTTAATAATAAAAAGGCTGTTTCGACAGAATAAGTTTATTGCTGTTGTTTTGCTATTATAAATTCCTAAAAATAAAGTCTGTCATTTTTTTATAGATATGATAAGTAGTATTGCCACCTGCGATGCTATGATTTTTATTGGGATAATAACCGCTCTCAAATTCTATATTATTTTCGATCATTTTATCAATCATCATTACAGAATTTTGAAAATGTACATTATCATCTGCAGTACCATGAATGATTAAAAATTTACCTTTTATCTTATCTGTAAAGTTTAAAGGAGAGTTTTCATCGTATCCTTTGGGGTTTTCCTGCGGAGTGCGCATAAATCTTTCCGTATAAATATTGTCGTAAAACCGCCAACTGGTAACCGGTGCAACAGCTACTGCGGCTTTAAATACGTCTGCGCCTTTTGTAATGGCAAGGCTGCTCATAAAACCGCCATAACTCCAGCCCCAATGCCCTATCCTGTTTTTATCAATAAAGGGTTGGTTGCCTAAATATCTTGCAGCATCAATCTGGTCTTCAATTTCGAGCTGGCCTAAACGCAGGTAAGTTTTCTTCTTAAAAGCTTCTCCTCTAAAACCGGTTCCTGTATTATCTATACTAACAATTATATACCCGTTCTGTGCAAGGTATTGATGCCAGAAGCTTGTCGTTCCCCACTTATTCGTTACCTGCTGGCTTCCCGGTCCGCCATAATTACAAAAGAGCACGGGGTATTTTTTAGTGCTGTCAAAATTAGGGGGCTTTAACATCCAGCCGTTTAACGTATCGCCTTTGCTGTTTGGCACTTTTATAAACGCTGTTTTTCCTAATGCATACTCATCTAATCTTCTTTTTAAAGCAGCATTGTCTTTAAGTATTTTAATCGGTGCACCGGTAATATCGTAAATGGCAATTGACGCGGGTGTATTAATATCAGAATAGGTATCCACATAATAAGTAAGATCGTTGTTCATATCAATAACATGAAAGCCCGCACCTTTTGTAATTTGCCTGGGTGCAGTATTGCTGCTACTATAGTTTATTGCAAACAATTGCCTGTCCATAGGAGAGTAGAAGGCGGCAGTATAATAAACGGTTTTGTTCTTTTCATCAATTCCCATAACATTATCTACATCGTATCTGCCTGTCGTCAGTTGGGCTTGCAGAGCTCCGTTCATTTCATATAGGTAGATGTGTTTATAGCCATCTCTTTCGCTTGTGGTTATAAAATATTTTCCGTCAGCTAAAAATTTTAGATCATCATTTATTTCTACATAATACTTATTTGTTTCATCATACATAACAAAAGCAGTACCGGTGGTAGCGTCTGCCACAAACCATTGCAAATGGTTTTGTAAACGGTTCATCCATGCAACAGCTAATTTGTTATTGTCTTCTGTCCATTTAATTCTTGGTATATAAATATCCTTTTCTTTACCTGTGTTTACAGTTATGTCTTTGCCTGTTGCTACATTATATATGTGTATTGATATAGCAGAATTTGCCTCACCTGCCTTAGGGTATTTATAGCTGTATTGAGTTGGATAAAGCTGATTAAACATTGTTATGCTATACCCCGGAACCTTGCTTTCGTTAAACTTATAATAAGCTAAGTAAGTACCATTCTTACTCCATTGAAAAGCTCTTGAAAACTCGAACTCTTCTTCGTACACCCAATCTGCGTTGCCGTTAATTATTTTGTTCCAGGCACCATCTTTAGTAACCTGTGTTGTTTTTCCGCTTCTAATATCTTTATAATAGAGATTGTTGTTTTTTACGAAAGCCACTTTACCGGCATCAGGAGAATAAGTTGCATGGAGAATTTTGTCATTATCTATTTGGACACTTTTCTTTGTTGCAATATCATAAGCATATACAAAAGCTTTGCTGCTTCGGCGATATATCTTCTCTCTTTGGCTAAAGATCAGAAGCTTCTTTTCATCACTATTCCATTCTAAATCGGTCAATAATAAATCATGTCCTTTTTCATCTTTTACATCCCGGGCTTTTACAATTGTTTCAATTGTTTCGCCTGTAAGAAAGTTATTTTTCAGCAAACCTTCTTCTGTGGTTTCCGAATAAAATTTTCCGTTCTGCATGCTTCTGAAACCAGGAACATTTTCTGAACGAAAAGTTCCAAGCTTATAAATATCATCAAAGGAAATTTGTTTTTTCTGCCCAATTACTAAAAGAGGCAATAAGAGAAATATGAGCACCGTTCTTTTCATCAAAAATTTTATTAAGGGCTAAATGTAAAGATTTATGAAGAATGATATGTTGGAGGATGAATAAGTGAACGTTTTTGTTCTTAAAAGCTAATGCTAAGTAAATGTTTTGATAACAGGAATTGCTTAGGCTCTTGCCTCACCAACACAAACAGACGGATGGTTGATAGAGGAAGAGTTGATACTTAAATACAACTATGAATTAATTACTTTACTTCCATTGCCTTTCTCACTTCAGCCAAAAACAGCGGCACTTTAATTTTTGGATCGCCGGCACTCAGTGTTTCAATAGGTACATAACCACGATAACCTGATGCCTTGATGATCCCTATTACTTTATTCAGGTCTGTTTTTACCTCGGTTTCATTTACATACATGTTTTCTTTCAGTTGCCAGTTAACTGCATACTTTGCTGTTTGCCCGATCTGCTTGTATGGATCGCCACTTCTGTAGCTGCCTATATCAAGTACAAGTCCAAACCAGTCTGAGTTAACTGCCTCAATAATTTTTTGTGCCTGATCAGCAGTTTTAATAAAATCGTTATGGTTTTGAACAGCCACAATAATACCATGCTGTTTACCATAAGCAACACATTCCTTAATATCTTTTACCATCCATGCCATAACCTGTTCCCATGAATATCCTGCAGGCAATTGTGTGCCTGAAAAAATTCTTATTACCGGGGCGCCTAACTTCTCTGCAACCTCAATCCATTTCTTCACCAGGGCAATGTCTTCTTTTCTTTTACTCTCATCAGCATTTGTAAAATCATTTCTTACACCTGTGCCACTTATATCAAGACCAAGAAGAAAAGCCTTTCGTTTGAGAGCATATATATAATCATCAGGCGGAACATTCGGATAACCCGGAAAATAATAACCTGTTATATCCACAGCATCAAAATTGTTGACGGCACAAAAATCAAGCAGATCATCCAACGTCATACTTTTATTTCGTAAGGGTTCATTAAAAGAAAATGCATTCAGACTGATCTTAAGTTTTGAACCTCCCGGTCTTTCAACTTTATTCTGCGACTTTGCAGATTGTGTATTTAATAGAATTCCGGTAGTAGCAAGTGCCGGAGCTGTTAGGAAGGTTTTCAGAAAATCTCTCCGTTTAATATTACTTTTCATACAATTTAAATGTAAGTGATAATTGTAGCTTAAATATAATTTGATTGCAGTTTATACAGCTTCTAAATTTTAGACTCAAAAAGTGATAGTATTATTCCGTCTTTACAGAGGCTATAATTAAGTGATTTCTGTAATTAAAGTTTAATTGCTGAGAAATTTAAAGACGTAGGGCCCAGCAGAAAGAGTATTACTTTCAACAAAAAAGAGGCCTACTAAACAGTAAGCCTCTTTCATAAGATTTATAAGATCGTATTAATAGCCGTACAGTTTTTCATAATATTCATCAGCCATGCGGTTACTGTCAAATTGAAAGCGGACGTCTCTCATTCCGTTCTTCACTATTTGTCTCCATGTATCGTGATCTTCGTAATAGAGAGGAAGAATTTCGCCTTCAAGAATTTTGTAAATCTGGTCGAGGTCGTATTCATCCTGTTGCTGAATATGCATATTCTCGTAATCTGCCTGCGGAACAACAAACCCATTATTTCCATGGTTAATAAATTCAGGTATCCATCCATCATCTGTACTAAAGTTAACGGCGCCGTTCATAGCAGCCGTCATACCGCTTGTTCCTGATGCCTCTCTTGGTACGCGCGGATTATTTAACCAAATATCAGCGGATTGTTTAAGGCGTTTACTCAATCCAAGTTCATACCCTATTAGTACAGCTATATTTTTATAACCTTTACTAAGGTGTACCAAATGATTAAAGTCGGATATGGCCGGATAATCAAGCGGATAAGGCTTTCCTGCCCAAATGATCTGAACGGGATAATCAGTGTGGCTGGTTAGCTTATTAAATTTTTCAGTATCTCTTGTAATTAAATCTGCTCTTTTATAACCGGCGAAACGACGGGCCCAAACAATGGTTAAAACATCAGGATTGAAAATTTTTCCCGTTTGATCCGCAACAATTTCAAAGGCACGCTTTTTCAGGTATTTTTTTCGGTCGTCAAACCCTGCGTCGTTTCCTTCTTCTTTATAATTATATAATTGCTTATCGGCCCAATACTTCCAGTTTTGGGCATTTGTTATCGAGATGATAGGACAAATATTTGTATAGTTGCTCCACATTTTTCGGCTAACCTCACCATGTAATCTCGAAACTCCGTTGGCAATTTTAGCAAGCCGCAATGCCACGAGAGAGTGATTGAACTGGTCGTCATGCAAGCCGGTTAATTTCCTTGTTTCATCTAAACTCAACCCGCAGAAATAACTCATTTTATGGCACAGGTAAATGTCATGTTTTTCGTTACCTGCTTCTTCAGGAGTATGTGTTGTAAATACAAGGTGTTCTTTTAATGTATCAATACTTTTAAACTTGTTAAGCAGATAAAAAGCTGCAGGCAGCCCATGTGCTTCATTCAAATGATACTTATCAGGATTAAAGTTCAGTTCATCCATCAACTTAGCCCCGCCAACTCCCAGCAATATATACTGTGCTACTTTAGTGGCAACGTTGCCATCGTACAGACGGTGAGAAATAGTTTGGCTAACATAATCATTCTCCGGCAGATCAGTAGACAATAAAAACAACGGAGCACTGTTAAATACTGTGGGGGGTAAATAATAAGCTTTTACCCATATCGGTGAGTCGTGTATTAATATCTGATATTTAATATCGGTATCTTCCAGGTAGCTGTAATTTTTTTCCATCCAGTTAACCCCCAGGCTTTGGTCCTGGTTGCGTACCTGGTCGTAATAGCCATACTTCCATAAAATACCTACACCTACTAAATTTTGACGCAATTCATAAGCACTGCGTAAATGTGAGCCTGCTAAAAATCCAAGCCCGCCACTGTATATTTTTAAGGGTTGATGAATAGCAAATTCCATTGAAAAATAAGCAACACGCTTTGAGTAACGATCTTCTATTGGATAAGGGACATGATAATTTCTAAAGTTCATTTATTTTTATTTTGGTTCAAAACGGCTGCAATATATACGGAAATATATTAAACAGCTTTTTTGTGTTTTTGCTGCAGCTAATTAATGGTTAAAAAAAGTAAATAGAGATTGATTTATAATTTGCAGATGAAGAGATGTTATTTCTTTTTGAGAGCAGTTGGTTTAGGCTCTTTTTTCTTTGTATAAGTATCGTTGAAAAAGCATTTTATTCCACGGTGATTTCCGCAACTTCCATTTTCTTTCACTTTAACCTGGTTACCTTTAAAACCAAGATCAATACCACAAGGATCTCCTGTTTGAGAATAAACGCCGGCATTCTCAGAAACCAAAGTAAACGTGCCTTTCAATTCTCCGCCGCAGGGCTCTTCATCATTTTGATTTTCAAAATGAACAAAAAATAAATATTGAGAAGGTGTTTTGCCGTCTCTTATCGATAAGAATTTTTTCTTTCCATTCATGTATTCACCGCTGTATTTATTTTTTTTGGGAAATGTATCCAGAGGGTTTACAAGAACGTTTTCAGCGTTGTTTCTTTCTTCATTCGTTTCTGTAAGAATGGTTGTAAACTGGCCAATGTTGTTATATGCATAAATAGTTCGTCTATACAGGTCTTCTTTATTTTCAGTCCATTCCTTGTTAATTACTATAGATAATTTTTTATCGATAGAGGCTGCATCTGCTGAATTATCGTTATTACTTATAATAAGAGGCATGCTTACTGTAAATTTTTTATTATTGAAAACCGACAGATAAATGGCTGACCGCGTTTTTGATGAAACGAAGGTGGTGAGATAAGTTTCTTTATTCTTTACCTGAATTTTTCCAATAGGGTGAATGGTAAGTTTGCGGTCATTTCCAAAAGGCTTGTTGAAGATAGTATCAGGAACATATTGTGTAAATAAGGGATAGCTTTTAGTAGAGGTGTCAGCGATATTTTGCATGGTTGAATCTGTAACCGTAAAAGGAAGTTTTAGTTCATTGTAAGCATTCAGGATGTCCTGCATTTGCCCGGTTTCATTAGCCGCTATCTTTTTTTTCTCCTTACATCCCAACAGCACTGCCATAAATAACAGAGCAACTAAATATTTTGCCATCATTCTTATTTAAAAAAAAATAAAATTAGGGTATTAATTAATGGCGATAAGAAATTGTGATATTTGGAATTGTAATGAAAGTATTTAGGTTTGTCTAAATTATTTTTTCTTTATTATGAACTTTTCTGCCAGCGAAGAAAATTACATAAAGTCAATCTACTACTTACAGCCCCCGGATGGTTTGGTTACAACCAACGACCTGGCCAGCGAACTGCAAACAAAGCCTGCGTCCGTAACGGACATGTTGAAAAAACTAAAAGCCAAAAAATTATTGCATTACGAACGTTACCAGGGATTTAAGCTTAGCAGTGAGGGTAAAAAAATTGCTTTAGGTATTGTACGCAAGCATCGTCTTTGGGAATACTTTCTTGTACAAAAGCTTCAATTCAGATGGGATGAAGTACATGAAATTGCCGAACAATTAGAACATATTAACAGTAGGGCGCTTATAGATAAGCTGGATTCATTTTTAAACTTTCCGAAGTTCGATCCGCATGGCGACCCCATCCCCGATATGAATGGAAAGATGGAAGTTACAGGGAATATTAATTTAACCAATCTTGAAATAAATCATGTTGCGGAGGTAAGTGCAGTTGGCAACCAGTCGACCGAATTACTCGAATTGCTGCATCATAAAAACATTGGCATCGGTACAAAACTCGAAGTGAAGAAGAAGTTCAATTTTGATAAAAGTGTTGAAATTAAGATAAAGAATTTGCCTGCTTTTACAATCAGCGGGCAACTTGCACAATCGTTATTTGTAAAACCATTATAAGTTATGGCAGAAAGAATTATGGATGCATCTCTCAGTGAGGTTCACGAAACAATAGATGTAACAAAACCAAAGAAAGGATGGCAACGGCTTCTGGCATACATGGGGCCTGCGTATCTTGTAAGTGTAGGTTATATGGATCCCGGTAACTGGGCAACAGATCTTGCCGGAGGATCAAAATTTGGTTATGCATTAATATGGGTTTTATTAATGAGTAACCTGATGGCTTTATTGCTACAGGGCTTAAGTGCACGCTTAGGTATTGTCCGGCGAATGGATCTTGCACAGGCCAACCGCGCTGTGTACCCAAGGGTGGTAAATTTTGCATTATACCTGTTAGCAGAAATGGCCATTGCCGCCTGCGACCTTGCCGAAGTATTAGGAATGGCGATTGGTATTCAATTGCTAACCGGCCTGCCTTTAATATGGGGTGTTGCCATTACTGTTTTTGATACTTTTTTACTGCTATACCTTCAAAGACAAGGCATGCGCAAAATGGAAGCTTTTATTATTGCACTGGTGGCTGTAATCGGTTTTTCTTTTTTAATAGAAATGTTTTTTGCCAAACCCCACTTGGGCGATGTTCTTACAGGATTTATTCCATCCATTCCCGGCAAAGAAGCTTTATATATTGCTATTGGTATAATTGGCGCAACCGTAATGCCTCATAACCTCTACCTGCATTCGGCATTGGTACAAACAAGAAAAATAGCTAATACCGAAACAGGCATTAAGCAGGCTATCCGTTTTAATATGATTGATAGCGCTATTGCATTAAATGCTGCCTTTTTTGTGAATGCAGCCATATTAATACTTGCTGCTTCGGTATTTTTTGCTTCAGGTAATACTGAGGTCGCCGAACTAAAAGAAGCACATCGTTTGTTAGCTCCAATGTTAGGGACAAAGATTGCCCCGACTTTGTTTGCAATTGCATTAATAGCTGCAGGCCAAAGCTCTACCATTACAGGTACATTGGCCGGGCAAATAGTTATGGAAGGTTATTTGAACCTGCGTATAAATCCTTTATTACGGCGTATTCTTACAAGAGTAATTGCTATTATACCTGCTATCGTTTGTATTCTCTATTTCGGAGAAGACGAGGTTGACAGGCTATTAGTTTTAAGCCAGGTGGTATTAAGTCTTCAATTAGGTTTTGCAATTATTCCTTTAATTCATTTCGTTAGCGATAAAACCTCGATGGGCCGTTTTGCTATACGATTGCACGTTAAACTATTGGCATGGCTAATAGCGGCGGTTTTAATTTACCTGAATGTAAGTATGATAACCAATGAGATTACCTCTGCTTTTCAATCTAATATAAAATGGGGATGGAAGCTGCTGATTATTGTTGCCTGTATCCTCTTTGCATTGTTGTTTTTATTGATGACTGTATTGCCTGTTATTAAAAAGCAAAAAAGCAAAGATACTTTGCGAATGCATCCTGATGCAGCAATACTGCAACACTTTAATTTACCCCGTTTAGATTGTATTGCGATTGCCCTCGACTTTAGTAATAATGATGAAAGACTTATTGCTCATGCCTTATCACAAGGGAATAAATTAACCCGGTTTTTTTTGCTGCATATCGTTGAAAGCGTTTCGGCAAGAACTTTAGGAGATGTGTCTGATGATTATGAAACAAGAAAAGATAAGGAACATATGCAATCGTATGTGGATCAACTGCAGCAGTTGGGATACAGCGTTGAAGGTCAGTTAGGCTATCGCAACCGTATAAAAGAAATTATCAGGCTGGTAACAGAAGCAAATGCTAATATGCTGGTTATGGGTGCACACAGGCATACTGGTATTATGGATTATTTATACGGAGAAACAGTAGAGAGGGTAAGGCATAAGGTTAGGATACCTGTTTTAATTGTGAATTAATGCAGAAGGCGTAAGGCGAAAGGCATAAGGCATAAGGCATAAGGCGCAAGGCAGAAGGCAGAAGGTGTAGGCATAAGGCTTAAGGCATAAGGCGGGAGGCATAAGATAGCGAGGGATGCTAAGAAGTCATATAGATTTTCATTTGTTTTGAAGTGTATTCATCAATTCCTGGTGCCGCCTTTGCAATTCTTCTCTTTTCATTTCGTTAATGTCAATAACAACAGAGCCTGCAATAAGATCGTGCAAAGCCCTGGGTTTGCTGTCAAGAAACATGGTTACCAATTCAAGCATAAACCAGATGCTCATTGTTAAACCTATGACACCGCTATTTGATTTATAGTGCCATTCTTTATTGCCTGCAGTACCATTATACGTTGCAGCAGCAGAATATGCAATGAGAATAGTGTTAGCAAAAAACCAAACGGCCTCTCTAAAAAATGCTCTTTTATATCCAATAATGTTTTGTTCATTTATATCGAACACCTTTATGTTCATCAGCCGTTTACCAATTGTTTGCCCATATTTTCCGTGACCAATAATAACATACAACCTCCAGCAAATAGTATAAAAAATGGTTCAGCTTATTAATAAGTTTTTGTTGTTATTGTTTTCAATCTGTCGGTTAATAAAACTGAATGGCAGCAATACAGACGTATCAATTATACCATATACCAGCAAGAAGCCGTTTACTAAAAGTGTTGTATTTATGAGTTGGAGTCGTATAAGACAGAGTTATAAATATACATAATAAAAGAGCCGCCTCTCTTTAAAAGGCAGCTCTTTTTTAAGGGTCTTAAATCTACTTATTCAACCATAATACTTCCTATATAATTTTCTGTTTCAGATTGTAAAGCAACCCTGTAAATTCCTTTGGCAAGGTCTGCTTTTAATACTAACTGTTTGTTTTGACCAGTTCCGTCGTGTTGTAAACCTATAGTCTGCACCAACTGACCGTTACTGCTTATTACAGATATTCTGTAAGTGCCCGCACTAATTCCGTTCAACCTTACATTAAGGATCTTTCCGGATTTATAATTCGCAACGAAACTATTTTTACCTGCGTTGATATTAAGAGAAACTATTTTGCTTATTTCAGACTTGTCTTTTCCAACAATTAATAAGCGATAGTAATTAATACCTCCTTTTGCCGATAGATCTTTGACAGAGTAAGATGTAGCAGCAGATGAATTTTTAGCTTTAACTTTTTCTATAGTAGTAAAATTAATTCCGTTTGCAGAACGTTGTACTTCGTATGCTTCAATATTGCTTTCTTCGGCAACCAACCAGTTTATGCTAACATTATCTCTTTCTTTGGCTGCTTTAAAATCAACGAGCTTAACAGGTAAAGCAGAAGCAGAAGAGAAAGTAAAATAGCTTTTAATTGTGTAGGGAGCGTAGCTAGTAGTTCCTAAATAATTATCGAAGGGATCGCCAAAAGCTTCGTTAGAGCGGAGAGCTCTGGCGCTAATATAACTGCCAACAAATTTAAAGTTTAAGGGACCGGAGATTCCTAAATCAGATTTTGCAGTACTTTGAGTGTAGGTAGGTGCCGAATTTGTTCCAGATGGAATTACTTTAAAAGTACCCAGTTCCTGTATAAGAGTTCCCAGGAAAGGAACTTGTAAAAACAGGAAAAATTTACCCCCGTTTTTATTAAAGGCAATTGCGCCATCTGGTTGAAAGTCTGCAGGAAAATTTAATACTGCCCTGTTTCCAGTTGCCGAATCAAGGCCGGTTACCGCAGTATAATAGGGATCATTTTTTTTAGTGGTAAAGCCGCTTGTACTGCTAATTCCACCTGCCTCTGCATCTAAATAAAAAACAATAACACTATCAAACAAGCCGGGTCCTCTCGTTAAAGCGAAGCTCACAGAATCGCCTTTGTCGGTTATTTTAAGCGAACCCTGCCCAACGGCGCCTCCAAAACTGTTTTTGCCGTTGCCGGGAAACGTTGTGCTTACCTGCGAATAACTAACAGTTGACAGCAATAAGATAGCTACTGGTAAAAATTTTTTCATTGCTTCTTTTTTATGTTAAAAATTTATTTTACAGACAATTTAAGTAAAATTTTTTGTGATTTTAAAAGAGTTTTTAAAAGTTTTTTTTATTCACCTTAGTTTTGATTTTATGATGATGATTTGTATGAAAGAGTGGCGGCAGTTTTTTTAGCAGCCTTACGGGTTATATTGCTATCATTCTTTTCCTTCTGTTAATGGGAT
>MWVV01000687.1_pt1 | contig 12398 bp, 5 predicted proteins | sample 1047281 | NCBI WGS metagenome assembly MWVV01 (sample SAMN06349986, study PRJNA376086) | soil metagenome | isolation source: PT-2 sample Antarctic (ecotone) soil | place: Antarctica | collected 2015-01-13 | reverse complement strand
CTTGCAAGAGGTGGCTCGAAACCATTTTTTGCTCAGTCTCCAGAACCGAGATTTGTGCTTTACCATCGCCGTTTTTTACGCCGATAAAACTCTCCTGAGCTTTACCTGTTTCAAGATTCAAACATTGCGTGACAAATTGCACTCGGAAAATCAAAACGCTGAATTTGTGCGGAAACAAAAGGAAAACGAAAGAAATTTAGCTCATGTTGCAGCGGAGAAAATTAAACTTGTCGAAGCTGATTATAAAACACATATTTCAGCTTTAGCGGAACTGAAAAGTCTTGAAGCGCAGCGGGCGACACGCGATCAGATTTTGAGGGAAGCCGGTCAAACAGAAAACAAAATCGTTAGCTTGAAAGCCGAGCAAAAAAGTTTTAGCGATAATTTGAAAAAGGTTTCGGAAGCGCGGGAAAATATTATAAAAATTCAGCCGCGCGTGCGCGAACAGGAGGAATTGGAAAAGCAACGCGAGCATTTGAGAACGGACTTAGCAAACGCGAAAGCCGCTGAAAATCAAGTATCCGGTTATGAGGGAAAACTGAAAGGTTTGCGAGATGAACTTTCCGAGATTAACAAAAAAATAAATTTTGCCGAAGAAAAAAGCGCGGGCGGCGAAAATCTTGAAAATTTGCAAAAACGTGATGCGGAAATCCTCAGTGAACTTGCCAAACTTCGCGCCGTTATCGAACGCGACGAGCAGTTTGAGCGTGAAATCGTTGACAACCTCGTAAAAAATCATTTCTGCCCGATTGTGTCGCAAAAATGTTTGAATCTTGAAACAGGTAAAGCTCAGGAGAGTTTTATCGGCGTAAAAAACGGCGATGGTAAAGCACAAATCTCGGTTCTGGAGACTGAGCAAAAAATGGTTTCGAGCCACCTCTTGCAAGCGCATGAAGCCAAATTAAATGCTGCCGTTCTACCAAATTTGAACGAGCAAAAAAAGAAAATTACGGAAGACGGAATGAAGATTCGAGAAGAACAAAACAGTTGGCGAAAACGTGCTGAAAATCTTTCTCAAATCAATGCCGAACTCGCCCAAATCACGAGTAAACTTAATGCTTTAGAAAATCCGAAGGCAAAACTCCTGGCATTCGAAAACGAAGTCAGTCGGGAAGCGGAGTTGAAAGAAAAACTTCTCGAAACCGAACAACATCTTTCTCAATTTGAAAATGAAAAAGCTAATTTCAGTCAACAACTAAAACAATTCGAGGAGTTGGACGCGCAATGGAAACACCTGTCTGATGAACGCGATAAAACATCGAATGCGCATCGTGAATTTTTATCCAACGAATCATTGGCGAAAACTTTGCCCGCGCGTGAAAGCGAGCTCGAAATTGCTCAAGCAGAAGCCACGCAATTGAGCGAAAATTCAGCAAAGGCTGAAGAAGAATTTTCTTCTGCAAGCAAAAATTATGACCGCCAGCGACATTTGTCAGAAAAATCTTTACTGCTGGAAGCGGAAAAACGCCTTGCGGAAACGCGTGCCAATCTGGAAAACGCTCAACGCTCAGAAGCGCAGCTTGCCGAAGAATTAAATCGTTTAGCAGAAACGCGCAAAGCGATGCAAGCGGAATTTTTAGAAAAAGATCGGCTCGAAAAAATTTCCGAAGCAACGAAATTTATTCGCGATACTTTGAAAGAAGCCGCACCGCGTGTTGCGCGAAACTACGTTTTTCACGTTTCGATGGAAGCAAATCAGATGTACCGGGAAATAACTGGCAATGCCGAAAGAACTTTGAAGTGGACGGAAGATTATGGAATTGTTCTGGAAGAAGACGGTTTTGAGCGCCCGTTTATCAATCTTTCAGGGGGCGAGCAGATGGCGGCGGCTTTGTCCGTGCGGCTCGCGCTTCTCAAGCAACTTTCCGATGTGCGCCTGGCATTTTTTGATGAACCGACAACGAATATGGATGCGGAAAGACGCGAGCGTCTGGCGGAGCAAATCAGCCGGATTACCCGGAAAAAGACTTTCGACCAGCTATTTGTCATTTCGCACGACGATACTTTTGAAGAATACGCCGATTATGTTGTTTCGGTTGGAGCGAATAAAAATGCGTAATGTCAACAAAAGCTACTTTGGTTTTATAGTCTTAATTTTTCACAAGCTATCTCAAAAATATAAAATCTACTCTTGGCGTAACTTTGCGTAAGCCTTTGCGTCCCTTTGCGTTACTATTCCTCATTGACTCAAATTGGTAACGCAAAGGCTTAGGCAAAGGTAAAAGATGATTTTTAAGATAGCTTCTAATTTTACTAATCTAATCCAAGCGTAATCATTTTAGAATGTTCTTTGCGTGTTTGATTTAGGGCGGATTGCCCGGACAAAGCAGGTTGTAGCGGATTGCTGAACTCGCGGGAAACTGTCGGGATTTCGCCAAGTCTCTGCGCCGCAAGTAGTTCAATATCGTAACCTTCGTGACGGACGCGTTCGTCAACATAAAGCAGACACAAACCGATCATCCAAACCGGCGTTAAAAGAATAAAACTGATTTGCCAGACGAATTGACTTATGATTTGGTACCACGCCGGAAGGACATCGGCGTCAAAGGTAAGAATTTCGACGCCGTTCAGATACGCATACCAGCCGAGCGGAATATACAGCAGCGCGAGCGCCGAATAAGTCGCCACCGACGAAAAAACAAACAGCGCGGCAAGCCGTTTGACATTTCCGCCGGCAAGCGAAGCGCTTCTGCCGAGGGCAGCGAAAACGCCTTGATTTTCGACCAGCATTACTTGCGGAACATAAGCAAAACGCGACGCCACTAAAAAGAAAAGCCAGCCCGTGCCGAAAAGAATCGCCAAACATAATGCCATCGAAACGATAAAAGTTAAAAACGGCGAGAAGCTGAAAGCGGCGACGGCAATCATAACGGCGATGGTCGCAAAAATAATTCCGAAGTAAAAAATGCCCGCGCCGACGATTCCAATCAACATCGTGATTAAAATTGACGCGACGATTAAACCGCGAGCCCTTTTCGCACGTTTCGGTAAGTTTCGCGTAAAGTTACCGGCTCGCCGAAAAGCAAATGGCGAACAAAATTGCGTGACGCGCCGCCCATCACCGTCAGCGTCGCTATGGTTTCCGTAAGCCAAATAACGAGACCGCCGAACCACGAAAAAAGATAATAAAACACCGTTTCAGTCGGGTCTGTTGACAAACCGACCGAAAACAATTGGCGTCCGAGTATTGTCCAAACAACTGAAATCAATGCGCCGACGATAATCGGCGGCACGGCAATCCAGATAAACGTCCAAAAATTTTTGCGATAAAACCTAACGGCGCGGTCTATTAAATCGCCTGCACCTAATGGAATAAGTGATAATTGAGAGTTTGATACTTTGGAAAACATAGCACGCAAACACAAAGCATTTCGTATCCAGAGTACTAACTTTGCTCAATAACAAATCGTACGTCTGCCAACGATGGTAGTTGGATTAGTTCCTGTTTCTCACCACCTGAAATCGCCGAAATGTGGATAAGGTAATTACCACGTAGCTAATATTAGCAACAACACTCTTTCAACACTAACTGATTAGCTTGGATTAGGTGTATTAACCGATTACTTTGAAATTACCTTTAAAATAGTAGCAAACCTTAATCTGTTCAGCATTTTAATTTGAATTGCCGCCATTGAATAATTTAATAGTTTCTGCTTTAGTTTCAAACTTTAAATGATTGAAGACATTTGCACTCTTACTAAAGAACTTCACTAATAAATTTGAACAGTTTATTGAGGATTATATTCCTACCGTTATCAGTATTAATACGGCAATCCAAACAAATTTACAGAAATTCTAGCGATAAAAACGTATTGCGCGGTCAAACGAATCACCTGCATCGAGCGGCGGTAAACGTAATTTTGTAGCCATACAAACGATACATATAGTTGATACTAATAAAATAAAGAGGCATTTTGATTATCAAAATGCCTCTTTATTTTATACCTCAATATTAAATAATGCTTTCGCTAATTAATTAAAATGAGTAACGCACTTGAATACGTCCATTTCGACTGGTTCCGAAATTCGCTCTCGGTCGATTGAATAACGTATTTAACACATCACCGTCAGATTGGAATCCATCAAATTGAAATGAAGGTTTATTCAAAATATTAAAAAACTCAACACGGACTTCAAATTGATCGCGTTCCGTCTTGGTAAAAGGAATCTTGATTGCTCTTTTTAAACTCAAATCCAGACGTGATTGATTTTCCCCACGCAAAGTGTTACGTCCGACAATTCCACCACGAATATTCGGGTCAACAACATAGCGAGCATCAGCTAAATTAATCGGGTTTCCTTCAGCATCCACGTAACCGCCGCCTTCTATTTCGAACAAACTAGCAAGAATTGCTACTGAAGTTGCCGGAGCATTCAGATTGTTAAGAGACGGACGATCGTTGAAGAAATTTAAGTCTCCATTCAAGTCAAATCCGCCAACGTAAGCAGATTCTACGTTGCCAGATTGAATACGGTAGATTCCCGAAATCGTAAAACCGCCGAAAATTGCTTTACCGAATTTATTTTCAGTAAATGACGGTATGTCATACACAAAACTAGCGACAAACCGATGCGGAACATCGAAAGCGGCAAGTCCGCGGTCGAGTCCTCTATTAAATTCTTGCGAACCGACTGATGTGCCGCCCGTAGTGGCAAACACTTCACTATTAACAGTATCAATGGCTTTCGAAAACGTATAAGCTAAGCGGAACAACAAACCGTTGTCAAATCCGCGTTCAAGCCGCGCTTGCAACGAATTATAGTTTGAATCACCCCCGTTGGTGCGGGAAATAATCGAACCACGAGTCGGAACTCTGCGAATACCGTTTACACCAGGATTCAATTGCTCGTTAATAAACAATTTAGCACCGCGAGTTCCAACATAGCCGACCTCGGCGATAAGCTGTCCCGGAAGCCGACGTTGAACTCCAAGACTGTAAACATATGTTTCAGGGTTCACTAAATTTCGATCGATAGTGTTGACGCCCGCAAGCGGAGCGGTTAACGGATTAAAAGTGGTTGGAAGGGTGCTAAGTCCAGCATTTGGAATACCACGCGGAGTCGTTCCGTTACGATTAGCAGCGCCGCCTAAATCACCTCCTAATGAGTTCGGCGAAGTCGCTTCGATATTACTCAAAATATTGTTGAAGAATACATCATAATTAACGGCAAAACCACCGCGAATAACGGTCAAATCTTCACCAAAAAATGTTTTGCCAAATCCTGATTTAAATCTTGGAGAGTAGGCGAAACTAACTCGGGGACCAAAATTGTTTCTATCCGGTTTTTGTTCAACGCGAGTTTGCAACGGTACATCAAATCCGGGAAACGCTGGAAATCGGGCTTGGTTTGCGACCTCGCCGAAATATTCGTAGCGAAGTCCTAAATTTACCGACAAACCTTCAAATATACGCCAATTATCATTTACAAAATAAGCTTGACGTGTAACGTCTGGATTATCAGTTCCCGGACCGAAAACTCTTGATGCAAATGTTCCTGATGTTCCGGAAAACCCTTCAACAAAGTTGCGAAGTCCGCCAAAACCACCGCCCGTTGTAAAATTCAAAATACCACGCAGATTAATCGGAATACGCTGAGTAGCGCGTTGGACTAAAATATCACCCCCGGCGCGAATCGAATGTTGTCCGATTGTGTAGCTGATTGTATCTTGGAATTGATAGTTGTTAAAAAGTCTTCCTTGCGGAAAACCGGACGATAACCCAGTAGTTGTCAGACCGGGAATACCAATGGTCGGACCTTGCAACGCCGCATCGCTTTGTGGTCCGAATAAAACGTCAAAACGTCCATATCCGAATCGAAACTCATTTGTAAACTTTTGTGAGATGTTGCGGGTATAGCCGAAATAAAAATTCTGAACTAAACTAGGAACATCAACACCAAAACCTTCAAAAGCCGAAGGAAATTGATTAACGAATATTTGGTCATCTGCCAGATAACGAAAATTAAGATTATCTTTGTCAGTGGGGTTATAATCTATACGCGCAAGATATTGATAATCATTAACTATTTGCGATCTACTAACAGGTGCGACTCCAGCCGTAATCGTAGGAAGAACGACACCATTCAAGGAACCCAACGGCGCGAGATTGCGAATATTCGTTGTTCCCCGCAAGTTACCGATGCGCCTAAAATATTCGGCTAGATTTGCACTGTTCGGAAATAAAGCGAGAAGTGTATTAGCTCCCTCTGCAGTCGGAACAACGGCATTAGCAGTCGTATTACCTCTAAAAGGGGCTGCTTGAAATGAACCGAAAAAGAATAATCTGTCTCTTCCGCTTGTAACAACGGGACCACCTTCGCCAAAATTTAAAAACGGCAGCGGACCACCAATCGAAAAACCATAATTATTTTGAATCGTAACCGGAACTTCCGTTAGTCCCAGAGTAGTTTTTTGACCGGGAGCTAAAGACGATAAGGCACTAGTTTCAATAACATCATAAACTGAACCAAAAAATCTATTAGTCCCACTACGCGTTACAACGTTGGTAATCGCACCGCCAGCACGACCATATTCGGCAGAATAGTTACTGCTTAAAATGGCAACTTCGCCATAACCATCACGTAAAACTGGTTGGTAAGATTGACCAGTAATCGAGTTATCGTTGTTATCGAGACCATCAAGAAGTTGATTGTTTGCGCGAGCGCGAAGTCCATTGACAGAAGCCTCCGTTCCCTGAACGAATCCACCGGCAAGCGGACCCGGATCAACTACACCTGGCAAAGTAAAAATAAGATTTGCCGGATTAAGACCAGCAACCGGCAATTCTGTTATTTGTCTGAATGAAAGTGTATTGACCCTGGCACCGTCACTAGTCTGCAATACGACATCTTCAGAGTTAATAGTAACAACCTCTGCTGTCCCACCAACGGTTAAAACAATTGGCGCTTCTGTAGTTTGAGCGGATGAAACAACAACTTCATTAACCGCTGACGTGCTAAACCCAGTAAATGAAACTTCGATTTTATACGTTCCCGGGTCAATAGCGTCAAAACGATATTCACCTTCGCTTCCGGCAGTTACTTCACGAGTGAAACCCGTTGCTGAGTTAGTTATTCTAACTGATGCTCCCGCCACTGCTGCTCCACTAGGGTCACTGATATTACCTATGAGAAATCCCTTACTTGTTTGAGCTGTAGCACTAAAACTAAGTGATAGAATCAAGAGCATCAGGGCAGATAACTTAGTTGAAATTTTCGACATATTGTCTCCTTAAATTATTTTTGTCAAATCAGGCTAAAATTAGATTGGTGTTTGTCTGTAAAGGCAATACTTATTCCATGTTAATAACTAAAAGGCGGCGTTGTTATTTCTCTATAGATTCGCGCCAATTATAAACATACTTCTTCTCCTATGGAACATAAATTGTCCAAAAAATTGGATTTTAATTCAATATGATGAATAATTTATTCAGATAAAGTAAAATTACCACCGCCAGAGGCGGTGGCTTTGCGATGTTCGCACCTGAAAGGCGCGTCGCTCCGCGTCGAGTTTCGCCAATCTTGTTTTTCTCCGCTTGGCTCGTCCGTGTAACAATTAAAATCACTCACGTTCGTGTGAAAATATATTTGTTCGCAACTTTGAAAAGATATATTTTGTTCTTTTTGCTGTTTCGCCTCACTGCCTTGTAGAACCACTGCCGGAGGCAGTGGATTGATTCTCTATTCAAAAACTAATAAAAAATGAATTTATGCTGTATGAACACAATATTTTGTTAAAAAATCAAAATCTAATAGAACAGAAGAGTAGTCGCAGCGAGACTGATGAAGTCGCGCGGCACGAGATTGGTGTCCACCATTTTAATCGGGAGTACGGCAAATCAAAACAGTTTAAAATTAGCCCGTTCGTCAAAAACTTTACGTTGCGTCAGGTATTTACCTCATTAAAACTCTATTCTCTGCTCTTTAGTCCTAGCAATAATCGGCGTCGCGATAAGTTAAATCTCCTGCGCAAGCGAAGTAATATTGAAGTATTCGGTTAGACTACTTGGTGATTAAAGAGCCATAGAAGAACTAAAACTTTCCCACAATTATTTAGAGAATTTATATTCAAAATTTCGAATTAAATCCAGTTTGGCAAATGACTCATTTAAGTAAATTCACAAACCTTACCTTGTGTGCAACTTAAACGTCAGCCAAAAGAGCTAACTGAAGTGCTTTGTTGCCGTTTTGCATATTCAAAAACACTCCAACTGTATGACTTAATACCTTCCGAAAGATTCGGTTTTGATAGTGCCACAAATCTTTGACTTTAATTTTTGTTATTTGAAATCTATCGCTCAGTTGCGAGCCGACCGTTTCGACTAATTTACGCCAATACTTAGTCTGCTTGACCAACGTGACAGTCAAAGATTAAATTTTTTGATCATACAAGTTATGACATTTACTTTCCAAAAAAATCTTTTTTTTACGAACGCGCCGGGATATTATAAGTTTTGATTTTTGAATTAAGCGTCGTCGCGTTTAAGCCTAAAAGCCGGGCGGCGCGTGATTGGTGTCCGCTGGTTTGGTCGAGGGCGCGGCGAATCAAATCAGTTTCAAAACGACGTACTTCGTCATAGAAATTTACCCCGCGGGAAATGTCTACTTCTTCTGAAGTTCCTTCCGTGTCTTTTATCATATCCCGCGCAAGGTTTAGGTCGCGTACTTCTGGACGCAGGCAATCAATCGCAATTTCGTCAGTCAGAGCGATTACCTTTGCGTAAATTTTTCCGGCAACCTACTGCCAAGCGGCGTTAGTTAGAGGTGAAAATTTTGAAAACAGGTCCACCTTCACCGAAGTTAGGTAGAAAAGAGGACCTAGCGCAATTGTATTCAATATTTTGGATTAAATTCAATTTGATAGATTATTTAATTTTTCACTTCATAAATCTTAAATAATAAAAAATATAAGTCACATGGTTGCAACATTTTATTAAAAATTAAAATTTTAATAAGTTGGGAATAGTATTTGCAGCAAAACCAACACCACCAAACTTTAATTTTATTTCGTTGTAATCTTTAAATTAATAAAAAACTCAGAAGGATGGTTTAAAAACTAATGAAAATCAGATCAATCATAACTCTGGCATTTATGCTAATGTTTGGGTTCTCTGCATTTGTTTCGGCACAGACTATTAACGGGAACATCACGGGAACAGTGCTTGACCAACAAGGCGCGGCTGTTGTCGGAGCTAGTGTTAGTGCGAGCAGCCCAGAGACCGGTTTGCAGCGCACAGTTACAACCAATGAAGAAGGACGCTTCTCAATAAACGCGCTTCCAATTGGCGTTTACAATGTTAGAGTCGAGGCAGCTAATTTCGCCGCCTCAACTACCAAGAATGTTCAAGTTAACACATCAGAAAACAGTGAGCTTAATATCAACATTGCGCCAGGTTCTGTTGCTGCGACGGTTGAAGTTACGGCATCGGGCGAATTGCTCGACGCTACTCAAAGTCAGGTCTCGAAAGTTGTTGACCAGCAAAAGATTTTAGAACTTCCGGGGCGTAACACACTAAACGGTTTAGCTTTGCTCAATCCGGGCGTATTACCCAATCAAAACGGTCGTCCAGGTTCGGGTTTTGCCGTTAACGGCAACCGTACTCGCTCAAATAATTTCACGATTGACGGTGCGAATAACAACGACCAATCGCTTTCTATCCCGCGCCAAAATTTGCCGCCTGAAGCGATTCAACAATTTCAAATCGTTACCAACACTTTCGCCGCCGAATATGGACGCAACGCCGGTTCTTACGTCAACCAGATCACGCGCTCCGGCACAAATGAGTTTTCGGGCGCGGTTTTCTACAATTACTCCGGCAACTCAGTCAACGCTCTGACCACTTCTCAGGAAAGGGCTTTCAGGGCTAATGTCGCCGCCGGGCTTGATGAATACACTGCTCTTCGACGTGCCCGCAATGTCACTGTTGACAATACCTACGGTTTTACCCTCGGCGGTCCGGTAGTCAAAAACCACACATTTTTCTTCACCAGCTTGGATTTTAACGATTTTCGCACCACTATCGGGTCGGTTACTCGACCGGCTTTGGACGCGGCAAGCCGTCAGTTTTTGCAAAGTAACATTAACAGTTTTAACCCTGCGGCAGTTAACTTCCTTCTTAATAATTTTCCGGTTGCCAATGACCCGACTGTACAAGGCACTGCTGTAGTGAGCGGTCAAACCCTGAGGTTTAATACTTTTAATCGCACGGCTGGTCAAGGATTGCCTTTCGGCACCGACTTTAACCGTATCTTAGGAAAAATTAATACGAGAATCAATCAAAATGATAATTTGTCGTTCCGTTATTTGGTTGATACTTCTACGGATCCAGGTTCTCCAGCCAGCTTACCTGGTTTGGAAATAGGATCCAGAACGCGCAACGATTCGTTTACAATCAACGATACTTACGCGATTCGCCCGAATCTCATTAACGAAGCTCGTTTTACCTACAGCTACCGCAAACTTGCATTTCCGGAAAATTTCACGGAGTTTGCTAATGGCGCGCAGTTGAGTATCTTAGGCGCAGTCGGCGCATTTAGTGGAGGCAGCGCGAACTTTCCGCAAGGTCGTAATGACAGAGTGCAGGAATTTACCGATAACGTTACTTATACGACCGGCGACCATAACTTCAAGTTTGGTTACAACTTATTGCGTTATGACTTGAGAAGCATTTTTGCACCAAACTCGCGTGGGTTTATACAGTATGGGAGTTTATCTGATTTCTTAAACGACCGAAATGCAACGGTGCAAAATGCTAATGGTACATTTAATGTTGACGCAGTTACCTATGAAAATAGCTTTTTCGGACAGGACGATTGGCGTGTTAGCAATGATTTAACATTAAATCTCGGTTTGCGTTATGAGTATGTAACAACTCCGTTCGGCTTTTTCTCGAACGCTAAATCGGACATCAACAATTTCGCTCCGCGCCTTGGATTTGCTTACAATCCAAAAAACTTTATGGATGGCAAACTTGTTCTTCGCGGCGGTTTCGCCATCGCTTACGATCAAGTTTTCCAAAACATTCTCTTGAACGTTTCGCGTAACTTTCCGCGCGTCGTCAACAACACGGTAACCAATTGCACGGGCTGTCTGCCATTTCTCGGTCTTAACAACATCCCGCTGAATGCAACCGCAACCAATCAGGGATTGACTGCCTCGGGTTCGGTGCGCGCCTTTTTCGCCCGGACGCCCGAAAGCGTTCCGGCATCGGTCGCTCCGTTTATTGACGAGCGATTGTTCTCTCCGAATGAACGCATTCGACAACCCCAATCAAGACAATTTACGCTCAGTCTGCAGTACCAAGTTGCCCGTGACTTTGTTTTCAAAGCCGAATATATCACGACGAAAGGCATTAATTTGGTTCGTGAAGTTGAGCAAAACTTTTCATTCTCAAACCCGACGCTTGCTGCTTCAATCGAAAGGGCGCCAAATCAGCGTCTCGACCCGACACGCGGCTCGATTTTGGTTGGACAAGGTATCGCCGAATCCATTTACCACTCCGGACAATTTACGTTTGAGCGTCGTTTGAGCGACCTTAATGTTTTTGGTTCAAACTTAGGTCAGTTTACCTTTAACGCCAACTATACTTATAGTTCGTTTATTAGCGAGTCCGACGACATTCTTGGCGGACAAACAAACCGGACAATTGCTTCTGACCCGCGTGACCCGAGTATTGACCGTGCGCGTTCTGGCTTTGACCAACCGCACCGCTTTGTCTTTAGTGGCGTATTCGCTTCACCCGAAGTTTTCAAAGGTAATGGTTTCTTAAACCGGGTTTTTAGCGGCTATCAACTTTCTTTAGTCTCAACTGCCGCTTCCGGCACTCCGTTCTCGATTCTAAATGGCGTCAATGCCGCCGGTATCGGTTCTAGCCAAATCAGCACGGTCTTTTTGTCGCAACGGGTTGGTCTCGGCAATCCAAACGGAGCGCGCAATAGTTTCACCACTGCGGTCGCAACAAACGGCGTCGTTACTATTCCTGACCCTAATGCTCGGTATATAATCTATCCCGCCGGCTCAGGAATTTTCGGCGATCTCGGCGCAAATACCGAACGTTTGCCTTCAACGTATAACACTAACGTAGCTCTCGTGAAAAACATTCCCACTTTTGGGGAACGTCAACGCTTGCAGTTGCGTGTTGAAGTCTTTAACGTCTTTAATCGCCGCAACTTTACTGTTATTCCAAGCAATACGTTGAGCCCGGGTTCGACCAACTCTTCATTCCTCAACCTTGGATTGACAAATGTTGGTGGTCGCTCTTTCGACTTCGGGGCGCGTTACTTCTTCTAAAACTTGTTATAATAAGTTTTAGATTTTGGGAGCGAGAAATCGCTCCTTTTTTATTTTATTTTGAAAGCAAATTTAAGAACGAGCTGGAATGTTATAAGTTTTAATTTTT
>MWVV01000686.1_pt1 | contig 12404 bp, 9 predicted proteins | sample 1047281 | NCBI WGS metagenome assembly MWVV01 (sample SAMN06349986, study PRJNA376086) | soil metagenome | isolation source: PT-2 sample Antarctic (ecotone) soil | place: Antarctica | collected 2015-01-13 | reverse complement strand
GGAGTACTGTGCGTCTTCCCAAGTCATCTTGAGCATGCCGCCGTCGTCGCCGCTTTTCTCGATTGAGATTGTGAACTGATCCGCCGGCGCTGGAGCAGCCTCTTTCTTTAGCTCGATCCGTGCGAGGTCCTGCTTTTCATCGTACTTCGTGCCCCATTGGCCAGTCTGTTTGTTCACGATCAGCTTGGCTCCGCCCTGCTCTTCTGGCTGCAGGAAGAGCGAATAAGTACCGGCAGGAATCGCGGTGCCGCCAAGATCGATCGCCTCTTCCGTAGTTAAGAGAGTGGCTTCATCGGCACCCATCCGCCAGACTTTGCCGTAAGGGACCAGCGTGCCCCAGATCTTCCGCTTCTCGCCGCTCTTCGGGTCCTTCGAATATGGACGCCCGTAAGCGACACTGATGTCGTTGCTGCCGATGGTCGCGTTCACCGTCTCATGCGGACTCACGGGCTGCCTGTCCTGCGCGAGCAGCGGAGAGGTGGCAACGAGAAGGGCGGGAAGCAAAAGAAGAGACGTTCGGATGGCTTTCATGCGGAGAGCGTCGCGCCGGACGCCGCAATCTTCAAGAAGACGAAATCATTCGGCCTGATTTACTGACGCCCTCCGCCCGTCTCCTCGGCTGGAGGATCTGGTAGTGGCGTTTCCGACCGCGATGGGATGTTCTCCGGGCTAATGAATTCTTCCTGCGGCTGATCGGCGATCGCCTGCGTTTCCTGCTTGTGCTCTTTCTTTTCGTCTTTGTCGCTCATACGAAGGAATCGTCCCGCAACGCAACGATGCGTCCCGCATTCTGCGATGCGCACGCGGGCATCTGCGCTTTCTCGCTGCGAGATTCCGGTGAACACTGTGAGCTGTGGTTCACGTCATCGACACGATGCAGCTCGGCCGCCCCGGCATCATTGCTGCCACTGCGGTTGAGTTCGGCGGCGAGCTGGCCTTGTTCGACACTGGAGCAGAGTCGAACTTTGAGAACGTCGCCTCCGCGCTCCGAAGAATTGGCTTCCGTGCGACGGACGTTCGCCACGTTTTCCTGAGCCACATCCACTTCGACCATGCGGGCGCGGCATGGCGCTTCGCGGAGCTTGGCGCAAAAATTTACGTCCACCGGCGCGGTGCAGGTCATCTGATCGATCCCGCGAAGCTCGTTGCCTCCGCCACTCGCATTTTTGGCGACAACATGGAGACGTTGTGGGGTCGCATCGCGCCCGTGGCGGAGCAGAGCATCCGCATTCTCGAAGACATGGAAATTGTCCGCGTCGGCTCCAGCGAGGTGCGTGCGTTGGAGACTCCCGGTCACGCCAGTCATCATCATGTTTACCACTGGGAAGATAACGTGTTTGGCGGCGACATCGCCGGCGTGCGGCTGGGAAAGGGCCCGCCGATTCCGCCTTTTGTTCCGCCGGAACTTCACGTCGAATCGTGGCACCAATCGATCGCGCGCATTCGCGTATTACGTCCGGCGAACCTTTACCTGCCGCACTTCGGCCGGGTGACAGATTCCATCGCCACGCACCTCGATGTATTGGACGAACGCGTGCACCGCTGGGCCGAGTGGTTCCGCGATCGCCTTCGTCATGGCGATGAGGAACCGCAACTGATCCCCGCGTTTGCGGAATACGAGGCGGCGGATTTGCGCGCGAAAGGCGCGGACGACGAGCTGGTGCGCGACTACGAATGCGCTGACCCTAGCTACATGGCCGTGGCGGCGGCGCTGCGTTACTGGCGCAAGTATCATCCTGGCGAAGTGAGCGCACTTGGTTCGAAGTAGGCCCTGAAGGGCTGAAATTCTGTTGCGTCGGCAGATTTGCTTTGGATTTTTGGTGGCCATGGCTCGCTTTAATTCCCTTTTCGCCCTTATCGCTACCTGCTTCCTCTCTGTTTTCTCCGCCTTCGGGCAAACGCCTGACAACTCCACGAGGCTGCTCCGGTTTCCGACGACGAATGGGCCGCAGATTGTCTTCTGCTACGCGGGCGAGCTTTACACGGTCGCGAAGGAGGGCGGGGTGGCGCGTCGCCTAACGAGCGGTCCGGGATACACGTCCTTCCCGCGCTTCTCCCCGGATGGAAGGCAGCTCGCTTTCACTTCGCACTACGACGGTAATACGGAAGTCTACGTCATGCCGGGCGAAGGCGGCGTGCCGAAGCGCCTGACCACGACTGCCACGCTCGCTCGCGATGACATTTCCGATCGGATGGGCCCGAACAATCTGGTGATGACCTGGCAAAACGCCAAACCGCTCGTTGTCTTCCGCTCGCGCATGAAGTCGTTTAACGCTTTCAACGGCGCGCTCTACGCCGTCGGAATGGATGCGGAGCTGCCGCAGCAATTGCCCTTTCCACGCGGCGGATTCGCCTCCTATTCGCCGGATGATTCGAAGCTGGCCTTCAACCGCGTCTTCCGCGAGTTCCGCACCTGGAAGCATTACCGCGGCGGGATGGCTGACGACATTTGGATTCACGATTTCAAGACGGGACAAACCGAAAACCTGACGAACGACGAGGCGCAGGACATCTGTCCGATGTGGGGGCCGGACAACCGCATCTACTTCATCTCCGATCGCGACGGTCGCATGAATCTGTTCTCGACCGATCTCTCGTCGAAGGAGACCAGGCAGCTCACGAACTACAAGGATTACGACATTAAATTCCCATCGATCGGGAAGGACGCGATCGTCTTCGAGCAAGCCGGTTACATTTGGCGTTACGATCTCGCGAGCGGCCAGACCGTGCAGGTGCCGATCTCGATCAAGGAAGATCTGGCTTCGGGCCGTGCCGGTTTAGTCGACGCCGCGAAGCACGTCCAGTCGGTGAACATCGCACCGGATGGGGAACGCGTGATCACGGTAGCGCGAGGTGACCTTTTCTCTGTCCCGGCGAAAGACGGAACTCCGCGTAACCTCTCGAAGACCTCGAACGTGCACGAGCGCGACGCCATTTGGTCGCCAGACGGTAAGTGGATCGCTTACAACTCCGACGCGACCGGTGAGAACGAGCTATATATACGTTCGCAGGATGGCAAGGGAGAGCCCGTCCAGTTAACGAGCGGCGCGGATACCTATTTCTACCAGGCCGTCTGGTCGCCCGACAGCAAGAAGCTCCTCTGGAGTGATCGCCTGCAACGGCTACGCTACGTCGATGTAACCACGAAAACCGTCACGCAAGTCGACCAGGACAAGTTCGGCGAGATCGAATCGTACGATTGGTCGCCCGACAGCCAGTGGATCACCTGGGGACGGCCGGAGGAAAATAACTTCTCGAAAGTTTATCTCTTTTCGATCGCGGACAAAAAGCAGATCCCGGTGACGGACGACTGGTATTCGTCGAGCAAGTCTGTCTTCAGCGACGACGGCAAGTTTCTCCTGCTCAGCTCCGCGCGCGACTTCAAGCCGACGTTCGGCGCGGCGGAATTCTCGAACGTCTATCGCGACATGGAACGCATCTACATCGTCGCGCTGGCAAAGGACACGGAGAACCCATTAGGACCCCGCAGCGATGAAGTCGGCCTGGGAGACAAAAAGGAGAAAGATAAAGCGGCCGAGGACAAGAAGCCGGCCAGTCCGGAACCAAAGAAGCCGGACGCGAAGGACGCGCCGCCGAAACCGCCGCAGCCGACGAGAGTGGATGCGGATGGTCTGCGGGACCGGATCATTGGCTTGGAGGTGGTGCCCGGCGAATACAACGACATCAGAGTTGTGGAGGGCCGCATCTTTTATCTGCGACGGACGAGCGCTGACAACCAGGGCGACGACGATGACGATGCCGGACCGGACAAGCGCAAATCGCACCTTTGTGTCTACAACGTCGGCGAGCGCAAGGAGACCGTTCTCGGCGACGTGAACAGCTATCAGATCACGTTCGACGGCAAGAAAATGATGGTCAAAGTCGACAAGGATTACGCAATCGTTGATCTGCCGAAGGACAAGCTCGACACGAAGGATCACGTCTTGAAGTCCGGCAGCCTCGACCTGCAGCTGGATCGGCATGCGGAGTGGAACCAGATCTACTTCGAAGCCTGGCGGCAGATGCGCGACTTCTTCTACGCGCCGAACATGAACGGCATCGATTGGAAGGCGATGCGCGACAAATACGCTGCGCTGCTGCCGTTCGTGAACCATCGCAACGATCTCACCTATCTGCTCGGCGAACTGATCGGTGAGTTGAACAACGGTCACGCCTACGTCGGCGGCGGGGAGCGCCCGGAGACTCCGCGCATCAAGCTTGGCTTGTTAGGCGCAGAGTTCTCGCGCGACCCGGCCACGAAGGCCTACCGGATTGAGCGCATTCTGCCCGGCGAGAATTGGGACAAGCACACGCGCTCGCCACTCACCGGGATCGGCGTGAACCTGAAGCCGGGCGACTACATTCTCGCGGTCAATGGCACGCCCGTTTCCATGCTCGCGAACTTGTATGACGCGCTGATTAACACCGCCGATAAGCAAGTCATCCTGCGCGTGAACTCGAAGCCGAGCGACGACGGGGCCCGCGACGTGACGGTAGTCCCGACCGCGGACGAAGCACCGCTCTATTACCTCGCTTGGGTGCAGAAGAACATCGAGGAAGTGACGAAGAAAACGAACGGGCAGGTTGGATATCTGCACATCCCCGACATGGGGCAGCCGGGGCTAAACGAATTTACGAAGTTGTACTTCCCACAGATCCACAAGAAGGGCCTCATCATCGACGTACGCGGCAACGGCGGCGGTTTCGTTTCGCCCCTCGTGATCGAGCGCCTGCGCCGCGCCCTCGTCATGGTGGAGATCGCGCGCAACGGCCTCCCGCAGACGAATCCCTCCCAGACATTCCTCGGACCGATGGTGACGTTGATCAACGAATTCTCCGCGTCGGACGGCGACATCTTCCCGTTCCGGTTCCGGGCCATGGGCCTCGGCAAGTTGATTGGCAAACGCACCTGGGGTGGTGTGGTTGGAATCCGTAATGCGCTTCCGCTCACTGATGGCGGCGTGCTCAATCGGCCGGAGTTCGCGCCGTATTCAAGAGATGGCAAAGAATGGGTGATTGAGGGCCGCGGCGTTGATCCGGACATTGTCGTCGACAACGATCCAGGGAAAGAATTTCGCGGGGAAGATGAGCAACTGAACCGTGCGATCGAAGAAGTCGTCAATGAGATGAAGAGCAAGCCGGCCGATCTCCCGCCGGTCCCTCCCTACCCCGATCGAAACCCTGCGAGAAACCGGTAGCTCCGGGACGCGCAAGGGGTGAAAGCGCGGGGCTTATCGCGGACTCCTTTTCGTGTCATCGCAACTGAGGTGTAGCCACGCCGCTGTGGCGGCGCGCTGCGCGACTGCTACGGAGGGGCGACAGGTTGGTACGCTTGCGGACATAACCGAGCTGCGTTAGCGGTCCCATTCCCGACTGTGCGAAAACACTTGCCTTGATGGCTCCCATTTTCTATTAGCGGGAAATCATATTCAGCCAGCCGGCTCCGCCGGATGCGCTGTCCAGTGACCTCAGCTTGAACCATGAACACGCTAAACGCAGAAGCAGCTGTCAGGGATCGTTATGCCGCCAGTGCGAAAGCGGCGGAAGCGAAGCTCTGTTGTCCGGTTGAGTACAATCCCGAGTTTCTGAAGGTGATTCCGCAGGAAGTGATCGAGCGCGATTACGGCTGCGGCGACCCCAGCAAGTATCTGCGCGAAGGCGAGACGGTCCTCGACCTCGGCAGTGGGACGGGGAAAATCTGCTTCATCGCGGCCCAGGTGGTCGGCGGGAAAGGCAAAGTCATTGGCGTCGATATGACGGATGAAATGCTGAACGTTGCGCGCGCGAATGCGCCCATCGTGGCGGAGCGGATTGGCTACTCGAACGTGGAGTTCCGCAAGGGGCGAATTCAGGATCTGGCGCTAGATCTGGAGAAGCTCGACCAAGAGCTGATGGCACGGCCGATCACGGACGCCGCTTCCTTTCTGCGCGCCGATGAACTCGCCCAGGAACTGCGCCTGAAGCGTCCGCTTGTCATGGGCGACTCGGTTGATGTTGTCGTGTCAAATTGCGTCCTGAATCTCGTCGAAGCGAAAGCGAAGCGGCAGCTCTTCGAGGAGATCTTCCGCGTCCTGAAAATCGGCGGGCGCGCGGTCATTTCCGATATCGTCTCCGACGAAGAAGTGCCCGAGCATTTGCAAAATGATCCGGAACTCTGGAGCGGCTGCATTTCCGGTGCCTTGACCGAGGAAGGATTTCTTCAGGCGTTCAGCGAGGCGGGTTTCTACGGCATTCAGATTCTGAAGCGGGACGAGGAGCCATGGCAAACGGTAGAGGGAATCGAATTCCGCTCCGTCACCGTGGAAGCCTTCAAAGGGAAACAAGGGGCCTGTTTTGAGCGCAATCAGGCGGTCATTTATCGTGGCCCGTTTAAGGAAGTGCTCGATGACGATAATCACCGGATGGAGCGCGGGGTGCGTTATGCCGTCTGCGATAAGACCTACAATCTCTACCGCAAGGCGCCTTATCAGCACTTTTTCGAGTTCGTCGAACCGTTGAACGATACGCCGCTGGCTGAGGCGCAGCCATTCGATTGCTCGCATACCGCGCGGCGTCATCCGAAAGAAACAAAGGGCCACGATTACAAAGCAACCACGGAAGCCAGCGTTTGCTGCGACGGGGGCGATTGCTGTTAAGAGGTGGTGCCATGGACGAACCAATCAGAGCAACACGGCCCGAGCCTCCCCCGCACGTCAGTGCCGACGTTGAAGTCGCGAGCACGCCGATCCCAAAATGGGCCATCGGCGAATTCTTTGGCACGTTCCTCCTCGTCTTCTTCGGCTGCGGAAGCGTGGCCGCAGCGGTCTCGACCGGTGCGCAGGTTGGGGTCTTCCAGATCGCGATCGTCTGGGGCATCGGAATCGCGACCGCGATATATCTCACCGGCTCTCTGAGCAGCGCACATCTAAACCCCGCGGTTACGATCGCTTCCGCGGCGTGGGCGCGTTTTCCTGCGCGCCTGGTGCTGCCGTATATCGGCGTCCAAATGCTCGGCGCCTTTGTCGCCGCCGCCTTGCTTTACAGTCTCTTCGCCGGGTCCATTCGCGGATACGAAGCGAAGCACAAAATCGTCCGCGGCGACTCCGGCAGTGAAGCCACTGCGATGATCTTTGGCGAGTATTTCCCAAACCCTGGCGGCAAACCATTAACCAGCGAAACGCGCAGCACGATGACTCCCGGAGCTGCTTTCGGAGCGGAAGTGGTGGGCACCGCGATTCTGCTGCTCGTTATCTTCTGCGCGACGGACGAACGGAACGCGAACCGCCCGCAGATCCTCACCGCCGCCACGATTGGCCTAACGATCACTATTCTCATTTCGCTGCTCGGTCCACTCACGATGGCCTGCTTCAATCCCGCGCGAGACTTGGGACCCCGCCTTTTCTCGGCCGTGGCCGGATGGAAGACGGTGCCATTCACAGCGAATGGTTTGGGCTGGCTGACGGTTTATATCGTCGCGCCGATCGTCGGCGGGTTGCTTGGCGGCGCGATTTACCGCGTCTTCTTCCGGACCGGTTATCGGGCATGATCGGTCATCCCCGAAAATCCTTGCCTAACTGCATCCGATTCCATATCAGCGACGGAGATTGAGATCAGCAAGAGCCGAGGAAAACCTCGGGCCGGAGAAAACGAAATGCTTCCTTACGCTGTGCCTAGACGCGCTGTTCTGATCTTTGCCAACGACGCGAAGACCGATCTCGCTCGGCGAGCTTTCCCGACTGCGATACTCCCGCTTCTGACTGGCCCCAAAGTCGAGGGAGTGGCGGCAGACGCGCATTTTTTCACCCGGAGCCTTGGTGCAGCTGATGACAAACGTAATGTCCATCAGCAAATCGGGCGGAACTTCGCGGAGCGATTTGAGAATGCCCTCGAAACGATCCGCTCGTTAGGTTACGAGCAAATCGTTGCCGTGGGTCGCGATTGCCCGAGTCTTTGCGCGCGCGATATTTCTTTCGCTTTCGAGCAACTCGAGACTCATCGCATTGTTCTCGGCCCGGATCATCGCGGCGGTTGCTACCTGATCGCCTTTCGAACGGAAGAGCTTCATCTCCTGCGAGGGATTCGGTGGGAGAAAAATACCGATTGCGAGCAGCTGCAAAATCGCTGCCGCGCCGAGGAAGTCCTGCTCCTTCCGGTAAAACACGATCTGGATTCGTGGGCTGATCTGGCAATCCTGGCCCGAGGTTCTGACTGGATCGCGCAGTTTGCTTCCTCGTTGCTCGAGTTCGTTCCCGTCGCGGGCGACGTGGCCCGATCCTTCGTCGATCTCGCCCGCCAATTCGTTCGCGTGCGCGGCCAGATGCCGCCGCCGGCCTTCGTCGGTTAGCTGCTGCAGAGAGCCGGCGAAGCCAAGCGCTTCCGCCGGTGCCGCTGACTGCAATCCCTTGCCCTTTTCTTACGAAGAGGGCCGCACTGACGACGAACTTCATGAAACGATTAGTCCCATTTCTCCTATTCTTCTCGCTCTGCCTGCCAGCCGCACATGGCCAGGCCGCATCCTCCAGCATCGAGGCGCGCCTCGAAAAACTGGAGCGCGAAAACGCGGAGCTGCGCCAGCAAATGAGCGAGATGCTCACCGCGATGAAACGCGAGAAAGCGAGCAAGCCTGGCGCAAGCGCGGAGAAGCCCGCTGCTCCCACCGTGGCCGTGAGCTCGCCCAAATTGCCCGCCATGATCGAAACGCGCTTCAAGGAGGAAGCGGCCAAGGATTGGAAAGTCGGCATCAATCCAAACGGCGGCGGATTTTTCCTCAAGTCGCCCGACGATAATTTTCGGCTCCGGCTCTTTGGCTACGCGCAAGCGCAATTCACCCTGACCGACGGCGCGAACGGGTTCTCCTTCCAAAACTTCGACACCCGCATCCGACGTGCGCGGCTCGACTGGATCGCGGATTTCTACAAGCGCTACGAGCTCTTCATCGAAATCGACGCCGCGCCGCTCGGTGGAACTTCGCTGGTCGAAGCGCGGCTCAACGCGAAGATCGTCGACGACAAGTTGCAGCTGCGGCTGGGCAAATTCACCACGCCGTTTTCCTTCGAGAACTTCCGCTCCTCGCGCGCGATCGACACGATCGAGCGTTACATCGCGCTCAACGCGATGTTCAGCGTGCCCGCGCTCGATGTGCAGACCGGCGGCATGATCTGGGGGAACATCCCACTCGGACCGGAGCGCGAATACATTGACACCTCCACGGTTTCAATGAAGCCGCCGTTCCCGCCGGGTGTGACCCAGGACACCCTCGGGAAGCTAGGCGGCGTGGCGAAAAAATTTAGGCCGCAGCTCACTTATTACGCCGGCATCTGGAATGGCAACGCTTCCGCCAGCAATGAAAGCCCGCTCGGGTTCGGCGGCAATTCACGCGACAATAACGACTCGAAGGAAGTGCAGGCCAAGCTCGTCTGGCAACCGCATCAGCAATGGACCATCGGCGCGGGGTACGATCATAACGATTCCGAATCCGGCGAATTTCTCACCCTCTCGAGCCTGAGCGGCGCGCCTTACATCCGCACGAACGTGGATGGGAATCGTGATGGCGCGGAGTTCGATTTCCTTTATGAGCCGGGACGCTTTTCGCTTCGTGGCGAAGGGATGTATTTCGATTTCAAAGATGCTGACTTGAGGCTGGCCGGCGGTTTCCTGCAGGCCGCTTACTTCATCCAAGGTGATGTCAGCGGGGGACTTCAGCCTCTCATCCGGCTCGAACATGCCGAGCTCGATGGCAACGCGGTCGCTGGTGTCGACGGCGATTCGATTACGGCCATCACCGCCGGCCTCAATTGGTTCCTGAACGGCAACGTCCGCTTCCAGATCAACTACATCGGCGAGTACTTCAACGGCGCCGGCAACGCCAATATCGGCGACGAATCGTTCCGCAACACCCTGCTCAGCCAACTCCAAATCAAATTCTAACTATGAAAAAATTACTCCTGACCGCTCTCGGATTGCTCGCTGCGCTCGTTGCCCACGCGCAGGAGAAAGTCGTCATTCAATATGACTGCATCCCAAATTACGCGAACTGGGGCGGGGTGACGGCGGCTTACATGAAGGAAACGGGGGTGCGCGTTCCGCCCGATATGAAAGGCAGCTCCGCCGCGATGGCAGCGCTCGACGCGGAGAAAGCAAACCCGCAAGCCGACTGCGCTTATTACTCGGGCGCGATCGGCTATCAGGCCGCGACGAAAGGTTTGCACCAGCCGTACCAGCCCAAGGGTTGGGAGAAGATTCCCGACAGCTTGAAAGATCCCGAAGGAAAATGGTGGACCGTCCACACCGGCCACATCGCCATCCTCGTGAACAAAAGCGCGCTCGGCGGAAAACCGGTGCCGCGCTCCTTCGCCGATCTGCTCAAGCCCGAATACAAAGGCATGGTCGTTTACGACGACCCGACCATCCAAGGGACCGGGTTCACCTTTGTTTATGGCATTAACTCGATCATGGGCGGCGGCGCGGACATGAAAGCCGGTTTTGACTACTTGAAAAAATTGGACGCGAACGTGGTCAACTACGCCAAGGAGAACAGCTACAACGATCTCCTGCGCGGTGAGATTCCGATCTGGATCAACGCCGACGGGAATGGATTGAAAGCGCAGTGGGTCGACAAGGCGCCGATCGAAACGGTGATCGCGAGCGAAGGCACGGTCGTGATGCCGCTCGTCATGGGGATGGTGGCCGGCGCGCCGCATCCGGAAGAGACGAAGAAGTATCTCGACTGGTGCCTCGGTGATTCCGCGCAAAAGCTGATGGCGCAATCGTTCTTTCGCCCCGTGATGAAGGTCGATCTGGACGCCGATTTGCAGAAGCAATTCCCGCCGGAATCCAATTACGCAAAAGCGATCACGCTGCCGCTAAACGAAATGGCCGCCAACGCCGACGCGGTGAAAGCGCGCTGGAGCAAGGAGATCAAACGCTAGTGGACGACGCGCGTAATGAGCGCTCTGGGGAGCGCACGCTTGTAGCGTGCTGGTCGTCGGCATTCTGCCGCGACGAACTTTCGTGCGCGGGCGATCGATCCCGTGGCGACCGTTTACCAAAGACTGTTTCGGTAGAATACCGAAACCAGCACGCCACAGGCGTGCGCTCCCCGGAACCGCAATGAACGCCGCTAGAAAACTCGCGCTCTCCTTTCCACTGATTCTGCTGCTCGCGCTGCTCCTGTTATACCCGCTCGCGCTTCTTCTCGGCCGAAGCCTGCAGAACGCGAACGGACTCGGCTTGAGCAATTACCTCCTCCTCTTCACCGAGGCGCCTTACCGCCGCGCGCTCTTCCATTCCGTGATTCTGAGCGCGCTCGTGGCCGCGCTTTCTTCGCTCATCTGTCTCGCGCCCGCCTGGCTTTTCGCGAACGAGAACTTCCCCGGCAAAAACCTCGTCCGCGCCATCTTTACTCTTCCGATGTCGTTCTCGGGAATCATCGTCGGTTTCCTCGCCGTGATCATGCTCGGTCGGATCGGAGCCGTGCCGCAATTTCTCCAGCGAATCACCGGACACAATTACCTCGCCGGTTCCGCCTATCAGCTCGGCGGTCTCGTTATCGCCTATCTTTATTTCGAAATCCCGCGGGCCACCCTCACGCTCGAATCTGCCCTGCGAAAATTCGATCCGCAGCTCAGCGTGGCTGCGCGCTCGCTCGGCGCTGGCACCTGGCAACGCTTGCGCCTCCTCATCCTGCCCTTGATCTGGCGGCCGCTCGTTTCTACTTTCGCAGTCACCTTCACCGTCTCGTTAGGCTCTTTCGGCGTCGCCCTGATTCTCTCGAAGCGCTTCTCCGTTTTGCCGCTGGAAATCTTCCAGCAAATCACCGGTTACGGAAACCAAGGCTTGATGGCCGCGATGTCGATCGCGCTCGTTCTCCTTGCATGCGTCATCAACTATTCTGTGCGCGCGACCTCCGGCCTGGGGGCAGGCCAGCTCCAAGACGCGGAAGGCCGCGGTGGAGCCGGCCCGCCCTCGGGCCGCAGGATCGACGCTGGTGAAGGGACACCCGCATGAGAATGGATCGCATCGGCATTCTTGCGCTCTACCTCATCACATGGGCCTTGCTCATCGTGGTAGCCGCTCCCTTGCTCGTCGTGCTCGCCGGCGCGTTCCTCGACCCTTCACTCCTCGGCGTTTCAAGCGAGCGCTGGGCCGCCGATACGAGCGCGTTTGTGCCCGGCTGGTTCGGTTACGTCTTCGCGCTCTATGGCAGGTCCATGCAATTCAGTTTGCTCCTCGCACTTCTTTCAGTTGCCGTCTGCATCGTGGTCAGCGTGCCGGCCGCCTACGCGATCGTGCGGACGGACTCGCGCGCCGGACGCGCGCTGGAAGAGATCACGCTCCTGCCGCTTTCCATTCCGGGCATTGCCATGTCCATCGGCTTGATCCAGGCCTACCCCATCGTGCGCGGCCAGTGGTGGCTCATCCTTTGC
>MWVV01000685.1_pt1 | contig 12415 bp, 10 predicted proteins | sample 1047281 | NCBI WGS metagenome assembly MWVV01 (sample SAMN06349986, study PRJNA376086) | soil metagenome | isolation source: PT-2 sample Antarctic (ecotone) soil | place: Antarctica | collected 2015-01-13 | reverse complement strand
TACCCAGCGACCCCAAGATGCCGTCCGCTGCGACGAAGAGTTAGCCGTGGTACGCGGTCGCGTCGCCCGCAGCGAAGAAGTTCAACGCGATTTACAAGTCGCGATTCAAAACAATACCAAGACTCTCAGCATCAACGGCAAACGCGAATCTGTCGCGCGTTATCTGGGTCAAATTCACGTCGTTGCTTTCACTGCGGACGAATTGGAAGTCGTGCGCGGCGCGCCTGAAGCACGACGTAAGTTTTTGGATCGCGGCGTTGTCTCCATGCAACACGCCTACGTGCAGACGCTCTCCGATTACCAACGCGTCATCAAACAGAAAAACCGCCTCCTGCATGACGCCGCCGAAGCAGAACTAGGCGCAAATGAGACTGCCGCCCGTCTCGCTCCATGGAACGAACAACTCGTCAGCCTGAGCGCGGTAATTCATCGCGCCCGTTTGGACTACGTCGAGCGCATTAACACAGTGCTCGAACGCCGTCTGTTCGGGCGCGAAGAAGTGACAGTTCGCTACGTTTCATCGCTCGAAGGGAAGGGGAATTTAGGTGATTATGAAACGCTGATTGCAGACCGCTTACAATTTCGCATGCAAGCCGAGATGGCCGCCGGTTATTCGCTCATTGGTCCACACCGGGATGAGTTGGAAGTGCTGTTTGACGGGCGAGATATACGTTCTTTCGGCAGTTCCGGTCAGCAGCGTAGCGCATTGATAATACTTGACTTAGCCGCGATTGCAGTGTATCATTCGTGGCACAACGAGTATCCGGTTTTTTTGCTCGATGATGTGGATGCTGAACTTGATCCGAAACGTATCGGCCAACTGTTGGAATACCTCGAAGGACGCACACAGACATTTGTGACAACCTCTAAAGAAAGCCTTGTTCAGGAGTATGCATCGCGTGCCAATATCTTTGAGGTGAGAGACGGCGTTGCCATTTCGAGGGGTCTTCTCGGCGAACCGTTTTCGACATCCGCGAAAGGCGCTTCGAGCATCTAAAACGAAGAACGATTTTAGTCGTCGGTGTAACCTTACACATTTCAGACAAAACTATTGTTTGCATTTAGAAAGAGGGATTCAGTTTGTCAACAGCAATCAACGCGAATAAGAAAAGCATGAGTTATGATTCAAGTTCAATCACCGTTCTTGAAGGGCGCGAAGCAGTGCGCAAACGTCCGGCAATGTACATCGGTTCAACCGGCGACATCGGCTTGCATCATCTGGTCTACGAAGTCGTAGATAATTCGATTGACGAAGCCCTCGCGGGTTATTGCGACACTGTGGATGTCACGATCCATCTGGATAACTCGATCACGGTCATTGATAACGGGCGCGGTATCCCCGTTGACTATCACAAGGGTGAGAAGAAATCCGCTGCCGAAGTCGTCATGACAAAACTTCACGCGGGCGGAAAATTCGACTCGAACGCCTACAAGGTGTCCGGTGGCCTCCACGGAGTAGGCGTCTCTTGCGTAAATTTCCTCTCTGAGTGGCTTCGTCTGGAAATCTGGAGGGATGGGTCAACTTACGAGCAGGAATACAAGCAGGGCATCTCTGTGGCGAAATTGGAAGCCACGGGGAAGACGCGCAAGCGCGGCACCAAGATCACTTTTAGACCTGACGCGACGATCTTCGATGTCTCGGAGTTCAGCTTTGATAGATTATCCGAGCGACTTCGCGAAAAAGCCTTTCTAAACAAAGGCATCCGCATCTTCATCCGCGACGAGCGCGAGGAACCGGAACGCTCTCACGAATTTTATTACAAGGGCGGCATTGCCGAGTTTGTCAAACATCTCAATAAGAATAAAACTGTCTTGCATGATAAGCCGCTTTATTTTGAACGAGTTGGAGATGCGCTCTCAGTTGAGGTGGCGATTCAGTACAATGATGCTTACGACGAAAAGGTTTATTCCTTCGCCAACAATATCAACACGGTTGATGGTGGCACGCACCTCTCCGGCTTTCGTTCGGCTTTCACGCGCACCATCAACGCTTACGCGCAGTCTTCAGGAATCGCTAAAAACTTCAAAACATCCCTGACCGGTGATGACGTGCGCGAAGGCTTGGTCGCGGTAATTTCCGTCAAATTGCCACAGCCGCAGTTTGAAGGGCAGACCAAGGGCAAACTCAACTCGGACGTGAAGGGTGCAGTTGAATCATTCCTGAACGAGCGTTTAACTGAATTCTTTGAGCAGAACCCGACAGTCGCTAAGAAGATCGTCGGAAAAGCTATTGACGCCGCCCGCGCACGCGAAGCGGCCCGCAAAGCTCGTGAGATCGTTCGTAAGGGTGTTATTGGCTCGACAATGCTCCCCGGTAAACTCGCTGACTGTCAGGAACGAGACCCGACGCTTTGTGAATTGTACATTGTAGAAGGTGATTCCGCCGGCGGTAGCGCCAAACAAGGGCGTGACCGAAAGAATCAGGCGGTCCTGCCGTTAAAAGGTAAAATTTTGAATGTGGAGAAGGCGCGTTTTGATAAAATGCTTGGGCACAGTGAAATCAAAACGCTAATCACCGCACTTGGAACAGGCATCGGCAAAGATGATTTCGACCTCGGACGGCTCCGTTATCATAAAATCATTTTTATGACTGACGCTGACGTAGACGGGTCGCATATTCGCACTCTATTGTTAACTTTCTTTTACCGGCAGATGCCGGAACTTGTTGAATGCGGACATGTTTATATTGCTCAGCCTCCATTGTTTAAAGTGAAACGTGGTAAACGTGAAGAGTATATTAAAGATGAACGCTCAATGGTGAGATATATGATGCGTCAGGCCACCAACGAAGCAAAGGTAAAAGCGGGAAATGGAGAGGCTATAGAGGGAAGTGAACTGGCGCGGGCATTGGAGCAGATGGTTGAATATAAGCGGTATTGCGAAAAACTCGTTCGTCGTTTGGGTAATGACGAAAAATTGCTCTCAACCTTGCTTGATGCTTTCGTCGGGCGCAAAGGTGTTTTGCATGGCGAGCAGAACTTAAATCTGCGCAATGTGTTTCAGAATGAAGGTAGAGATTTATTGGCCGGCATCGAAGGTAGTTTGTCTAGAGCGGGATTTAGGACAGATTTATTGACCGATGAAGAGCATGGTCTGTGGTCAATTGAGACAGTGGCAACTAATGGGACAAAAGTTTTAGTGGATTGGAATCTCGCCAGCCATGTAGAGTTCCAGAAGTCCGTCGAACTGCATAAAATTTTGGAAGAGAGTTTGGCCCCCCCCTTTACGTTTGGCGAAAACGGCACGAGCGAGCAGATCGAGACGCGCGAGGCATTGCTGGAGCGAGTTCTGGCGACGGCGAAAAAAGACTTGACGATTCAACGCTACAAGGGTCTCGGTGAGATGAACCCAGAGCAGCTTTGGGAAACAACGATGAACCCGGAAAAGCGCACGCTGTTGCAGGTCAAAATTGACGACGCGGTGGAGACAGATCAAATTTTCACAGTCTTGATGGGCGATGCCGTCGAACCACGGCGAAAATTCATCGAAGATAATGCCTTGGACGTTAAAAATCTGGACATTTGAATCTTATGTGCCATCAATCAATTGTGCCAGGTGGTAAATTTGACACTTCGCATCCGCTCGCTTAGAATGCGATCTTAATCCTCCTGATGGATCATTGTCCGCTGCATGCAACTCGCGCATGCAGCGGCTTTTTTCTATGGAGAACAAATGTTTCCATCTCTGGTTCGAGGACGGAAACAGCCGCAATTTCTTCGCCCAAAGTTCTATTCGTTTCTTGTGTTGGTTATTTAGAAAAGACAGTTCATTCACTATAGCGGCGAACATGAAAGCGATGCAATTTAACACTAGCCCCGGACAAGATTCCGGCCTTACGCACGGCGATCTGCAATTGTTGTTCTGCCGTCGTGACACCTTTGAGATCAGGTAGAAGCAGTCCGCGCCGCCCTTGCACATCTTCCACAATGAGGCCGTAAGTTTTGGGATCCAATTCTTCAAATCGGGTCGGCTCAGGCGGCGAGAGCACATCAACCGAGTAATGCAGTTGCGGCAGTTCGGAAATAGTGATGGGAGAGAAACGCGGGTCGCGAGTCGCCGCGCTGATCGCATTGGCAACAATTTCTCCGGCGAGAGTTGCTTTCACAGGTTCGACCGTTCCGATGCAGCCGCGCAATTCTCCTGCGCCAATTTTGATGGAGACGAAGCAGGCCTCGCGCTGGCCGAGGAGCGAAGTCTCCGAAACGCATGGAGCTTCGATCACACGCCCCTCTCGCACAAAAGTCTCGACGGTGCGACGCGCGAGTTCGGGCAAGCGATCTTCGATGTCTGCCATTTTTCCATCGACCTCTGGTGGCGCTTTGATTCCCGCAACTTTTGAGCTTTCGTCGTGCTCTATTCAGTTTCGGTGTTTATAATCTAGTTTTTTCGGTCCGTGCGAGTTGAGCCACCATATAACCGACGCCGAAAGGCGCTTCGTAATGCAAAACTTCGCAATTTCGAGAGGATTTATCCGTTGCTCCGATGGCGACGAGCAGCGAGCGATAGCCACATTCACCGGCGAGGCGTCTTAGATTTTGATTTATGTTGACGATGTTTTGGGGCGCCTTCTCGTTGATGGATGCAACCACCTGTTCATCAAAGAAGTGTGCCTGCACGTTGTAACCAGCTGGCGCGTCGGGTGTCAGCCGGTGACTCAGATCACCGCTTGCGACAAACGCGACGGCGCGCTCGGAAACTTCAACCGCGCGGCGGATACATTTGCCAAATTGCACATGGTCTTCGTCTGAGAGGAAACTGTAACCCAGCGCAACGACGTGCCCGCGCCAGTTGTTAAGCAAAAAAAAGTAGAGCGGCACGGCAATACCGTGATCGAGTTTGTAACCTTCGAGGGGAGAGACTTGGTAGCTGTCTGCGGCGGCTGAAGAAGTGATCGCTTCGAGCAGTTCGAGATCGAGGGATACGTTGATGGCCGTTTGCGGAGCGCGAAAGTTGGCGAAGTCGCCGTGTAGATTCGCTTCATGATAGGCGACGAAGGCGTGGGCCTGGAGCGGTGCATGCGGAGAGACGATGATAATGGTTTCCGCGCCACACGCGACGATGCGTTCGGTCAACACGCGCATCGCATCAATCGAGCCGCGCACTTCGGCAATGGCTTCCCGCCCGACTTCCGGCACCATGATCGGCGGGTGCGGAGCGACACCGACGAAGACGATAGAGCCTGCCATATTAACCGCCTAGCGCAAGTAAAATTAGAACGACTTAACGTTTGAGATGAAACCAACGACGGGGAAGCGAAACGACTCGAACACGAAGCATCTGCATCTATTAGATAACTCTTTGAGGGAAGGCGAGATTCTAGCACACCACGCGCAGGCCGGAGCAAGAACACCGTGACGGGTAGGTGATAACGACGGTGGCATTGCTGTACGATACGCGGCACCAAAGTCTATTAGGGTAGGAATGAGTAGAGCGAATGGCTGAGAGTGAGAAGTTTGATGTCATGATCGTCGGCGCAGGGCCGGCGGGGTCGTTTGCGGCAGAACGTCTGGCTTGCGGCGGGGCGCGCGTCGCGTTGTTTGACGGGCGGCCTGCGGGCGAGGCGAAAGCTTGCGGCGGCGGCGTCACGTCGAAGGCGTTGAAAGCGTGGCCGCACCTGCTCGAAGCGATGGGACGGATGGTCAAAGAAGTGGAGATGTATTCGCCCGCAGGCACGCGTGTGCGTCTCAAACTTGATGCGCCATTCGCCATCTATTCGCGCGCGGCTTTTGATTCCTACCTGCGTGACCGCGCCATTCAAGCCGGAGCGCACGTTGTTCCAGAGCGCGTTTCCCTGATGAGCGAGAGCGTTCAAGAAGCGAATTGGACAATGCGCTCGCGCGGTGATGAGCGTTGGCGCGGGCGTGTGCTCGTGGCGGCGGACGGCGCAAACAGCCCTATCGCGCGTCGTCTAGCGGGCGCTTTGCCGAACGCGGAGATGGAAGTCGCCTTCGGTTATCGCGCGCCGCTGCCGAAGACGGATGATGCGCCGACGGTCATTGCCTTCTTACCGGATTGGGTTGGCTATGCGTGGGCGTTCCCCCGTCTCGATCATATCTCGTTCGGCATCGCCACCTCGCAGGATGCGTTTGACCATCGCGCGCTCGACGTGCTGCTGTGGGAGTTTATGGTTGGCTATTATCGCATCCGCGACGACCCGCAGGCGCCGCTCTGGTCTTCGCAGGCGAAAGAATCAAGCGAGGATGAGCGGTTGAACGCGGAGATCGAGCGGAAACTTCGCAACTCGGTGGATCGCTACGCCGCACGCATTCCCGGACTCGCGCCGGAGACGTGGAACACACGCCGCGTCGGTTCCGACACCTGGGCGCTCTTAGGCGATGCGGCGGGTTTCGCCGACCCGGTCACAGGCGAAGGCATCTACTACGCATTGCGTTCGGCTGAACTTTTCGCGGACGCTTTTCTGGAGGGGCGCGTGGCGGCTTACGAAGAACGCTGGCGCGCGGATTTCGGGCGCGAACTACGCCGTGCTTCTGCCATGCGTGGGCGCTTTTACGGCGAATTTTTCGGCGCGCCTTTCACCGACCGGATGATCGATTTCGCGCGCCTCCACCCCGGCATCCGCCGCACGCTGCGCGAACTCGTTGCGGGCGATCAAGGTTACGTCAATCTCAAACGCGCGCTCGCGCGCAGCATGCTCTGGCCTCTCTAAATTTTCTCGCCACTATTTGCTTCAGAAGGGGTTGGCCGCGTGTAAGGCGCGAGTCGGCGTTTGAGTTCTGCGGGCACGGGCACGGAGTCGAACTCGCCGCGCCGGACGGCGACGAGAATGAAATGCGCTTCGGCGACGATTGACGGATCGCCGTTGCGTCTGACCTCAAAATTGAAGCGCAGTGATTTCGTGCCCGTGTGCCCGACATAGACGGACACTTCGAGCATGTCGTCCAATTGCGCGGCTTGCCGGAAGTCGCATTCGAGATGCACGCGCGGCAGCCACACGTCGAGTTCGTCAAACATTTGACCGTAAGACAATCCAACGGCGCGGAAAAGTTCCGTCTCGGCGATCTCGAAGAAGCGGATGTACGCGCCGTAAAAAATGATCCTTGCCGCATCCACATCGCCCCATCTGACGCGCTCCCGGATGCAAAACTTCCATGATTCCTGCATTGGCTGGTTCATCGCTTCATTCAATCAATAACTCATCGCGAAAGTGATGCGCGGGTTATCAAGTTAAATTACAAGGCTTTCAAAGGCTCAAGAGGTGTACTCAATCACAGCGGTAAATGTCACGTGTTTTGCTTGAGCGTCAAACTCGCATCGGCCTGTCTGCATCTAAATTGCGAATGACTATCAGTGTGATTTCCCGGTCACGCTGAAGCGCCGCAGACGCAAGTTTTAACTCACAGAAGGAAGCCAAAATGAGCAGCAAGAAGCAGAGCACGAAGACGCAGATTTTTTCGGCGGCGGAGCAGCGCGCGGCGCGTTCCGAGCGCATCGAGGTACGGGACGCGGAGCCTTACGGCTGGATCGCTTTTTCCGAATCGAGCGCGGTCGAGCAAAACAACTATCATCTCTTTCGCAACCCCGAAACGAAGCGACTGGTCTGCACCTGCGCCGACTTCATCTATCGCGGCGACGCCGAACCGCGCTACGAGTGCAAGCATGTCTCCGCAACGCTCAAATACATCGCGCGGCAGTATCTCGAAAGAGATTATAATCCGCAACAACAGTATGCACGCGTCGCCGCCGCCGCCGAAACACAGTCGAGCACGCAGCAGCAGCACCAGGCGGCTTAAGTTCTCTCCGCCGCATCCTGCCTGAGACACTCAAAGTAAACTTTTTCCGTCGCCTCGATCATTCGTTCGAGACTGAAGCGCGCACGCGATTCTTTGCGGGCGCGTTCGCCGAAGCGGGCGCGTTCGTCTTCGTTTTGGAGGAGATGAAGGATCGTGTGTGCGAGCGTGTCAACGAGACCGAGGGGGACGAGTTTTCCTGTCACGCCGTCGTCAATGAGTTCACATGCGCCGTCAGTTGCAGTGGCGACGGTCGCCACGCCGCACATCAACGCTTCGAGCATCGCCAGCCCGAAGGCTTCGGCGCGCGATGCGGAGACATAGAGGTCAAGCGATGCGAGGAGCCGCGTGAGTTCGGAGAGGTGGCTGAGAAGCAGGACGTGTTCTTGTAAACCGTGTTCGACGATCAAGTTTTCAAGCAGCGTGCGTGTCTTTGCGCCCGGCGATCTGTCATCGCCGACGATGAGAAATTGCGCGTGCGCAAAATTCTCTCGTTTGATGATTAACGCAGCCGCACGCACGAACTCCTCCTGTCCTTTGACAGAACTCAATTCACCGACTGTCCCGACGAGCAGCGGCGCGCTTGTGGCAAGCGTGCGCCGGAAGGCGGCGCGGTCAAAATCTTTCAGGGCGTCATCAAGTTGAGAGATGGAGATGCCATTGGGGATAACGCGAATTTTGTCGTCGGGAAAAATGCGTTGTTCGCGCAGGCCGCGTGCGACGCCTTCCGAGACTGCGATGACGCGGGCGACTTTCGCGAGGGTGAACTTGTGCAGGCCGCTCATGGCGAAAGGCACATGGCGCGTGAGTATGAAAGGCACGCCACCCGCGCGGCGCGCGGCGTAAGCGGCGAGCGGATAGTCGCGCGCCAGATGCGCGTGGACGATCTCGATCTTCTGTTCGCGGATGAAACGAGCCAGACGCGTTGCGCTTGCGAGATCGAGAGCGTTGCGAAGCGGCGGCGTGATGATTCGCGCGTCGGGAAGGCGCGCGAGTCTTTCGCGGAGCGGCGAAGCCGGGGAGAGAGCGGCATAAACATTATGGCCGCGTTCTGCGAGCGCGTTTGAGAGATCGGCGAAGTGACGTTCTCCGCCGCCGAAGGTGCGCGCCGAACTGAGTTGAAGAATCTTCACTCCGAGTCGTTCGCGGTGGCCGCTGCCGAGGATGATTGTGCGAGCGGCGAAGCGTCGTAGCGTGCGAGCAGGTCAGCGGGGTCCCGGTAAATATGAGCGCATCCGGCGGCGCGGAGTTCCGTTTCGGGGAAGCCGCCGCAGAGGACGCCGATGGTACGTAAGTTGATCTTGCCTGCGGCCTCGGCGTCGTAGGGCGTGTCGCCGATGACGATTGCCTCGTTGGCATCCAAGTCGCCGAGTGCGGCGAGCGCCGCCTCGAAGATGTCGGGATGTGGTTTCGATTTTTCGGCGTCGTCGGCGGAGGTCTCTTCTTCGACGAGGTCGGTGATGCGTGCGAGTTCTTTATAAACTTTCAGTTCATCCTTTTTGGCGGAAGAGGCGAGGGCGATGCGCTTGCCGTCCGCTTTAATGCGCTCGAAGAGTTCGCGCACCTGCGGGAAGGCGCGCACCTGCGGAAGGTACTCGCGCTTGAACATTTCTCCGCGAAACTTTTCCATCTCTTCGCCGAAGCGTTCGAGTTCCGTTTTGGAGAAGAAGACGGGCATCAACTGGTCGCCGCCTTTGCCGATCTGATGCCGGACTCGCTCAAACTCTACTTCGCGTCCGAAGTGCCGGAAGGTTTCCTGCCACGCGCGGGCGTGCAAGTCAACCGAGTCAACGAGCGTGCCGTCAATGTCGAAAATGATAGCTTTGAGCATGAACTTATCTCTCCCGCAGGTCTGTGAAATGAGGCTTTACCTTACACCAGGCACAGGCCATGTGTCGTGTTCTCCAACGCGGTTTCATGCTGTTGCGAAGCATAAACAGGGTTTGGCGAGTCGGCATAAAGATTGCTGTTGAGTTATGCAAACCGGATCGACATTTTGAATTAAGAGTCGGAAAATTCGAGGAGGACTTTATGGCAAAACTGGTAACGGGACTTTTCAAGTCGAAACTGGCGGCGGAGGCTGCCGTGGATGCGCTCATCAAACAAGGGTACACGCGCGACGACATCAGCGTGCTCATGTCGGATGCGACGAAGAACAAAGAGTTCGCAATTGAGTCGGGGACACACACGATGGACGGCGCGGGGATCGGCGGTGCGGTCGGCGGCACGGTCGGTGCAGTGCTGGCGGCGATTGCAGCGGTGGGAACGAGCATCGCTTTGCCGGGAATCGGATTGGTGATCGCGGGGCCGATTGTGGCGGCGCTGGCAGGGGCAGGCGCGGGCGGCGCGGCGGGGGGTGTCGTCGGCGCACTCGTCGGCGCGGGCATCCCTGAACATCGCGCAAAAGTTTATGACGCGGGCTTGCGCGGTGGCGGCATCCTGATCGGCGTCGAACCCAGGACGGCTGAGGACGGCGACGCCATCGAAAAACTACTCGGAGACCTCGGCGCGGAACACGTCAGACAGGAATAGAAAATTGTGATGAGTAAAGTAGTGAGAGGTGATGAGTATAAGATAAAAATTCTTAACTCATCACCTCTCACTCTTTACTCATCACTTGTTGAGTTTATTTGCTGATCTTGTTGCCGAGGTCTTCGATGGTTTCGCCGACTTTACGCTTGGCAGTGCCGAAACCTTCCTGCACGTTGCCGGAGGCGCGGTCGGCCTCGCCTTCGGCTTCGAGGTCGCGGTTGCCCGTGGCTTCGCCAATCTTATCCTTAACTGCACCTTTAGCTTGATCGAATTTTCCTTCAACTTCGTCCTTATTCGGTAATCCCATAATCTTGAATCCTCCTCAGTTTGTTTACTCACTTTAACTAGGAAGCAGCAGTGCGCATAAGTAGCGCCTCTTACATCCTTGAACACAGGTACATAGGGCAACGTTCATGCCAATATAGCCACGAAACTGTGGAGAGGCGGGAAAGTTGTTGGTAAGCGGAAAGATGTTGTCGTAGTGGGCTGATTTAGGTGAGGGGCTGTGATGGAGGCATGAGTGTTTTTCGATACAGAAGCGCGAACGACCGCCCTGTCTTGGAACAGAAAGCGGGCGCGCTGTTGATAGCAGTGCGCCCGCTTGAGATAGAGTTGAAGCAGTTAGTTAAAACTCGAAGCGCACTCCGAGTTGCATTTGCAAAGGTGTACCTGGCCGGTTGTTGAGCAGGTAGTTGCCGTTGTCATCGCGGAGGCGCAGGAAGTTCGGGTTCGTCGGCTGAAGAACTTCTCCCGTTCTTTCGTTCACGCCGGGATTGCCGTAGTTGAACGCGGTCGTACCGGAAAAGTCAATATTGTCGAACTTGAAGACATTGAAAACTTCAAACGTCGGCGACAGCTTATACTTCTCGCCGAACTTGAAGTCGCGCTGAATACGCATGTCAACGTTATAGAACGGACGATTGCGAAACGAGTTTCGCTTGAAGGGCACACCCGGGGCGCTATACGGACGGTCGGAGAAGTTGCCCCGATCCCCGTTCAAGTCGCCGGAGGTGCTACCGGACAAGGTCACGGCGGAGGCACTAACGCCGGTAATACCGCTGACAGTCACGTCAATCGGCAGACCTGAGCGCAAACGTCCCGTTGAGGATACCTGGAACCCAAGCGGCGCGTTGAGAACAGTGTTGAAAACGAACTGATGGCGACGATCAAGGCGCGAGAAATTGTACTCCGGTAGCAGATTAAAGGAGTCGTCATACTCGGCAAAAGTCGCATTGCGTTCGGTGGAATCGTCGTCCAAATTTTTAGCGAGCGTATAGAAGGCATCGAACTGCCCGAAACTGCGGCGTAGTTGCGCACGAACAGTGAATGCGCGATAGAGCGAACGTGCCGAAGCCTCACGAATCTGGACGAAACTGAGACCTCTGAGCGGGCGGTTCTGGCCTTGCGCGTCCACATTGTAGAAAGGACGCTGGCTTTGATCGCCTGTGCGAATCGTCGGGACGGGAACATTGAGATCACGATTGCGATTGAGATGGACGGTGTTGACATAATCGAACGTCGCGCCCACAGTCAATCCTTTTGATACCTCACGCTCCACGCCACCGCCGAACTGCACGGAACGCGGGTTTCTGAACTGGTCGCCGACCGCAACGAGAGCCAGACCAGCATTCGGATTAAAGGTCAGGCCGCGCGCCGTATTGATGTTGGTATTGATCTGTTGCAACTGCGCGATGGTCAAGATCGGCAGGCTGTTAAGTGGAAAGCTGTTGAGATCGATACCGATGGTCAGAAACTGCCTGTAGATAGTGCTAGGGCAGCGCGGGTCTGAGTTGGAGATGCCACCCGCACAAGCTGTGGTAAAGCCGGAGATTTGCAAACTCACATCGCCCGGGGTCGTGCGGAAGTTATTAATCGGGCTGGCGATGGTCAAGAGCGGCGTGCGCGCGTAGTAAATACCTCCGAAGCCGCGGACTACTGTTTTGCCATCACTGAACGGGTCCCACGCGAATCCGAGGCGCGGCGCGAACTGCTTAACCTGATCGGGAATGACACGCGGATCAACTCTGCCGAGGGGAAAGTTGGTGTTTGCTATCAGATCGGTTAACTGTGTGTTGCTGGTATCAGGTTCAGAGAAGAATTGAGCTTCCCAACGCAGCCAGTAGTTGACCGTGAAG
>MWVV01000684.1_pt1 | contig 12416 bp, 13 predicted proteins | sample 1047281 | NCBI WGS metagenome assembly MWVV01 (sample SAMN06349986, study PRJNA376086) | soil metagenome | isolation source: PT-2 sample Antarctic (ecotone) soil | place: Antarctica | collected 2015-01-13 | reverse complement strand
AAACTATGCTGCCCGAACCACCTTCGCCATACGCCGGAGCAAAGCTGATGGGTGAATATTATTGCAAAATTTTTTCAAATGTTTTTGATTTAGAAACGATTTCCCTGCGCTATTTTAACGTTTTCGGTCCGCGTCAAAACCCTTCATCGCAGTATTCGGGCGTGATCTCACGTTTTGTAGATACACTGATGTCCGGTAAAATACCTGTTATTTACGGTGACGGCGAAACATCGAGAGACTTTACTTTTATAGCAAATGTTGTTGACGCGAATATCAAAGCCGCGCAAACAACCAAAGGCATCGGCGAAGTGATAAACGTCGCCAACGGTGAGCGTATTACTTTAAACGAGCTTCTCGAAACCATAAAAAAAATCACTGGTAAAGAAAATATTTCCGCCGAATATCAATCCGAACGCAAAGGCGACGTAAAACATTCGCAGGCAAGCAATCAAAAAGCTGTTGAATGTCTGGGCTACACAAAACTCGTCGGTTTGGAAGAAGGTTTGCGAAAAACAATTGACTGGTGGAAACAAAGCCGTTTTGCGAAGCAGTAATATTTGACAAGAAAAATGAAAAAAGTCTCGCTATAAAAGTTTAGCGAGACTTTTTTCATTTTTATATTTAAAACTAATTGCGCGGCTTCGGAGTCGGCGACATAGAAGGAGTTGCTGTTGCTGCGGGCGTTGGAGTTGGGGTTGGCGACGCAGGCATAAGCGGCATCTGTTCTTTTGCATAACGGGGTAATAATTTGTCGCGCATTGCCAGTCTATAAACCGCCGAAGCGATAACTATTGCCGCATTTTGAACGTCTTCTAGAACGATGCGTTCGTAAGTGTCGAGGTTTGTATGCCAGGTGTGTGTGCCGTATTCGATCGGGTCTTGCATCACACCGATGCCGGGCAAGCCCGCTTGATTGAAAGATGTATGGTCAGAGCCGCCAAGCCCGCGGCTGCGTCCGTTGATAACACCGAGAAAACCTAAATCTGAAAAACCGGTCAGATTTTCACGTAAAACGGCGGCGGCTTCCGGCGGTCCGAAAACGCTCATTCCTCGTGCTCTGCCTGTTCCCGAATCAATGTTGAAATAGCCGCCGAACTTGGCGTAATCAGGTGTCGGATTTTCAAACGAACCAAAGTGTTTTTTGACATACGCTTGCGAGCCAAGCAAACCTTGTTCTTCGCCCGACCACAGAGCGACGCGAATTGTGCGGCGCGGTTTAACGCCAATTGTTTTTAAGATACGCGCGGCTTCCATCATAATCGCACAGCCGATTGCGTTGTCTGTTGCGCCGGTTGCGGCATGCCACGAATCGAGATGTCCGCCGAGCATTATCACTTCATCTTTTTTATCTGTTCCTGTTATTTCGCCGATTGTGTTGAAGGAAGTCGTTCCTTCGGGAATAGTTCGGTTGCGGATGTCGAATTCGAGAGAGACGGAGTTGCCGTTTGATAAAAGACGTGAGATACGACCATAGTCTTCGTTTCGCATTACGACGGTTGGAACAGCTTTGGAAACGTCAAAGGTGCGATTGTTGAAAGCGCGGATTTGTCCGTGTTCGCGTCCGGCATCATTGATACGAACAGCCGCACCATTGTCGAGCAAAAATTTATCAAGCTGTTGGGCGATTTGCGAAAAGTTTATTTGATTCGGTCGCGGAGTCGGCGCTGGACTTTGTGCCGGACGCGGCGCCGGAAAAGGCTGCGGCGTTGCGGTCGGGTCGAGGCGTCGGCGAATCTCCTCCTCGTTAACTCGTTTATTCGGCGGGTCGAAATTCACCGGAATGACGGCGGGATTGCCCATCAAAATCATATTGCCTCTGACTTTATCTTTGATGCCATTTAAGTAAGCGGTTAATTCCTGCTGCGTCGCTCTTTCGGGCAGATTTAGTTGAAATGCCGAACCTTGGACTGCCCCATTTGTGCCGGGCGTCCACGCGAGAACTTCAAAAACTAAAGAGTCTTGGGCAGGCGCGGCAATAAAACCCGAAGCACGTTCGTTCACCCAGCCGAGATGTCCAAAATCCCACGGATCGAGGTGCGCGTTGTCGAATCCCCACTCTTTCATTTGTTTGACCGCCCAATCGGCGGCAGCTTTATGGTTTGGCGAGCCAGTCAAACGCGGTCCGTAAACGTCTGTGAAATAGTAAAGTGTTCGCATAATTTGCGAGTTTGCAGTTGCTTCTTTACGGATTCGGGCATTTATGTCGGTTTCTCTCGCTGGCTGCTGTTGCTGCGCTTGAATTGTTGACGCGGTTTGAAAGAAGAACGATAACAGCAGAAAAAGCGAAATGGATTTTATAGTGTTTGTTTTCATAATTTTTAACACAATTTTTACAACGGATTACACAAATTACACAGATTTTGAAAATTAAATCATATTTCTTGAGAACCAATATAAACAACTCTTTTTTGTTTTTAGATATTTCCTTTGTTCTTAAATTGTATTAGAAATCCGTGTAATTTGTGTAATTTGTTGTGAACTATTCTTCAAACATTTTACGCAGACTTTCCGCATAAGGTTTTCGCGCCACACCCTTTTCGGTGATTATAGCCGTTACAAATTCATTAGGCGTTACGTCAAAAGCGTAATTGCTAACAGAAATTCCTTCCGGCGCGAGTTGAATGTCTCTGACGTGCGTGATTTCCCGAATATTTCTTTCTTCAATCGGGATTTCTTCGCCTGTTGGACAATTTAAATCTACGGTGGAAAGCGGCGCGGCAACATAAAATGGAATGTTGTGTTGTTTCGCCAGAACCGCAACCATATAAGTTCCGATTTTGTTAGCGACATCGCCGTTTGCGGCTATTCGATCAGAACCGACGACAACCGCGTGAACCTTTCCCTTTTGCATCATATGACCGCTCATACTGTCGGTAATTAAAGTTACCGGAATGTCATCTTGAAGAAGTTCCCAAGCCGTTAGGCGCGCGCCCTGCAGATACGGGCGAGTTTCGTCGGCAATGACAGAAACGGTTTTGCCTTGGTCAATTGCGCCGCGAATAACGCCGAGCGCCGTTCCCCAAACTCCGCCCGTCGCTAGCGCACCAGCGTTGCAATGAGTTAAAACGGTCGAATCGTTTTCGATAAGCTCGCCGCCGAATTTGGCAATCAGGCGTTGCGATTCGATGTCTTCTTCGTGAATTGCTTTGGCGTCTTCGATTAAAATCTGCTTTATTTCACTTATGGATTTTTCTTCCGCTTTTGCTTTTTGAAACGTATGTCGCATTCGGTCAATCGCCCAGAAAAGATTAACGGCGGTCGGTCGCGTTTTGCCCATCGCTTCGCAAATATATTCGAGTTCGTCTTCTAAATCCGCAATGCTTGTGCCGACAAAATTTTTCACGCCGAGTGCAATACCGTAAGCTGCGGAAACGCCGATTGCCGGTGCGCCGCGCACAACCATATCACGTATGCCATCGGCAACTTCCGTAAAAGAACGCAATGTCAACCATTTTTCTTCGGTCGGAAGCAGGCGTTGGTCGAGCATCAAAACGCCCTCGTCACTCCATTTAACAGGTATTATCATTTTATTATTCGTCCCTGATGAAATTTTTAATTTAAAGTCTCTACGAGTCAAACTATACACGAAAAGCTTTTTGGTTTCAGTTCTCGCTTTATTCGATGAAACTCATTTTGAGCTCGTCTATCAAGCCCTGCGAAGCCCCGTTTCGCGGATTTGCCACTGCCCAAATTTTGTCTCCAGTTAGCTCGTCGCTACTCATTAAAGATTTATGATTATCGGACAATTGGAAAATCCTCCGAATCAATTTAAAAAATTAACGCTTCTCCGATTAAATTTCTATTTTCAACCGAAACATTTTGATATAAAATTTCACCATTACCAAACTTTTTTGGTGGAAATTATGAACGAAACGAAATCTACCGAATTTTGTCTGATAGTTGAAGGAAATTATTTCACCTCCGAAGAAGCCAAACACGCTTTATGCGATCCGTTTATCGAAGAATTTGTCGAGCAAAGCGGCAAATTTAGGATTCACAATTTTGACCATATTCAAGCGACCAGCGGCATTTCGCTCGGCGATTTGGAGATTGCGGAGATTGATGAAGGCGTTTTTGAAATTTCCTGCCGTACTTCGTCGCAAATTCTTAACAAACGAAAAGCGGAAATGCTTGCCGAAACGCTTCGCCGACAAGCGATGTTTGACGAAGTCAGCGTTGAGCCTCTAGAGTAAATTCTGACAACAAATTGCACGAACTATCCGAATTTGAAAAGTAAAATTATTTCTTTAAAGCAAAAATTAATAGCTTTTGTTTAATTTTAATTCGTGCAGTTTGTGTAATCTGTTTTTCATCTCTCAAAAACTACTCACTTATGGAACAAAATTTTTTGAAAGAGCGAGTAATCATCAAAGTCGGCGACATCACCCGGGAGAATACTGATGCTATTGTCAACGCTGCAAACTCTTCGCTACTCGGAGGTGGTGGAGTTGACGGCGCGATTCACGCGCGTGGCGGTGTGAAAATTTTAGAAGAATGTCGTGAAATTCGCTCGAATGATTATCCGAGCGGACTGCCGACGGGCGAAGCAGTCATCACAAGCGGCGGTAACTTAAAAGCAAAATTTGTTATTCACACAGTCGGACCAACTTTTGGAGAACATCGTGGACGCGAAGCTATAATACTCGCAGATTGTTATAAAAATTCTCTGGCTTTGGCTGCGAAAAATAATTTGGAAACTGTCGCCTTTCCCGCCATTTCAACCGGAGTTTATGGCTATCCGAAACCGGAAGCGGCAAAAATTTCCTCGCAAACAGTAAAAGATTTCCTTGCGCAAAGCGAACAAATCAAACAGGTGCAATTTGTTTTTTTCTCGTCGCCGGACGCGGATATTTTTCTCAAAAATCACAATTTTTAATTTTCCGGTCAAATAGGTGTTTTCCCAATCTTTTTGCTAGAATGTTCGCTGGTGAAAACTTAATATTTTTATCTTTATAATTGGTTAATTATCCTTAAAAAATATCTTTCAAAATTTTATGAAGGAGACTTCCGACGAAACTTTTTCCGATATGCAGCCAGTAGCCGGACGACAAACAACCGAACAAATCTTTAGAAACGATTTTTATTTTAACAGCGAGTTGCCTGAAAATCTTCGATTTTTAGATCGCCTCGCGTGGAATTTTTTTTGGTCTTGGCGACCCGAAGGCGTTAATCTCTTTCGAGAACTCGACCCGCATTTGTGGGACAAAACCGAACAAACCCCGCGTCTTTTATTGAAGCGAATCAGCGACTTGAGGCTTTGGCAAAAAGCGAATGACGCCGAATATGTCGAAAGATTAAATCGTTTCAAAATTGAGTTTGAAAATTATCTTTCACAACCGGCAAACGCTTTTGGAAAAATAACAACGGAAAATCCAATCGCGTATTTTTGCGCCGAATACGGCGTACATAATTCTCTGCCAAATTATTCGGGCGGTTTGGGAATTTTAGCGGGTGATCATTTGAAATCGGCAAGCGACAAAAATGTGCCGCTGGTTGCCGTCGGTTTGATGTATCGCTTTGGTTACTTTCGGCAGAAGATTGCCCACGATGGCTGGCAGCAAGAGCAGTATTTTGATTCTTTTGCAAATGAACTCGCGGCACAACCGGTTTTGGACGCAACGGGCGAAAGAATTCTGGTGATGATTCATATGCGCGGGCGCGAAGTTTTCGCTCAGGCGTGGCTAGCGCAAATTGGTAGAATCTCGCTTTATCTACTTGATACGAACATTCCGCAAAACGCCGAGATTGATCAACTTGTTACCGGACATCTCTACGGAGGCGATGCGGAAACGCGCGTTGTGCAGGAAAAAATTCTCGGTATCGGCGGCGTTCGGCTTCTAAAAAAGCTTGGCATTGAGCCTGCGGTTTACCATTTAAATGAAGGACATTCGGCTTTTTTGACTTTAGAGTTAGCAAGAGAATTTTTAGAGGCGAACGAAAATTCAAATTTTTCAGATGCGGTTTCTTTTGTCCGCGAAAAATGCGTTTTTACGACGCACACGCCCATCTCTGCAGGCAATGACACTTTTTCGTCAAATCTTATCGCAGCCTGTTTTGACGAAAATTTCATCAGCGCGCTTAAAATTTCAGAAGATGAGCTTTTCGCACTTGGTCGCACAAATGTTGGTGATAAAGAAGAATGGTTCGGAATGACGCCGCTTGCTTTAAGAATGACGCGCTCGGCAAACGGTGTGAGTGAAAAGCACGGTGAAGTTTCGCGGACGCTTTGGCTGAAAATGTTTTCCGAAAAAACAAGCGCAGATGAAGTTTCGATTACTCACATAACCAATGGTATTCACGCACCAACCTGGATTGCGCCAGCGTTTCAGACGCTTTATGAAAAACATATCGGCACGAATTGGACGGATGTTTTGGAAGATAAAACGGCTTGGCGTGAAGCGATAGAAAAAATTCCTGACGCAGAAGTTTGGAGAACACATCGGCTTTTAAAACAATTATTAATTGCCTTCGTTCGGCAAAAAACTTATTCAAAGGAAATCGGCTCGCACGACACAATCAATGAACATCGGGACACGTGCAAACTTTTTGATGCAGATGTTTTAACCGTCGGATTTGCACGGCGCGTTGCCGGATATAAACGTTGGAATTTGCTGTTTACCGATTTAGAACGACTTTTAAAAATGGTTAACGACTCGGAAAAGCCCGTGCAGTTCGTTTTTGCGGGCAAAGCGCATCCGCAAGATGTGACAGGAAAAGAAATTTTGCAAAATTTGATGAGCGTTGACCAAAATTCCGAATGGCAACGTCGAGCCGTTTTTGTGGAAGATTACGACCAAGAAGTTGCTCGTTACCTTGTGCAAGGTGTAGACGTTTGGCTCAATGTTCCGCGTCGTCCGCTCGAAGCGTCCGGCACAAGTGGGCAAAAAGCGGCGATGAACGGCGGGCTAAACCTTTCGATTCTCGACGGTTGGTGGATTGAAGGTTTTAACGGTGAAAACGGTTTTTCAATCGGAACTTTAGGCAATGAAGAGACAGATGAAGAAACAGATGTCAGCGATGCCAAATCACTTTATCAAATTCTGGAAACAAAAGTTATTCCCGCTTATTATTTAAAAGGCGAAAACAATTTGCCGGGCGAATGGATTCGGCGAATGAAAAATGCTCTGGCGACACTTACGCCGCAATTTTCCAGCGACCGTATGATGAAAGATTATATCGAGAAAATTTATTTATAATGGTAAGTGGCAAACGGTTAATGGTAAATGAAATACAAAAACTCTTTGTTTACCATTAATCATTTACCACAATAAAATTTATGCAAAATATTGAATTTAAGACCGGCGTGATTCGTCCCGTCGAATGTATGAAAGAAGGTTGGGAATTGATAAAAGACCAGTACTGGTTGTTTTTTGCGATTACATTTGTCGGACTGCTTATTGCCGGAGTCGTGCCTTTCGGCATTCTTCTAGGCGCTATGTTTTGCGGCATTTATTATTGTCTTTTTCAAAAAATGAACGGACAGCGCGCAGCTTTTGAAGGACTTTTTAAGGGATTTGATTATTTGGTTCCGGGTTTGATAGCTTCTCTTGTTCTAATTGTTCCCGCCATCATTTTAGGAATTTTAGCGTATATTCCGCTAATAATGATGCAGCTTTCGATGATGGGCTCAAAAAATCCGAATCCTAACGACATATTTGCTTACCTAGGAATTTTTACGGTCGAGATGATATTTTTATGGCTGGTTTTGGGCAGTATTCACGCTTTTTTGTTTTTTGCATATCCTTTGATTGTCGAATACAAACTTTCGGGAATGGAGGCGTTTAAACTTAGCGCGAAAGCCGTGTGGAATAATTTGGGCGGTATTGCTGGTTTTATCGCTCTTGAAATCGCGCTTATTATTGTCGGTTATATGCTTTGTTTTGTCGGCGTTTACCTAACGCTTCCAATTACGTTTGCCGGCGCTTTGGTCGTTTATCGCAAAGTTTTTCCAGTAAATAACAATCCAAATTTTGAGACGCCGCCGACGCCGAATGCTTTTCAAGGCGCGGGAAGCTATAATTAAATTATGAAAGCAAATTTTATAGAAATAAACTCGACCGACGAATTGGATGATCTTTTTCAGAAATCATCTGAAAAACCTGTCGTTTTGTTTAAACATAGCTTGACTTGCCCGATTAGCTCCGGCGTTTATCAGGAAATCTCAAAAGCCGATGCCGACATAAATTTAATCGTTGTCCAACACGCGCCGAATGTTTCCAACGTGGTTGCCGAAAAAACGGGTATTCGTCACGAATCGCCCCAAGCAATCGTTTTGAAAAACGGGAAACCCGTTTATCACGCTTCGCATTACGACGTTACGGCGGAAGACGTGGAAAAGATGTTAGAGGCTAGAGGTTAAAGATTAGTTTTTCCTTCCAATTAACATCTAACGTCTGACATCTGTTTTTATGATTGAGCCAACTCAAATTGTTGAAGAAAGCGACTCTAAACTTTCGATAAAATGGTCGGACGAAGCGGAGTCAGCGTATAATGCAGCGCAGCTTAGAAGAGCGTGTCCTTGCGCTGGCTGCGTCAACGAATGGACAGGCGAGAAAATGTTAAAAGATGAAACTGTTTCAGACCATTTATCATTTTCGAATCTTACAATCGTCGGGCGTTACGCGCTGAACTTTCACTTTTCGGACGGACACGATTCAGGAATTTACAGTTTCAAATACTTGCGCGAACTTGCAAGTTAGTTCAAAACTTAATGTTCAAGGTTCAAAGTCAAAATAGCCTTGAACATAAAACTTTGAACTTTGAATCATATGAACGAACGAGACATTTTCGACGAAAGACAAGAAACAAAAAAGGCTAGCTTTGCCTGCCCTTTTTGCCGCGAGCGCAACGAATACGATGTTCGCTGGTTGAAACGCACAAAAAAGAAAAATTCTCCGGGACGAATGAACGAACAGGATCGGGCGCGTTTCGACAAATCACGCAATTATATGGTGCGCGTTGATGACGTGCTGATGTGCAAAAACAATCGCTGCCGCAAGCGTTTTGAAATTCCATCGGCACAATCAATCGTTTTCATTTGAAAAATTGTTTCTTTCGCCGCTTTCGTCGTGCTATTCTTTAAAACGAATAAAAATTACAAAGAGGAAAATTATGACAGGCAAAGATTTGGAATTTTACGAAAATGAACCGCTTCCCGACCCGGAAATACAACAGTTTATGGATGAGGAAATCGCCCACGCGCCGCAAGCGCCGAACGAATTGATTGAACGTCTGAAGGAACATCATTCGTCTTCGCCAGCCGATTCCGGCGGCGACATTGACGCCGATTGGGCAGACGTCAACAGCACCGGTTCGGAAGCGGTCGGCGGTCATAATCCGACGCCCGACCAATCTGATGTCGAAGAAAACGCTCACGCGATGGGTATTGATTTTCAAGACAATGAGCCGCTTGATTTACTGGAAAAAATGGAAAAACGCGACCGCAATCGTTACGAGTTAGACGAAAATTCTAAAGCTGAGGAAGATATGATTTAAATGTAACGATGAACGGTGAGTGGTGAACTATTAGTTTTTGCTTTTCACTAATAGTTCACCACTCACCGTTCACCACTAAAGGATTTATCCTTTTGCTTTTTTAATTTCCTCAACCATCACAGGCAGCGCTTCAAACAAATCTCCGACAATTCCGTAATCGGCAATATCGAAAATCGGCGCTTCCGCGTCTTTGTTAATGGCTACAATTGTGCCCGCATTTTTCATTCCGACAATATGTTGAATCGCACCGGAGATTCCTAACGCAATATAAACTTTTGGGGCGACGGTTTGCCCGCTTGAGCCGATTTGGCGATCAATCGGCAGCCATTCGGCGTCGCAAATTGGGCGCGAAGCCGCTAAATCCGCACCGAGCGCATCGGCTAGTTCCTGTGCTTTAGCAATATTTTCTTCTGATTTAATGCCGCGCCCGATTGCCACAATAATTTCGGATTTGCTTAAATCAACTGATGCTTTTACTTCTTGGAACGGTTCTTCGGGGATCATCCGAATTTCGCCGATTTCGACATCAATTGTTTCAACTTGAGCATTTCCCGCTTTTGCCGCATTGTCACCGCGAAACGCTCCGGCTTGAAAAGTCACAAAATACGGAGCGTCGCCTTCGATTGCAACATCAGCATCAAGTTTTCCTAAGAATATACGGCGCGTGAAAACAAGTTTTCCGCCTTCGTTGCGATAACGGATGCAATCGCCGACGAGTTCCTTGCCGAATCTGACAGCAAGTTTTGGGGCAAAATCCCGCACTTGATAAGTGTGCGCCATCACGACATATTGCGGATTTGTTTGTTTGATAATTTGAGCGAAAGCGTCGGTGTAACCGTCGGGCGTATAGATATTTAATTTTTCATTTTTCGCCACAATGACTTTTTCCAAGTCATAGCGCGAAATTTCCCCTGCCAACGGACAATTTTGTTTTTCACACGGAATAACGGCGGAAACTTTTAATCCCAAATCTTTGCTGATGCTCTGCGCGGCGGCTATTGCTTCGAGAGAAACTTTATTAAGGACGCAATTTTTGTGTTCAATAAATACGAGAATCATAATTATTCAGATTTTATTTTTTTGTACATTTTTCAACTCGACCGCTTCCATAAAACTTAAATTACACGAACTTCCGTTCTTAATTTCTCAACAAGTTCGGTCGCGCCGCGTTTCGTATCGCCGTCTCCTAAAATTTGTGTTTGCTTGGTTTTAAGCGGCAGAAAAACTTTTTCGATTCGCTGCGCTGCGTTAAATTCTTCAATTACCGGCGTAACTTCTCGAATTTCTTTTTTCTTGGCTGCCATAATTCCTTTTAAGCTGGCGTAACGAATTTGCGAAATCCCTGATTGAATCGTCAAAAGCGCCGGTAATTGATAGGTGAACCATTGATACCAGCCGCTTTCGAGTTCGCGTTTGATGCGAAGATTTCCATTTAAACTTGCGCGGTCAATGTCAATGACAATTGTCGCGTGCGGAATTCCAAGTAATTCAGCTAAAATCACGCCCGTTTGTCCGTAACTTGCGTCGTCTGACTGCAATCCGGTGAAAATCAAATCGGCATTTTCGTCTCTGATTGCGTCGGCAATCGTTTTCGCAATTTGAAAAGGCGAAAGTTTGTTTTCGTTTTCGGTTATGATGTGAATCGCACGGTCGGCACCACGCGCAAGTGCGTCCTTCAAAACGGTTTTTGCGCTTTGTTTGCCGAGCGTACAAACAACGACTTCGCCGTCGCCTTTCGCTTCCTTCATACGTAAGGCTTCTTCTAAAGCATAGCCGTCGGATTCATTGGTTTGGTGAGCGATGTCCGATTCGTCAATCCATTTTTCATCTCTGCCAACGCGCAAAATTGCGTCTTTGTTGGCGACTTGTTTCATTAATACAATGATTTTCATAAACTACCCGTCCGAAAGTTTTTTGATAATTGATTTGGCTAAATTTTCGCTAATCTCTTTATGGCGAGGAACAGGCTGCGATTGCTTCGTTTTATGATTTGTATATCAATCGTGTTTCCCTGTGTGAGAATTAAAACGCAGCCCATTTATTCCAGTCGTTTTATCAAATCGCGCCTTTTCATCAGGCAACAACCAATTCTTCAACCTTTTTAATAAACGGAATTTCTTTGGATTCAATATCCTTCAGCAAATCTTTTAAATTTTCAATTAACTCTTCTTTAGAAAACGCTTGTGTTCCATGATCGGGATAATCGTTTAAAAATCCGATAAAAAACTCGTCGTCCTGCCAAAAAGTATATTTAACTTTTTTCATTTTCTTACTCTTCAAATCGCTTAAAAATCAAACACGCATTCGTTCCGCCAAAACCGAAACTATTAGACAAAACGTATTCGACTTCTGCCTGCCTCGCTTCGTTCGGAACGTAATCCAAATCGCAGTCCGGATCGGGAAATTCATAATTTGTCGTCGGCGGCAAAACTTTTTCGTGCAAAGCCAAAACCGAAAAGACGGCTTCGATGCCACCGGCGGCACCGAGCGCGTGTCCGGTCATTGATTTTGTTGAACTAACGGCTAAATTTTTCGCGTGTTCTCCGAAAACTTGTCTGATTGCCAGAGTTTCAAATTTGTCGTTATACGGCGTAGAAGTTCCGTGCGCGTTGATGTAGCCGATTTGTTCAGGTGCGATTCCCGCGTCCTTTATCGCTTTTTGCATCACGCGGCGTGGTCCCGATCCGGTTTCGTCCGGCGCGGTAATGTGAAACGCATCACCGCTCATGCCGTAACCGACGATTTCGGCGTAAATTTTCGCCCCGCGTGCTTTGGCAAATTCTAATCCTTCTAAAATTATTAAACCTGCGCCTTCGCCGATAACAAAACCATCACGCTCGAGATCAAATGGGCGCGAGGCTTTTTTAGGTTCGTCGTTTCGGGTTGATAAAGCTCGCATCGAAGCAAATCCGGCAACCGAC
>MWVV01000682.1_pt1 | contig 12430 bp, 15 predicted proteins | sample 1047281 | NCBI WGS metagenome assembly MWVV01 (sample SAMN06349986, study PRJNA376086) | soil metagenome | isolation source: PT-2 sample Antarctic (ecotone) soil | place: Antarctica | collected 2015-01-13 | reverse complement strand
AAAGCCGAAAATATGAATGGTAAAATACAACGGTTTTTAGCCAACAACTTTGGCATCAAAGACAGAGATTTTTTTCTCTATCGGATAGCAGGATATTTTTCATAGCACCTCAAAATAAGAATTAGCCCTATTCCGGCAAGTAAGCTTTGGTATGGTATATTACACCGACATTGCAATAGGTAGGGTTGGCGACAGTTTATCTATTACTGATGGAGAATTTAAGGCATAATGGACAAAAATGGTTGGTAAAATCGTTTGAAATGCAATACTGGTAAGGGTTATAGCAAAGTTTACTGAAATCAGTTTCAGTAAACTTTTTTTGCTTTATGGGAAAAGATAAAAAAAGCGTTGCTGGGCTTGCGGATTTCTAACAGTAATTAGATGGGGAAAACGATTAGGAAGACAACGTTTTAAGTGTAAAAATTGCGGCATTCTATTCACCCGTAATGCGCCGGAACAACGACTTGAAAATCGTTTTGTCTGGTTCAGGAAGTGGATAGTAGAACGTCAAACCTATAAAACTTTAAGCAGGGACAGTGGCCTTTGTAAACGTAGTTTGCAAAGAATATTTTATACCTTTTTAGAACAGTCTCCTGAAGTTAAAATAATCAAACGAAGTAGTGTTCATCTGCGCATGGATGCAACCTATTTTAAGCAGGTTTGTCTGGTCTGTTATCAGGATCATGAAGACGGTTATACTCAACTTATCAGAGTTACAGATGGAGAACATTATACTGAAATCAAAGAAGATCTTGACAATCTTATTAAGCTGGGAGTGCAGATAGAAAGTATTACTACTGATGGCCATAAAAGTGCTCTTAAAGCTATCAGAAAAGCTCTTCCTGATGTAACGGTTCAGCGATGCCTGGTTCATATACAAAGAATGTGTTTGCTTTGGCTGACAAGGTTTCCAAAGCACCAGGCTGGTATAGAACTAAGGAAGCTAGTTCTTATGCTTCTAAAGATAAAAACACACAACGACCGGCTCTATTGGACCCGTCAATTAGAGTTATGGCATAAGACCCATCAAGATTATCTACAGCAAAAAACCTACAATGAAAAGACAGGAAGATACTGGTATACTCACAAGCTTTTAAGACGCTCTTACTTTACTATAAAAAGGGCTTTGCCCAACATGTTTCATTATTTGATTAACTCAAAAATACCAGCAACAACAAATGGGATTGAAGGCTTCTTTAGCCATCTAAAAAATCATCTTGATTTGCATCGTGGTCTAACAACAAAACATAAGATAAATTTTATAAAATGGTACATCTATTTGTCTAACGACAAATGAGTTTTTTTAGCCATGATGCTACCCGATAGAAATAAAATAAGGGCTGAAGTAACAGCCCCTATTTCTATCGTAATAGCATCAATCTTATTGCTGACAAGTTGGTCTCCACCAGAGCTTCTTTCCTCTTCAGATTGATGCGCCATATTAAGAATAATAACTCAATAAATCACCAACCATTTTTGTCCACATTACCCGCAATGACGAACGTTTTTAGTAAATTGAAAATTGAAATAGATCGGAAAATTTAGATTTAAGAAAAAGTTTTTTATAAAACTCCTAATCTTTAAAATCCAACTCCTTTTGTTTTAGTTTTTATCCTGCACAATAACATATTAGCAGTAATATACAATGTTGAACCGTCATCACCCCATGCACAATTTGCAGTAGGTTGTTTTGTATCTATGCGACCTAATAATTTTCCTGAAGGCGAAATCACTAATACTCCACCAGGTCCTGTAGCAAATAGATTACCGTGTATGTCTATCTTTAATCCATCGGGTAAACCTTGTAAGCCTTGCTGAACCATTGGTGTTGCATCAAAAAAGATTTTACCTCTTCCGGGAGTGCCGTCCTGTTTTACGGGGTAGGACATAATAATAGCTTTGGTGGGAAGAGATTGAGCTACATAAAGAATTTTTTCATCAGGTGAAAAAGCAAGTCCGTTAGGAGTTAGATTATCAATAAGCAGCGTTACAGTTTTATCTTTTGAAATGCGGTATACACCCATTATATTCTTTGTTTCGCGTGCAGGTAAACCATAAGCCGGGTCTGTAAAATAATAATCACCATTTGATTTTTGAATAATGTCATTAGGACTATTAAAAGGCTTGCCTTTATAGTTATCTGCGATCGTTCTTTTTCCAACACTATTAAAAGGCATAGAAGATACCCTTCTGTCACCATGCTCACATGCAACTAACTCTCCCTTCTGGTTAATGATTAAGCCGTTACTTCCAGGCTCATCACTGTAAGTCATTTTGCCTGTGTAACCTGAAGGTTTCAAAAATGTTGATATGCCTTCGCCTTCTTTCCATTTAAAAATTGCATTCTGTTTTACATCAGAGAAGAGCAAATACTTTCCGTCTTTTACCCAAACCGGTCCTTCTGTCCATTGAAATCCGTCTGCAAGCACTTCAATCTTTGCATCTTTATCAACTATTTTATCAAATGCAGGGTCGAGGGATATAACTTGCCCCAAAGTTTTTTGTTGTGCCATGAAAGGATTGAATATTGATGTTAGTAGAATAAAAAGCAACTTTTTCATAAATACTTCCTTTGCAATAAAGATAAAGAATTTAAAAGTTGATATACTTATAACGCTCAATATGATTTTTGAGTAAGCACTTATACTAATTGCATACGCAAGGCAATTGGCAATATAAAAATTCATTTTACTTATTTAGCGACCCTAAATAATTATAATCTTCTTTTATCTCTGTTTAGAGTATTTCTCAAGAAATTCTTTTTCATACTTTGAGAGGCTGTTTATCCCTTTCTTATGTATTTTTTCTAACAGATCATCCATCTGCTTTTGTTTACTGCGCTTGCTTAGGTTGTATTTATCTTCCTGCGTTAAGTAATGGCTTTTCTTATAAAATAAATTATCAATAAGCAATGCTTCAGGCTTATAAACAATAAAAAGAATAAAAGCTATTGCCGGTACTGCAATAATCAAAATGGCAAAATAATTTACCGCAAGTATTGAAGGATACAGCACAACTGCTGCCAGCATTCCTGCAAGCCCGCCACCTAAATGAGCGTCATGTCCTATATTATTGCTTCTCGATCTAATACCATAAATAGAAAATAAAACATAAGCCAAACCAAAAAGCCAGCCAGGTAAAGAAACAGGAAGCAGGAACAACCCCATACGCATACCGGGCATTAAAGCAATACTTGAGAACATAACCGACAAAACCGCCCCTGATGCGCCAACCGAACTATAACCGGAATCGAACCTATGGATAAAAAGGCTTAGCAGGTTTCCGCCAATTAAACCGGCAAGATAAATGAACAAAAAGTTGATTATACCAATATAAGACTCAAGGCTGCTGCTAAAAAAATACAGCGCAACCATGTTAAAGATAAGATGCATCCACCCTACATGCAAAAACCCTGAAGTAATTAACCGCTTATAATCTTTTTGAAGTTTTACAGCATCTATAGTGAAGGAATACCTGTTATAAAATAACTGATCTTTAAAACCTTTATAAGAAACGAGGAAATTAATAACAATAATTATAAATGAGGTCATAATTAAATTTTCTATTGCACAAATACCCTTCCACTTTTTCAATGTAAGAACAGTCAGATTTATTCGGGAGCAGCAGCATGATTCTTATCTTTTAATTTAAACTACACAGTTTGCGACTTTTCGCATTTAACCAAAATTGTTTTTAATATTTCTCTTATTTAAATAATGATTTAAAAACATAACGAACCAAAAAGCTATTATAAAATAAACGAGATTGTAGAAGACTTCTAATCTTACTGAAGGAAATTTTATCCATAAATTAAAAGGCAGATTAGAAGGTGGAATAAAAATACTAATGGAAAGAATTGCTGATAAAACGGTTACAAAAACGATTATAAAAGCAAGCTTTATCTTATGATTTATTAATGGTTGATGCGTTGTTTCAATTACTGGCGCCGCTTCTATTCTACGCATAATTTCATCAGTAAAATCTGGTGAAGTTTCTTCAAGTGCGCCTTTTAATAATAGCTCTTTAAAATTTTTATCGTCGTGCATGTTATTACTTTAAATGGTGTAATTCATCTTTCAAGATGCTCTGAAGCTTATTATATAAATGCTTTCTTCCCCTATATAAAAGTACTTTAATATTTGAAGCTGAGAAACCTGTTAGCGAATTAATTTCGTCTACTGTAAGTTCGTTCAAATAGTACATCGTCAGGCAAATTCTTTCGCCGTGGGCTAAAGTATTAAGAGCTGTTTTAATAAATAGGCTCTGTTCTCCATTACTAAAACTATTTATTTCAACAGGTAAATTATTTGGTATTTCGGCTTCTGTATATTCTGTTATTGGGATGGTAATTATTTTTTTTAGTTTTCTTTTATTTAGCGCTGTATTAACAACAATACGATAAAACCATGTAGACAACCGGGCATCGCCTTTGAATGTTTTAAGTGCAACGAAAGCCTTAACAAAAGAGTCCTGCACAATCTCTTCAGCATCTTCCCTGTTTAATACAATATTATAAGCCAAAGTAAGAGCCAGATCTTTATATGTATTAACCAGGAGACTGTATACATGTACTTCTCCATTCAATACCTTTCTAATTATTATTAAATCATCTTGATCACTCACTTTTTATTTGACAACAGAAAAGTTGTTGCGGTTACAAAATAAATTTTTAGAAAAATTGTAACCGGCAACAGTTGTTGTAATGTCAAAGTAATAAAGAAACAATTATGAAAACAGATTTCCCTGGCTCACTATTTTTTGTGCTGCTAATAGTATTGGTGTTACTAACGGTATTTGGAATATTCTACCTGTATATTACTTCAAAAAGCAAAGAGCGGATGGCGCTGATTGAAAAGGGTATGAATCCAAACCTCGCAAGAAGTGACTTTTGGATTCAAATAGGAATAATTGCAGCCGGAGCCTCATCAGGGCTTATTTTAGGAGATTATCTTCCTACTAAGTTTGGATACGGGCCCTTTATAGCAATTATGTTTGCAGGTATAGGGTTGGTAATTTATAATATATACAGGAAGGGAAGGTTAAAAGGAAATTGAATTGCGGTAATTGATTGTACAAGTACTGTAGGAACTATTCTTTCCAATAAATTCTTCTGCCTACAAGAATTTTACAAATAAAGCCATCTGTTGCAGGAGTAAGACCGAACCCTAACCCTGTATTTAATTCCCACTCCTTATTATTTATCAAATCGTAGGTGGCAAATATTGCATGACTTTGTGCAGCAAGTGTTTCAAAAGCATTGATACTGCCTAAACCACCGTAATATTCTATTCCTAAAGCTGCATTTTTAAAAAAAGCATAGTTTGCTTTTATGTTTGGTTCAAAAGCAGGAACATGACTATTATCTATACTTTTTAATCCAATACCAAATGTTGGATTGAAGGAAACATACAACTTATTCCATTGCTTGTCTATTATAGGCCGCACTTCAATATTCCATGTTTCGTCTGAATACTGTGGCCTTTGATACCCGATCTCTGAGGATAAGCTAAGGCCAACAGGAAGGTTCCAGCGAAGCGGAGCCATAACGCGAGGCCTAATGTGTGTGCCTACAATTTGGAAACCATAATGAGGTGTATAATTAGCAAAAAGATAAAAGCCTAACTCAAAATTATTTGCAATCCCATGAGTTATTTCTAATGTTTCGTGCAATGAATGATAGGAGGGGCGAACACCTTTAATAACATTCTTCTCGCCGTTAAAAGTGTAGTTGCTGTGTAATTCAAAAATGGTACTGTTCTTTTGCTGGGTTTGAGAACCGTATACCTGTATCTCATAATTTTCCTGGCTTAATACTAATGCGTTTACTAACAGAAGGGTAATGAAGCTGTACAGTTTCTTCATAAGCAAAATAAAGTTCAGGTTTAAGTATTAACAAGCGCACATTAACATTTGTACCATGTTGCTGAACTTTAAATTAAGGTAGGGGAAATAAAATAAAAAATCGCCGGCAGAAAAAATAATATCACTTTAATAAGTGATTACCTGCTCTTCCATTAGCACCGGCATTTTTCTAAACTCGTATTGTTGGTTACGAAGTTGTGGTTCAAAACCTGCTTCGCGAATGGCTTGTTGAATTCCCTTGCTGGTAAAACGGTGAGGCGCGCCTGCGGCGCTTACAACATTCTCTTCAATCATAATACTGCCAAAATCGTTTGCTCCGGCATGCAAACACATTTGTGCTACCTGTTTGCCAACAGTAAGCCAGCTTGCCTGTATGTTTTTTACATTCGGAAGCATGATACGGCTAAGTGCAATCATTCTTATATATTCATCGGCAGTTGTAAGATTTTGAACGCCACGGATTCGTGCAAGCAATGTATCAACATCCTGGAAAGTCCATGGAATGAAAGCAATAAAGCCTTTAGCATAAGCAGGTTTTTTAGCCTGCACTTCGCGCAATTTAACTAAGTGCTCCATACGTTCCTGTACTGTTTCAACATGACCAAACATCATTGTTGCGCTGGTAGTTATATTCAGCTTATGTGCTTCAACCATTATATCAAGCCATTCCTGCGAACCACACTTTCCTTTACTAATTAAGCGACGAACACGGTCTACCAATATCTCTGCTCCGGGGCCAGGCAAACTATCCATGCCTGCTTCTTTCAAAGCGGTCAAAACTTCTTTATGCGTACTTTTTTCAAGCTTGGTTATATGTGCAACTTCAGGAGGTCCTAATGCATGCAGCTTAAGCGTAGGAAACATTTCCTTCAGCTTCTTAAATAAATCAACATAATACTGAAGACCAAGACCCGGATGATGGCCGCCTTGAAGCAGAAGTTGTTCACCTCCATACCGAAAAGTTTCTTCAATCTTCCGGCGGTAAGTTTCAATATCGGTAATATAAGCTTCTTCATGGCCGGGTATTCTATAAAAATTGCAGAACTTGCAATTGGCAATACAAACATTTGTAGTGTTCATATTGCGATCAATTATCCAGGTAACCTTTCCGTGAGGAACTTGCTTTTTACGCAGTTCATTTGCTATATTCATCAACTCTGCTGTTGGTGCATTCTCAAAAAGAAAAACTCCTTCTTCTGCACTTAAAAATTCAAAGTTTGCCGCCTTAATATATAACTCTTCTAATAACATTCAGTCTAATTTATGCACTAGCAAAAGTACAACTTGCAATTTCAACAAGGGGAGTTGTTTTCTTTTTGCTTTCTTAAAATAAATAATTTTTATCTCTTAATGCTTTGTGTCTCTAATCAAGTTTAACCAAGTTTAACCATAATTTCCATTAGCGTTTCTGGTATGATATTTCAAAATAAAACCGGGTACGTTGCATTTAGGGTTCAATTTTTATTATAGGATTAAGTAATTGATCAGGGTTAAATTCGTTTTAAATTCTAATACATGCTAATAACAGGAAATACTATTTTAATAACAGGCGGAACTTCAGGAATTGGATTGGCCTTTGCGGAAGAATTTATTCGTTTAGGGAACGAAGTGATTATCTGTGGACGCCGGGAGAACCGCCTTGCAGAAATACAGCAAAAGCATAAAAACATTGTTACCCGTGTTTGTGATGTTGCTGATAGGGAAGACCGGGAAGCTTTGGCAAATTGGGTTACAAGTAATTATCCTGATGTGAATGTACTTATTAATAACGCCGGTGTTCAATTGTTAACTGATCTTACCAAACCTGTAAACCTTGATCGTGTAAGGCAGGAAGTAGAAACAAATTTTATTGCACCGCTACATATTGCATCTTTATTTGCACCCCATTTTTCTACAAAAAGTAATGGAGTTATCATCAATATTTCTTCAGGACTTGCATTTGTACCTATTGCTTTCATGCCTGTATATTGTGCAACCAAAGCGGCCATTCACTCGCTTACTTTATCTCTAAGGCATCAATTAAAAAACACATCAATTAAAGTATTTGAAATTGCACCCCCTTCTGTTGATACTGAATTGGGAAGTGACAGAAGAGAAGATAAAACTCAAACTCATGGAGGTTTACCTGTTAGCGAATTTCTTGCTGAAGCAATAGAAGCCATCCGAAACGATATACTGGAAGCACCCATTGCATGGGCTAAAAATTCACGTGAAAAAAGAGAAGCATTGTTTGATGTTATGAATAAATGACCTAAAAGACTACAAGTGGTTTTGCCCGTTCTCTTTGTGATCTTCCATTGTATCCATAATTTTTTCGGGCATCACATCTTGTGCAAGTTCATCTATTTCAGGATCGTGCGCTTCTTCTATTTCCAGCTTTTTGGCAATAGCTGTAACCAATGTTATTAAACGGGTGATCTCATGTTCTGCTAATAAACTGATTTGTAAATCGAGGTCCGCACGTTTATCTGCCTGTGCATCTAAACTGTTTTGGCTCATTAAAACAAACGTTGATAAAAAGATAGCTTCAAGTGAAGCTATAAGAGATAAGGCTACAAAAGACGGATCAAAAGGTTTTATTCCAAACCAACCTAAATTAAGAATGATCCATACTCCAAAAATTACAACATGGGTATAAACAAAAGCCATGTTACCTGTAAAACGGGTAATAGAATCTGCAACTCTTTCTTCTATAGGCTTGTTATTTTCATCTTTCTGCCTGCGGGCAACAAGTGCCTTTATATTCCTGTTTACTATTCCTGCCATATCAGGAGCTGTATCTGAATCCTGCTTCCCGTTTACTTTACTATTCATATACCCATTGCTAATGTTTATGTTTCTTTTGTTGAGGATATTAGACAAGCAAAAATTATTCTTGTTTAATACTATAGCTTAAGGGGGAAAATAAACATGAGGAATTTTTAAACAAACAACCCTTAATTAGCAAGATACTACCCGGTCTCCTGCACACCGTTTCTACTTTGCCGCTGTATAATTTTTCCTGACATTTAGTTTGTATTTCAAAATTGGGTCATTATTAAAAATGATATTGAGCCATTCAGCAGTATCCGTAGTAACAACATATGTATAAGTAACTTTGTTTCCGGCAATGACATAAACGGGTTTAGTAGTATCCGAAGCCTCTTCCGTTGATGCAATGGTAGTATCAGAATAGGCGGAGTCTGTTACCCATAATTTTTTTTCTGTATTCTCGGTTTCAAGTTCAAAATATATAGTATCTCCAACCGATGCTTCTATCAGTCCGTTTGCCGGTTTATAAGAAATGATTTTATGCTTTGAGAAAGCCTGGTTTTTAAAAGGCGAGTAGTGAAACTCCCGCACTGTTGGAGAACCTGGGAGCAATGTCCATTTAATATCTTCAGGATAATGATCGCGTATGAAGTCGTTGGGAGGTGTTAAATAATAATAGTCGTTATAGTGCTGAACAAATTCTTCTGCCCCATAACTAACATAACCGCTTGCCCAGGTCGCATCTAATAAGTGCCAGGTGCTATCAATCATCACAGCATTCCATCTATGGTTCGATCTAAACTTCTGATCCACTTTATTAATGTTAGTTCTTGCATAACCGGTTATAACTTCGGATTTAATGCCTGCATAATCGCATAATGTTTTAAAAAGTCTCGCATAACCATCGCAAAATGCCACTTTTTTTCTCAATACTCCTTCGGCTACCCGTTCGCTTAGCGATTTTAATGCACCTGTGTCGTTTACATCTTCATAGTAAACGTTTTGAGAATTATGTAAGCTGTTATAACGGGGTTTTACATTGTAAGAAATATTATCGGTTATCCATCTGAATATTGCTCTTACTTTTTCGGCCTCTGTGCTGTAATGTGAAGTAAGTTTGTACGAAAGGGTTTGAGGATTAAGAGTTTCAACAGGCTTTAAAAAATTCCTCTTATAATTAATAGCCTGATCCTGCGAAAAAGAGGATAGATACAATAATCCGAAAATAAGCGTCAACAACACTTTCATAAGAGACTTCAAAATAAATAGGGGACAATTAAAGAAACGAAATTCTTACTAAAAAAAATGACCTCTTGTTAATTTAACAATTTTTACTCGTGGTTGGCTTACATTTCTTATGGTTATAAGATAGTCTTTTGTCTTTATTTTAACCAAAATAATGATGTCAATTCAGTTATTTTTGCCGCTCTTAACTGCTTTGTTTAATAAAAATTTTTATACCAAAACAGTATCAATAGAACCTTTATGAAAAGATTGTTTTTTACTATGGTTTGTGTCATCAGTCTGCAGGTTGTAAAATCTCAAACTATTACTCCTGCCCCTTCTGCCGATACAACTGTTGCTGCTGTACAACAAACACCTAAAAAAACAACACGAACAAAAATTGATTTGAGCAATCGCTCTAACGATCATGTAATGTTACAATATGGCCTGGATGGGTGGAGCGGAGTTGTTCCTGACAGTGTAAAGCCAAGTGGTTTTTCGCGACACTTCAATGCTTATATAATGCTGGATAAGCCTTTTAAAACCAATCCAAGATTTAGTGTTGGTTTAGGCGTTGGTATAGGAAGCAGCAATATATTTTTTAAAAGAAAGTTTGTTGATATAAAATCGCAGGCGACGAGATTGCCTTTTACTAATCTTGATTCTGCGAACCATTTTAAAAAATATAAATTAGCCACTGTTTACGCTGAAGCTCCCGTAGAGTTAAGGTACACGTCTAACCCTGAAAACAGTAACGGAAGTTTTAAATTTGCTTTAGGTGCAAAGGTTGGTCAATTAATAAATGCACATACGAAAGGAAAAACGCTTCAAAGCAAAAGCGGCACTACAGTTAATAGCTATATAGTTAAAGAAAACAGCAAAAAGTTTTTCAACGCTACAAGACTGGCGGTAACGGGAAGAATTGGTTACGGAATTCTTTCGCTGTATGGCGCCTATCAGATTACAACATTTTTAAAAGATGCTACAGGAGCAGAAATAAGACCTTACTCTTTAGGAATTTGCATAAGTGGCTTATAATTTGAAATATTTACTTTTGCAGCCACCGGCTATTGCAGCTCGTGGCTGTTGTTTTTTACTCGTGTACCCATTAAAAACTTCTAACAATTGATTGATAAAGCAAATAAAATAGAGCTGGAAGAAAAAGCAGTGCTAATAGGGTTAGTTCATAAAGAACAGTCAGAAGCTCAGGTGAAAGAATATTTAGAAGAACTTGCTTTTCTTGCAGAAACTGCAGGCGCTACAGCAGTAAAACGTTTCTTTCAAAAGCTGCTGCATCCTGACAGTAAAACTTTTTTAGGAAAAGGGAAGCTAGAGGAAATTAAAAATTATGTAGATACTCACAATATAACCCTTGCCATTTTTGATGATGAACTTACAGGTTCTCAAATAGCTAACATCGAGAAAATTCTTGCCATTAAAACCATTGACAGAAGTGATCTCATTCTTGACATTTTTGCGAGACGTGCCCGTACAGCACAAGCTAAAGTGCAGGTAGAACTTGCACAATACCAATATATTTTGCCACGCTTACGGGGTATGTGGACGCACCTTGAAAGACAGGGAGGCGGTATCGGCTCAAGGGGTCCGGGTGAAACTGAGATTGAAACTGACCGACGTGTTGTAAGGGATAAAATAACCCTGCTTCGTAAGAAACTATTAGAAATAGATAAACAGGCTTTTACCCAACGTAAAGATCGTGGAGAATTTATTCGCGTAGCATTAGTAGGTTATACAAACGTTGGAAAAAGCACGATTATGAATATTCTTAGCAAAAGCGAGGTTTTTGCTGAGAACAAGTTATTCGCAACACTTGATACTACTACCCGCAAAGTTGTTTTTGAAAATACTCCGTTTCTTTTAAGCGACACGGTTGGCTTCATCCGTAAACTTCCTCATCACCTGATTGAAAGTTTTAAAAGCACTTTAGATGAAGTAAGGGAAGCTGACATACTATTGCACGTGGTAGATATTTCTCACCCTCAGTATGAAGATCAGTTGGGGGTTGTTAATAAAACTCTGCAGGATATTAAGGCTTTTGAAAAGCCTGTTCTTACCATTTTTAATAAGATGGATTTGTATGAACAACATACGTTTGATGAATGGCTGGAAGATGATGTGAAGACAGAAATTTTGCAGGATCTTAAAGACAAATGGGAAAACCTCACCAACGGTAATTGTGTCTTTATTTCTGCTATTGAAAAAAGAAATATTGAAGAGTTGCGCAATACTATTTTAAACAAGGTGAAAGAATTATATCGAGTCCGGTACCCCTATAAAACCGAGTACATCTATTAGGTTATGGATGAAAAGAAAATAAAGTGGTATAAGATTGCGGACGGGATAGATATGATAGAATGGCAACGCAATAACATGTCATTAGCAGAAGCCGGGGGAAGAAAAATTACCCTTGCAAGAATCAATAATGAAATATTTGCCTGTGCACATACATGCCCGCATGCCGGTGGGATTCTGGCAGATTTTTTATACAAATCTACCGCTCCCGCCGATACCCCTTGTGTAGTTTTGTGGCTACGCGTGTAGACGAAGAAAAAAAAGTACGTCGCTGGACGTG
>MWVV01000681.1_pt1 | contig 12435 bp, 11 predicted proteins | sample 1047281 | NCBI WGS metagenome assembly MWVV01 (sample SAMN06349986, study PRJNA376086) | soil metagenome | isolation source: PT-2 sample Antarctic (ecotone) soil | place: Antarctica | collected 2015-01-13 | reverse complement strand
CGCCGTCAGCCGACCCGAACGAACTGAATTTTGACCACAATCGCTACGCGCAATTATCGCAAATGATTTTGGACGACACGAAAAATGCGGCGATAAAAAATAATTACGGCGGCGACGCAGGATTTTTTAAAGCAGCGATTGACCTTTATATGCACGACCTAATCGCCAAAACCAAAGAAACCGGCGAGCCGCAGATGACTTGTTATGCGGGAACGGCAGGCGCGGTGATTTTTGACGAAGGCACAATTTCCTCGTGTGAAAATCTTGAAGCGACGGGCAACTTGCGCGATTACGATTGGAATTTTCAGGGCGCGTGGAATTCGCCGCAGATGAAAGCGCGCCGACAAAAAGCAAAGTCCGGCTGCTTCTGCACGCACGAGTCGAATTCTTATTATCCGAGTTTGCCGTTTAATCCGAAGCATTTGATTCAGATTAAAAAACTCGAACGCCAGATGAAAAAAGCGAGCAGGGAAATGGACAGACTCGCGCCGCAAACCGAGAGCGTAACCGTCGAGGCTTGAAAATGAATGTAAAATTGAAACTTAATTTAGTTTTAAGTGTGTTAGTTGATAGCTAAAACTGTTTGATGGAGATATTATGCGTAAATTAGTTTCAATTTTTGTTTTTTCAGCAGCTTTATTTATTGGAGTATTTTCGATACATACATATACCCCGACAATTTACGAAAAATTGTATCCGATTCTTAGTCAAGATGAAATAAATTCACTGCTTAGTTAGAAAGAAGGTTATAAATAGGTCAAACACTTGGCAGCCTGATAGGAAATATCCGTTACACAATGAGGGAAATCTGACTACTGAGGTTTTGCAAAATGGTGAAACGGGAAGAGTTGTTGATTTGCAAAAAATAATGGAGGGGAAAAACGTTAATTTGCAAAAAATAATGAAAAATTGCGGTCTTCTCGTCAAATGGGATGAAAAAAATAAATATGGACAAGACATGTTTTCTTGTTACGGAAGATTTGCAAGCCGTGTGTTTTTAGAGTTTGAATAAATATAAGTTAAAAAGGAGACATTATGCGAATTTTGGTTTTCATTGCAACGCTGATTTTAGGCGTCGGTATTGCTTCAATTTTCAAACCGTCCGCAGCGACACCAATTCCGTGCAGCGAACGCTCAAATAATTATAGAAGCGCGTCTTTTTCGCGGGAACAAATTGATTTTAAGAGCAGAAACTTTTCACAGCAGGAAGCATCGGAATTAGTCGGGAAGCGTGTTCGCAATCTCAGCGGTCTGAGCGCGAAATGTCCGAAAGATTTTGGTGATTGTTTGAGTCTCAATGTTGGAGAAGAAGGCGAAGTCGTCGGCGTTTTGCCGAGTATAGACGATACTTATTTAATCGAGATACAATGGGATAATCTAGCCTCCGATGACAGAATTGAACATTCCGGCAGTTTTGTTACGCGCGTCGGCAGAGAAGCTTCTTTTCAGATAGTTTATTAACTGAGCCGGCTTTGTAGGGTTTAAGTAATTTATGTTGACTTACAGAGCAATGTATAAATTTCTAAATGACGGCGTTCACGGTGAAGTTTTAGATTTTGCGGGCGTGATAACTTGCGGCAAAGATTTAAATGAAGCCCGCCATCTGTTGGCTTCGGCTCTGGTTGATATGGCGGAAACAAATTTGGGTCTGGGCGAGGCGCTGCCGTTGCCGAATCCGTCTTTAACTAATATCGAATCTGATTTGGAAGAACCGATCCATCTTTTGTTAACGGCAACAAATAGCTTGAAAGTTGTTCCCGAACCAGTTTATGAAGCAGCGTGAATTGCTGAGGCTTTTGGAAAGAAACGGTTGTTGTTTATTACGCGAAGGCAGCGAACATTCTATTTGGGAAAACACAGAAAATAAACGCCGAACTTCTGTGCCTCGACATCGGGAAGTGATTGAGTTTACGGTAAAAGCAATTTGTAAGCAGCTTGATATTGCAAATCCGTTTGAAAATAAAAATTAAAAATACGAATGCCGCAAACCACACCGAAAATTCTCATCATTTCTTCTGATACCGGCGGCGGTCATCGCTCGGCGGCGCAAGCCCTGGCAGAAGGTTTGGAAAAGTTTTGGACTGGCGGCTCGGTTACTGTGCGTGTTATTCGCGCGGTCGAAGAATCGCATCATATATCGGGAAAACTCGTTAATGCTTACAATTGGGTTTTGCGCAACCGGCAGCATTGGATGAAATACATCTACTGGGCGATGAACCGTTTTCGACCGGAAACGCGCGATTTTGTTTATCGCCGCTCGGTCGGTTATGTCAGAGAACAATTTGAAAAATGGTGTCCGCACATCGTCGTCAGCGTTCATCCTTTAACACAGCACGTTTTCGCCCGAATTTTGAAGGAGCTGAATTTGTCCGAAAAAGTTCCGCTTGTAACCGTTGTAACAGACCCGTGTTACGGTTTTTGGCGCAGTTGGGCGTGCGATGATGTTTCGCTTTATCTGGTGGCGAACGAAGAGGCGCGGCGGCAATTGCTTGATTACGGAATTTCGGCGAAGAAGATAAAAATATCGGGAATGCCCATCAATGCGAAATTCTGCGAAGTAACGGAAAAAGATGCGCAAAGCGCGCGTCGCGCGTTGGATTTAGACGCCGAAAAATTCACAGTTTTCGTCAACGCCGGTTGGATTGGCGGCGGCAATATTCCGCAGATTTTCCGCGAACTCGTGCGCGGCGAACTTGACGTGCAGGCGATTTTCCTCGCCGGAAAAAACGAAGAACTTAAAAAAGAAGCGGAAGAATTGGCGAAAACGGCAAAGTTTCCCGTCAAAGTTATTGGCTATTCTGATGACATCGAAAAACTGATGCAATCGGCAAACGTGATGATTTCAAAGCTCGGCGGTTTGACGACATTTGAAGCTCTTGCGTGTCGTCTGCCTATTATTGCCGACGCAACCACGCCGCCAATGCCGCAGGAAGCCGGAACGGTGAATATGATTGCCAAGCGCGGTGCCGGAATTCTTTTGAAAAAGGCGACCGATATTGTACCGGTCATCCAAAGTTTGCTCAATAATTCTCTAAAATATAAAGAGATGAAAGCGGCAACACTTGATTTGTCGAATCCTAATTCGATGCAGAAAATCATTGAAGAAATCTACGCACTTTTACCCGCCAAACATCAAGTCTCCAATGAAATTCTGCAAGTGACCGCCTGATTATTTTTTCCTAATGGGCGAATCAAACTTTAGGTATCCCTGATTTCGTTATTAATAATGCAAAAAATTGAGGAAAAGAAAATGCGTATCAAACGATTTGCCTACTGCGCCGCGCTCGTTTTGTTTTTTACCACCGGCAGTTTTGCACAAAGCGTGAAAGTTAAAAGCGTCTATACAAAATTAGATGAAAAATCTTGTAAAACCCTGGAGTCCTCAACCGAAAATACGGGCTGGTATCGCGGCGAATGTGCGGGCGTCGGCGGTTACAAACTTCAAATAACCGAAGGCGACATCAGACAATCAATCGATGTCCGCACGCCGAATAAAAAGAGATTCGAGCTTAATTTCACCGGCAATGTTTCAAGCGCATTTTCTTACGTGGGAGCGAAAGCGGAATGGCGCGTAATACGCAAAGGCAAGCGGTTTGTGCCGATTGCTTTGATTGTTCGTTTCGATGCGAGCGAAAACCCTGAAGACGCGACCAAAACCACTTCTTATTTAGTCGTAACCAAAATCACGAAAAAAGAAATCTGCATAACGAATGTCATAAAGCCGACCGCGAAGGCAAATGAAGAAGCTCGCCAACTTGCTGATTTAGCTGCCACAAAGCCGTGTAAAAGCTCGGAAAATCAAATTTCGCAACTTCATTAGAAAAAGTTTTTCATATCGAAATTAAAACGGTTGAAAGATAAACAATACCCGTTTCAAAATCTTGCTCATTTTACTTTCCACTTTCAACGTTTTTGCCTTTTTTCGGCGAATTGCCTAAACTCTCTATTTGCGTTCTTACGGGAGAAAATAATTTTGTGAATCTTTTATTGGAAGGAAAACGCGCCTTTGTTTCGGGCGGAACCAGAGGAATCGGCGCGGCAATCTGCGAAGTGTTCGCGCGCGAAGGCGCGGACGTTGCTTTTAATTACAACTCGCGCGACGATTTAGCCGAGCAGGTTAAAACAAAAATCGAATCCTACGGCAGAAAAGCTCTCGCTTACAAAGTCTCTGTAACCGACCGCGTGGGAATGAAACGCATTGCGCGCGAGATTTTTGATTCGTGGGGCGCGATAAATGTTTTGGTCAATAATGCCGCCGTCAACAAACCCGACAATTTTGCGACGACGACTGACAAAAGTTGGGATTGGGTAGTCGATACAAACGTCAATAGTCTCTTCGCCGTTACAAAACCTTTTTACAAACAAATGATTCGAGCGCGCGTCGGCTCGATTTTGAATATCACATCGGTCGGCGCAATTCGTTCGCTTCCGACATCGGTTCACTACGCGACATCGAAAGCCGCGATGATTGGCTTTACCAAATGCCTGTCGCGCGAAGCCTCGAATTTCGGTATTACGGTCAACGCTATTGCCGCCGGAATTTTCGACACCGATTTGGGCAATACACTTCCCGAACGCCTTTTGCAAATGCACGATTTCTGGGTGTCGAAAGGAAGACTCGGAAAACCCGCCGAACTCGCCGAATTCGCAGCCTTTATGACAAGTGACCGCAACAGTTTTATGAACGGCGAAATCATCATCGTTGACGGCGGCGCGGTAACTTAGTTAACATTTATCATTTGTCATTGAACATTTATCATTTACCATTCAACAGCAAATAAATGTTCAATGACAAATGTGTTTATTTTCCGCTTTTCCATTCAGCCAGGCGTTTTTCCAAATCACCGGTATTCGCGGGCGGCGTCATTGCTTTTGCCAGTTGAATAGCTTTTTCGCCCGCCGCGATTGCTTCAGCTTTTTTGCCTGTTTCAGCTAATAAATAAGCCTTCAAACCGTAAGCATTTGGGTTTTCCTTAATTTTGTTTGACGTATCGAGCCAGCCGATAGCTTCGGCGTAATTCGCCGTCATTTTCTGCCCGTAAACCCAGCTTGCCGCTTGCGAAGGCGTGCGGAAATCGTCGGCTTTGAGATTCGTCATTGCTTTGCGGATTTCCGTTAAAGTTCTGCCGTTTAAGTCTCCGATATCTACTGTGAAAGGAACGCGCAAATTTTCCCAGCGCACTACAACATCGGCAGTTGTCGCTTTGACATTTTCAAAACCGAGCGACATCGTTTCCTGAAATTCCGTCTTCACGGGTTTTGCCATCACACGCAGTTGGTCTTGTTTGACATCATATTTAAAACTACCCCATTCGTTGTTGACTCGGTTGAAAATTATCGTCCACTCGTCTTTGTTTGGAATCGTGTGTAAGCCATATTTTCCGGCGGGCAGCGTTTGTCCATTGATTTTTACGTCGCGGCTTGTTTCAAACGTCGCGTTTTCATTTGCGCCCGTGCGCCAGACTTCGCCGAAGGGGACGAGTTTGCCCCAAACTTCGCGTGCTTTCACATTCGGGCGATGATAGACGAGCGCGATGCTCGTGTCGCCGACTGTTTGCGTAATTTCCTGACGCTGCGATTCGCGCGGCAGTTTTAATTGCGCAAAAATGTTTGAAACGGACAAGAAAGTTAAAATTCCGAGCAGATAAATTGTTTTTTTCATAATTGTTATTTCTATAAACTTTGAAAATTGAAGAAAAATTAACCGGAGATGAACATGCATAAAACCAAGTGATAGATATTTGCTTTTTGGTTTTTCCTAAAGTATATCACATGCCACCTATTTCCCAGCGTTTTCGAGTTTCTCTTTTGCTTTTTGCACGAATTTCTTCATCATTCCGGCAACTTCCCATTGCATTCCCTGGCTGACGCGACTTTCACCGGCGAGTCCGGCGAGCAGATGAAGGTCTCGGGCAGAATGGCGGCGGAGTTCGACGTTTTGTGAAAACTGCACGAGCGTTGTATTGCCGCTTTTTTCAATAAAATCAGCCGCGTAACGCAAAAGATTTTGTTTTTCATTTGCGCGCGGAATCCACTCAATGCGCTCGTCGGTGTTTTCCGCAAGCTCAACCGAAAAAGACTGTTGTATCGCGCCAATAAGCGGAATTTCCGCGCGTATCGTCCAGCGCAGTGTTCCGTCGGGGTTTCGGTAAATGCTCTCGACATTCGGCATCAATTCGATAAAATTTCGGATGTCGCTGAAAAATTCACGAACTTGTTCGATTGAATTTCTAACTTCAAACTTGTCACTCGTCGCGGCGCGAATCGTAAACATTGTATTAATGGTGAATGGTGAATGGTGATTGGTGAGTGAAAAAACAATAATTATCCATTCACCATTTACCGTTCACCATTGTTTAAAAAGTTCCGTTAAACAAAAGCGAATTAAAAAACGGTCTGGTTGCGGTGCGGAAGATTCCCCGGAAAAACGGTTCTTCGGCAAATAAAATGACGTGACCCGAGCCGGTAGGTTCGTCGATAATATACGCCGTGTTCTGGAGCAATTTCTCGGTGTTGCCTTCCCAGACGAAACCGGAAATCGTTAAGGATTTGCTCGGTTTCGGTTCGAAAAGCAGCGCGTTGGTACCGTCTTTTGAAAAGCGGAAAAAATAACCGGATGAAAGTAAAACCGGCAAGCTGTCGCTTTCGAGTCCGTAAGTCAAATACGTCGTGCGGTCAACCGTTGCGCGCACGATTGCGCCCGGAATCGCTTCGGGAACCTGTCCGGCGTTTGCCGAAGGCGAAGCAATCGGCGGCAGAACGGGCGCTGCGCCGTCTCCTTTATCTGATTTTAATTCGTACGCCGGGTTCGGTTCGGGTTCAACCGGTTGCTGCCGTCGTTTGTTTTTATTTTTTTCAGGCGCCGGAGAAGGGCTGGTTTCGACTTCTTTGCGTTTATCAGAGTCTTCATCTTCAGAAGTTTTTCCTTTTTCCTCGTCCTGGTCGCTGCCGACAAGTTTCGCGGAAGTGAGTCCGACATCTTTGAGCGCGGCAAAAACCGACGCGCCTTTGACGGTTACAAGCGTTCCGCCGCCGGAAATCCATTGTTTGAGAGACGCGACGCCGCCCGCTCCGAGCGCGCCGAAATACCGACCCGCCGCGCCGTCGGGCATAATCAAAACCGTGTAATTTTTCAGTGCGCCGCTTTTGATGTTGTTGATTGTCAGCGGCGTAAAGTCAACGCCGTAACGGTCGAGCGTCCACCAAATCGAACCGTAACTGGTCTGGTCAACCGTTTCATCAGCAACCATCGCCAGTTTGGGAGATTGCAAAGAAACGACGTTTTCCGCGCCGACGCCCGTGTCGCCTTCTTCGTTATAACCCGTATTGACGGCAAAAACATTGACGCCGAGTTGTTTTGCCAGACGATTGACGGCTTCGTGTATGGTTTCGGGGTTTCTCGTAACTCGCACGACGAAAGTTCCGCGACTGTAATTTCTGCCGCCTGCATTTAATGGTTTTGTCGAGACTGCGACGCGAAAACCTTCTTTTAAGAGGCGCAAAGCCAAAACACTTGCGCTGTCGGTTTGATATGGAATTATGTAAGCAATCTGCGCACGTCCGGAAACGTTGCCGCGTTTTGCCTGTCCGAGATATTCGGGCGTAACGACGTTTGAATTTACGTTCGGTGCGTCTTCAGTCCAAAAAGCGTCAACGCCGAAAGCGAGCGGCAAATTCCAAGCCGTGATGTCATAAAAACCGTATTCCTCTTTTTGCGCCGAAGAACCGCGTCTTTCGTTGCGGCGAAACTTTGCCATATTGTCTCGTACAAAAGCGGCGTCTTGCGGCGTTTCCGGTTCAAGAAGCGCTTTTACGAGTCGCTTTTGCGGTTGGTTCAAATCAATTATGTATGCTCCGGCAGGAAATGTTTGAGCAGTTTTCGGCGCGTTATTTTGCTCGTAACTGTGTGCGTTTGGAGCGGAAAAAGAAGCATTGGCAACTTTTACTTCTATTTTGGCGCGCTGCAAAATTTCAACTAATTCAGCCGTTTTTACAGGGTCTTTTTCCGGCAGAATAACAATCCGTTTAAGATTTTCGCGTCCGGTTTCTTCAATCGCAGTGCGCCGGAAATCGTAAAAGTCCTGAAGCCGCTGGCTGCGATTTTTCGCCAAAGTTTCGAGCGTCGTCAGAGATGCGACGTAATGTTTGGCGATTGCCGAGCGAAGAGTTGCAATTGTGCCGTCATCGCGCGTCCAGCGCAAGCCTTTGAAGCCGCCGCCATCAGTTTCGTATGTCATTCCGATAGCGCCGTTCAAAGCCGGATATGAATCCCAATAACCCGGATAAAAAAGGTCGAAAATATCGCGCACATAATAATCCCAACCGTTCTGGTCGAAACTCCTCGCGTTGGCGCGCCCGAACATATCGAGCCATTTGTTTGTCTGCGGCTGCGGCAAATTCGGATTTATCGGCAGCGCGGCGGGCGGGAAAAAATACTGTGAAGGCTGTCCGTGATGGTCAACTAGAACCTGCGGATTCCATTCAAAAAACGCGCGCTGCATATTCTGCGTTTCCTTTTGCGTGGCGGCGATATTATCGCGGTTCAAGTCAAACCGAAAATGATTTAATCGACCGTAAACGCTCCACGGCTCGCGGTGTTCGAGCGCGTTGCGGTCAGCGTTCCCTGTCGCCACCGAGTTATACCAGGTTACAAAACGCTCGTGTCCGTCAGGATTTTCGCCCGGAATAACAAGCGTTACCGTATTTTTCAAAATGTCCAAAGTCTGCGGTTCGTTCGACGCGGCAAGCTGATAAACAACTTGCATCATCGCCTCAAACGACGCCGATTCGTTGCCGTGAATCGTATAAGCCATCCAGGCAATCGCCGGATTCGCTAGCGCGATTTGATTGGCTTCGCTCGGAGAAAGTTTTCTCGAATCGGTCAGACGAGCGTTGTTTGATTTTATTTCATCAAGCCTTGCGATATTTTCCGGTGCGGAAATCGCAATAATATGCTGCATCCGATGTTCGTTAGTTTCGCCAATATCGAAAATCTTCACGCGGTCGGGCGCGGCTTTGGCAATCGCTTCAATCACTCGTTCCATCTGCGCGTAATTGGTGTGGAAATCACCGACATCGAAACGTAAAATCGCTTGCGGACGCGGAACTTCAGCGCGATACTGACCGCGTGTGTAAAAATCGAATTTTTCTTCTTTTTGCGAAAAGGCAAATTGAGCGAACGCAACAATGACCAACGCGAAAAACAAAACGCTTTTAACTTTCATTAATAAAAATTTCCGATTTACCAGCCTTGAAATTTGCAGAACTTGTTTTAGATATTAAACTGTTAAAGTATAAACACCAAAGACAATGAAAAGTTTTCACGCAAAAACCTGTCCAAAATGTCATTTGCCGAAATTAAAAAGTTGGCAAGAGCTAACCGACGAGCAAAAGTTTTTAGTAGAAAGATTGCCTTTGAATACAAAATTCACCCGTGCAGAAAGGAAAAAGCACCGCTTTTGCGAGCGATGCTGGTTTGAAGAAGTTGATAAACAACTCAACGTTTAATTGACCGTCTTCATTTTTATCTAATTATTTTTTTGGTCTCGACGCATAATAACGACGACTTCGCTGCCGCCAAGCAAAGTTTTTCCGACAGTTACGCCAACATACGAATATCCAGCCGTGCCGCCTTCGTTAATTTCCTTTTCCATCGTAGAGGTTTTGCTGGTTGCAAATAGTTTATACTCAAGTTTTTTAAGTTCCGCTTTTGTGTCTTTCTCCATAATGACGACAACTTCGTCTCCTCCTATAAAAGTGTCAAAGACAGCCTGTCCTTTATACTCAAATCCATTGTCTCCTACCTCTTGAATTTCTTTCTGCATCGTCGAAGTTTTTGAAGTGGCGAGTAATTTATATTGAAAACGCCCGCTCATGTCAACGCCGGATTTTTTAGACATAATTACTAATACTTCGCTGCCGCCGAATGATGTCTTCCCACCTGAAACACCTTCAAAGCGATAACCGCCGTCAGCCGCTTCCTGCAGTTCTTTCTGCATTGTTGAGGTTTTTCTTGTCGCCAGTACTTTGTATTGAATTTGTGCAATAACGGAAATTTGAAGCGTCAGCATTATGCCGACGCAAAAAAGTATAATAGTTGATATTTTTTTCATTTTGATTTCTCCGATTCTAATTTTAGTAAATTCTCAATTCGTAATTCAAGTCAATCCGAGTCTCCGAGAATGTTATCAAAAGAAGAGCGAATTTCGAGGCGGTGAACAGTTAATTTTTCGAGCAAATCTTTTGTTGCAGTGAGTTTCATTCGTTTGACAATCGTTTGCAGCGCGCTTTTGTTGGCAAGCGGCAATCGCGTCGAACGTCCGACGGTCAAGCGTAGATTGTGGTCTAGCTCGCTCAGAAATTCGTAACCGTTTGTCAGATTTTGAAAATTTTCTTCGGTTAAAGAATTGTTTTCGCGCAATTTTTCGAGCATAAAAACAGTGGAACGCTTTTTCGCATCATCCTGCACGTTGTCACGAAGCTGCAAAAATCTCGTAGCAAAATAAACGTCGAGCATTCCGCCCGCGTCGAATTTTATATCTATTTCAACGCTTTTATGTTTTACAGATTTTTCCTGCTCCAGCCGTTCGCGCACACGCCGGGTTTCTTTTTTTAATTCGGCAGCGTCGCACTCGATTGCTTTTTGATGAATAATTTTTTTCACGTCATTTTCGACTGATTTTGCCAAATCCAAATCGCCCGCCACACCGCGCATTTTGACATATGCGAGCCATTCCCAGATTGCCGCGCGCGTTTTCAGATAATTCAAAAAAGCGGTTTTGCCCGAACTCGTCGCGCCGTTTTTGCCGTCGGGACGCAGGCGCAAATCAACGCGATAAAGATGTCCGTCGCGCGTCAAAGCCGAAAGCGCGGTTACAAAAATTTCTACGGCACGAGCGTAAAAAGTTCCAGGTTCTAAGTCCAAAATCTCAGGTTTCTTTTGCGCTCGGTTAATTTGTCGGGTTTCCTCATCAATGTTAGTTTGACCTGAGACTTGAGACTTCAAACCTGAAACATCTTCGTAAACTAAAACCAAATCCAAGTCCGAATTATAATCCATTCCGCCGCCGCCGAGTTTTCCCAAACCTAAAACGGCAAAAGGGAAATCTTCGATTTTTTCAATTGAAAAACGCCTTCCGAGTTCGCGTTTCGTAACGCTCAGCGCGGCTTCGATACTGGCTTCGGCAAGATTTGTTTGGAGGCGTTTGGTTTGCGGTCGGGAAATTTTTGCAAACACATCAAAAACAACGATTTCGAGCAGAAAGCGCGACCACGTTTTTCGCAGAACGGCTAGTTCGTTTTTGAAATCATTTTCATTTTCGACAGCGGAAAGAAAAACTTGCCGATAATCTTTTTCAACAAACTCTTCATTTTCAGCCGGTAAATTTTGAATCAAACTCGGGTTTGCGATTAGCATTTCGCTAAAATGCGGCGTGGTTTCGGTAATTTGTTTGAGTTTATTAGCCGTGTTTTCATTCCAAATAATTTCTACGTCGGATTTTTCCAGCGAGAAAAACAAGCGCGTCAAAAGTTCATTTGTTTGAGATTTGTCAACTTTTTCGGACAAAGCTAATGCGGATTGGTCTTCTGTTTGCTTGTTTCGTTTATTGTTTTTTTTAACATCCGGTTGCTCGCTGCTGCCAAACTTTTCCGCGTTATTTTTTACACTGAAAATTCGCTCAAAAATATGACTGACGTTTGAAGTATGAAATTTTAGTTTTGCTTCAAATGCTTTCAAATCTTTAAAATTCATTCGACGCGCCGTTAATAATCGCCTTTCCGTGATTTCGGGAATGAGGTGAGTTTGCAAACCGTTTTCCATTTGCAGACGATGTTCCAGAGAACGCAGAAAATAATATGCTTCGGAGAGTTCGGTCAAATCCGTTTCGCTCAATAATTTTCTGTCTGCCAGACGGCTCAAACTTATCAACGTATGCGGCGCGCGCAGCCATTCGTCTCGTCCGGCATAAGCTAATTGCAGGGCTTGCGCGATAAATTCGATTTCGCGGATGCCGCCGCGTCCCAACTTGACGTTAAAGCCTTTGTCGGAAGTTTTTTCAAGATTGATTTTCTCTTTTGAGAGACGAACGTTTTCGAGCGCTTTTTCAACGGTTTCGGAAGCCGAAAAAACATTCGATTTAACCGTTTCAAAAAACTTTTGAAAAATTTTCGTCTCGCCCGCGCTTGCTCTTGAGCGAATCAGAACCTGACGTTCCCAAGGCTGCGCGGATTTTTGATAATAATTTTTCGCTTCGTGAACGGGTATTGCCAGCGCGCCGACGCGACCGTGCGGGCGAAGGCGCAAATCGACGCGATATGCCGCGCCTTCGCCCGTCTGACCGCCGACGAGCTTTGTTACAAATTCGGCGAGCTTGACGAAGTATTCGCGGTTTGTGATTGCTTCGCCGCGCGTGCCTTGACCGCCGGTTGCGCCGT
>MWVV01000680.1_pt1 | contig 12439 bp, 15 predicted proteins | sample 1047281 | NCBI WGS metagenome assembly MWVV01 (sample SAMN06349986, study PRJNA376086) | soil metagenome | isolation source: PT-2 sample Antarctic (ecotone) soil | place: Antarctica | collected 2015-01-13 | reverse complement strand
CATTCGTTTACGGCGCAAATTTCTCAATCGGCGTAAATTTGTTTTACCGAATTGTTGATTTCACGGCGGAACTTCTCGCAAAATTTGAAGATTACGAAGCGTTCGTCGAAGAACAGCATCACTCGCGCAAAAAGGACTCGCCTTCGGGAACGGCTTTAAAGTTAAAAGAAATCGTTGCTAAAAATATAACGAAAGATTTCAGCGTTTCTTCGACACGCGCCGGAAACATTCCCGGAACGCACCGCGTCGGTTTTGACGGCAGCGCCGATCATATTTTACTGGAACACATAGCGCGTTCACGAGAAGGCTTTGCTTCGGGCGCGATTTTAGCGGCGGAGTGGATTGTCGGACGCAAAGGTTTTTATGAATTCGGGGATGTAATTAAAGAAATAATTAAGCACAGGTAAATACAAAAAATGCAGTAAGAAAATCAACTGCAAATTACGCGATGAACACGGGTTAAAATCCGTATTCATCTGTGTTAATCTGTGGTCAATTTCTTTTTAGAGAAAAAATTATGACGATGCGAATTGATTGGCTGCGCGGGTGCGGAACTGCTTTAGTGACGCCGTTTCACAAAGACGGCTCAATTGATGACGAATGCTTTAAATCGCTGGTTGAAAGACAAATAAAAAATGGCGTGAAGATTTTGATTCCGTGCGGCACGACCGGTGAAAGCGTAACGATGTCTGAGGGCGAACGCTTTCACATTATCCGAATGACGGTTGAAGTCGCCAAGGAAAAAAAGGCGAAAGTTATTGCCGGAACCGGAAGCAACAATACTGCCGCGACAATTGATTTCACTAGAAAAGCCCGCGAACTCGGCGCAGATGCGGCGCTCGTCGTCGCGCCGTATTACAACAAACCGACGCAAGACGGAATGCAAGCGCATTTTTCTGAAATCGCTAAATCAGTGAAGAAATTTCCGTTGATGCTTTACAATGTACCGGGCAGAACGGCGTCAAACATTTCGAGCGAGACGACTTTAAAACTTGCCGAGAGATTTGAAAATATCGTTGCCACAAAAGAAGCATCGGGAAACTTTTCGCAGATTATGGAAATCATCCAAAAACGTCCGAAAAATTTCAAAGTCTTTTCCGGTGATGATGCGACGACTTTGCCTTTAATTAGCGTCGGCGCAGACGGACTTGTTTCGGTTTGTTCAAACGAAGTTCCAAAGGAAACTTCACGAATGGTCGAGAATGCTTTAAAAGGCGCGTGGACATCGGCGCGAAAAATTCATTTTCAAATTTTGAATTTAATGGAAGCGAATTTTATCGAAGCATCGCCCGCACCGTGTAAATTCGTTATGAAGGAAATGAATTTATTGGAAGAAAATTTAAGATTGCCGCTCGTGCCTGTAACCGAACCGACGCGAAAGAAATTGCGCGAAATTTTGAAAAATTTGAAGTAGTGTTTGAAATTGATAAAAACTTCCTCGAAAATCTGCCCCGAAAACAAAAGACTCTGTTAATCGGGATTGACGGTTGCGGCGGCGCGGGAAAAAGCACTTTGGCGCGAACAATAAAAGATATTTTGCCCGCTGTAACAATCGTGAAGATGGATGATTTTTATTACAAAGACCATTTTGATTGGCAAAGATTGAAAAGCCAAGTCTTTGAGCCTTTGAGTAAAAATTTGACGGCAGAATATCAATGTTACGATTGGAACACGAAAACACTTGCTGAATGGCATAAAGTTAAAACTGGCGGAACGGTGATTATCGAAGGCGTTTATTCGACACGGAAAGAGCTGGTCGATTTTTACGATTACAAAATTTGGGTTGATTGCCCGCGCGAGATTCGCTTGAAACGCGGATTAGAACGCGACGGCGAAAAGGCACGTGAAATCTGGGAAAAAGTATGGATGCCCGCCGAAGATTTCTATGTTGAGATTGATTTGCCGCGCGAAAAAGCGGATTTGATTTTAAAGGGGTTATTAATATGAAACTGAAAAAATTAGAAACAATAAACATTGCCGTCTTGAGATTTTTTATTTTAGTTTCTCTGTTGTTAATTGCTTCGATTTCTACGGCGTTTGCCCAAACCAAACCGCGAGCGCGTGATTTGGGCGTTCCATTTGAAGGCGTAACCGGACAATTTAACGCGATTACAGATGTCAAAGGCGTCGAAGTCGGTTATGCAACGCTGATTTCCGGCGACGGAAAAAAAGCGATTCGCACGGGCGTAACCGCGATTTTGCCGCAGGGAAAGAACTTTAAAGGACGAGTTTTTGCGGCTTGGCATACATTGAACGGAAATGGCGAAATGACCGGCACGACTTGGGTTGAAGAATCAGGCGGACTCGGCTCGCCGATTATGATTACCAACACGCACAGCGTCGGCGTTGTCCGCGATGCCGTGATTGAATGGGCGGCAAAGCATTCTACCGGAAGCGGTTATTCGGGCGACTTTTCACTTCCTGTCGTCGCTGAAACTTATGACGGATTTTTGAACGACATAAACGGTTTTCACGTTAAAAAAGAAAATGTTTTTCAGGCTTTGGATTCGGCGAAATCAGGCGCAATAGCCGAAGGAAATGTCGGCGGCGGAACTGGAATGGTCGCGCATCGCTTCAAAGGAGGAACGGGAACGTCTTCGCGCGTTTTGGAAGCAAAGTTCGGCGGTTACACAATCGGCGTTCTTGTGCAGGCAAATTACGGAACGCGGCAATTTTTCAGTGTCGCCGGAGTTCCCGTCGGAAAGGAAATCACCGATTTGCTGCCGACCGCCGGAAAAGAAACCGCAAGTTTATTTCCAAACGGAAGAAAAGCGGTGGCAAATGGTGAAGGGCAAGGCTCGATTATAGTCGTCGTGGCAACGGACGCGCCGCTTTTACCGCATCAATTAAAAAGGCTCGCGCAAAGAGTCTCGCTCGGCGTCGGCAACGTCGGCGGCAGAGGCGAAAACTCTTCGGGCGATATTTTCATCGCTTTTTCCACGGCTAACGCCACTGAAGCCAGTAAAGATGACGGTTTGTCAAATTTAACAATGCTGCCGAACGAAAGAATAAATCCGTTGTTTTGGGCAACGGCGCAAGCAACCGAAGAAGCGATTTTAAATGCCATAATCTCGGCAGAAACAATGAAAGGATTTAATGGCAACACGGTTTTCGCTCTGCCGCACGATAGATTGAAAGAGGCTTTGAGAAAATATAATCGTTTGCAGGAAACGAAAAAGAAATGACTTTACAAGAAAAAATCGAACACTTATTTACAAAATCAGATTTTGACACGCCAGACCACGAAGCGTTTAAAGATTTCAAAACTGCCTTACGGCTCGGCGAAATTCGCGCGGCGGAAAAGGACGAAAACGGCGATTGGCAGACAAACGCTTGGGTTAAAAAAGGAATTTTGGTCGGCTTCAAGATGGGGAAAATAGTTACGATGTCGTTTAGCGGCGAAACTTTTCAATTTTTCGACAAGGAAACTTTTCCGCTTCGCCCAATGAATCTGGACGACAAAATCCGAATCGTTCCAGGCGGTACGACGATTCGTGACGGTTCATTTATCGGCGAAAACGTCGTTTTGATGCCGCCGTGTTACGTCAACGTCGGCGCGTATGTTGGCGAAGGCACGATGATTGACTCGCACGCCTTGGTCGGAAGCTGCGCTCAAATCGGCAAAAGAGTTCATCTCTCGGCGGCGGCGCAAATCGGCGGAGTTTTAGAGCCGATAAACGCCAATCCGGTCATTATCGAAGACGACGTTTTAATCGGTGGCAACACAGGCGTTTATGAAGGCGTGATTGTGCGCGAAAAATCAGTGCTGGCTTCCGGTGTTATTCTGACTCGCTCGACGCCGGTTTTCGATTTGGTTAAAGGCGAGATTTACAAATCCGACGGCGAAAAACCTCTGGAAATTCCGGCAGGCGCGGTTGTCGTGCAAGGCTCGCGTCAGATTACAAGCGGTTTCGGAAAAGAAAACGGTTTATCAATCTACGCGCCGATTATCGTCAAATACCGCGACGAACGCACGGACGCGGCAACAAAATTAGAAGATTATTTGAGGTAAGGTTTTGAGAAAGTATAACCACAGATATCTGAGTTAATCTGTGTAATCTGTGGTTTCATTTATTAATTATTATGATTGCAATACAAAAAAATGAAAATTTCCGTTTGCCGCGCCGTTTGCAAGGTGTTCAGCCGACTTTGATTCGACAGATTTTTGAACGCGCTCTGCCCGACAGCATCAATTTCGGTTTGGGCGAGCCGGATTTGCCGACGCCGCAATTTATTCGTGAAGAGGCAGCTCGTGTTACACTCGAAGAACAAAACGGTTACACAAATCACGCCGGACTTCCCGCTTTGCGCGAAAAAATTGCGGCGAGTTATCCGCATTTAAGTTTACAGCCGAATCAAGTTTGCGTAACGGTCGGTTCACAGGAAGCGATGACAGCTGCGTTTCTGGCAATTGTTGACGACGGCGACGAAGTTTTGATTCCGAATCCGGGTTTTCCGGCTTATGAAAACTGCGTAAAAATCTCAGGCGGCGAGCCTGTTTATTATCGCTTGCCTGCCGAAAAGGATTTTTCATTTGATGCGGAAGAATTCAAATCAAAAATCACGCCAAAGACAAAAGTGGCGGTTGTCATTTCTCCTTCAAATCCAACAGGGAAAATTTTCACGAAAGAAGATTTGCAACAAATTGCGGAAGTTTTGAAAGACACGGGAATTTATTTAATCTCCGACGAGATTTACAGCGATTTATATTTTACGGAAAAACCGCGTTCGGCTTCGGAGTTTTACGATCGAACAATTATTATTTCGGGTTTGTCAAAATCTTTGAGTATGACAGGCTGGCGCGTCGGTTGGGTGGCAAGCCAGCAAACAGATGTCGTCAAAGCCGCGCTGACTTTGCACGGATTTTTAACTGTTTGCACTTCGACGATTTCGCAAAAAGCGTCACTGCTCGGCTGGACGGAAGAAGCTGAACGAGCGAAAGCCGAAGCGCGTGAAATTTATAAAAGGCGCGGCGAATTTCTGATTAATTTATTGCAAAAAGAATTAGGTTTGCGCGGAACTTCGCCGGAAGGCGCGTTCTACACGATGCTCGATGTGCTCGAACTCGGCAACGATTTGGAAGTTGCCGAGAGATTTTTGCAAAACCGCGTGGTAACTGTTCCCGGCGTAGCTTTCGGCTCGGAAGCAAAAGGTTTTTTGCGCGTTTCATTCTGCAACACGGAAGAGCGAATGGCAGAGGGCGTGCGGCGAATGAAGGAAGCATTAAATAGTTAACTGACTTTATGAAAAAATATCGTGTCGGGATTTTAGGTGCAACCGGAACAGTCGGACAGCGTTTTGTTCAATTATTGGAAAATCATCCGCAGTTTGAAATTACAGCGCTTGCGGCTTCAGACCGTTCGACGGACAAGCCGTATTCGCAAGCGTGCGCGTGGAAACTGGTGGGCGCGATGCCGGAATATGTCAAAGATATAATCGTTCAGCCGATTGAACCACCGCTCGATTGCGATTTTGTGTTTTCGAGTTTGCCGTCGAGCGTGGGGCGTGAAACAGAAGAAGCGTTTGCGCGGGCGGGTTTTCCGGTTATTAGCAATTCGTCTGCTTTCCGAATGGAAGAAGACGTGCCGCTGCTTATCGCCGAAATTAATCACGAACATCTCGGATTAATTGAAAATCAAAAACAAAAACGCGGGTTCGGTAAAGGCTTTATCGTAACGAATCCGAATTGCGCGGTTGTCAGTTTCGCGCCGCCGCTTGCAGCTTTGCAGCGAAAATACGGGGTTGAATCGGTTTTCGTAACGATGATGCAGGCGATTTCCGGCGCGGGTTATCCGGGCGTTTCGTCGTTTGATATTACCGATAATGTTTTGCCGTATATCGCGGGCGAAGAGCCAAAAGTCGAAACCGAAGCGCAGAAAATTTTAGGAAAATTTGCGGACGGCGCAATTGAAAAAGCCGATTTTACCGTCAGCGCGCAATGTTTTCGCGTCAACGTGATTGACGGGCATCTGGCTTCCGTGCGCGTGAAATTAAAGCAGACGACGACTTTGGAAGACGTGCGCCGCGAGATGGAAAATTTTCCGTCGCTCAAACTTCATTCGTCCCCGAAATCTTTTATCACGGTTTGCGACGAGCCTTCGCGCCCGCAGCCGCGTCTCGACCGCGACAATGGCGACGGAATGACGATAACCGTCGGCAGACTTTTCCCCGACAACATTTTCGATTACCGCTTCGTCGCCCTTTCGCACAACACCGTCCGCGGCGCGGCTGGCTCGGCGGTCTTGAACGCGGAGCTTTTGATTGATAAAGGTTTTATTTAAATAAAGATGACGCTGTTAAATTAGCAGTTTTATAAGCAACTGAAAGAATTACAAACTGATTATTGGTTAAATCGCAGTTGTTTCGCTCACGTCTAATGGCTTGTTCGGTGCGTGTTTCGGTTCAAAAGACTTTCGCTGCTGACGGACTTGGCGCGGGCGCGCCGCGCAACAATCCTTCCGTGCTTAAATCTTCGTCCACATCTTCCCAATGAATCCCGTAACCGCCGCCACTGATGCGCCAGTTCTTTCTTTGTTCTTCGGTCGCGTTCAGAAGGCGCGGATACCAAACTAACGGCACGCTGATTGTTCTGCCGTCCATCAAGCGAACGCTCAATTCATCTTCGGTTGTGTTCACTTCCGCGACTCGCTCATCAGTCGCCACTGCCAAAATACTCATTCCACGCCTCCAATAAATTTTGCCGATTTTCCCGAATGATTCTCTCGACTTGCCGCAACTCCCGCGCGTTGAAACCGCGATTGCGCCCCAATGATACAGGATTCAACCAAAATTTAGCCGACAGACTATCACGGTCAATGTGAACGTGCGGCGATTCATTCGGTTCGTGGCTGTAAAAGTAAATGCGATACGCTTCGTATCTCAAAACGGTCGGCATATGTGAGCATTATACTTTATTCTACTCGAAAATATTCATCAAAATCTTCAAGCGGTTCGTTGAAATCTTCCGCCATTACGAACAATCCTTTCGCGCTTCCAAACTGCGGGCGCGGCTTTTCCTGTCGCACGGTGACGAGCTTTGCAATCAGCAAATTGTTTTGAGTAAAGACGACTTCTTCGCCGTTGATAACAGAATCAATCAAATTGGGTAGCTGAATGGTTGGAGTTTTCTCGACGCTTACTTCAAACATAAAATCTTGGTGCCTCCGAATTTGAATTTTACCACATTTAGAGCAGAGTTGTTTGAGGAAACAAGCAGCCGTCCAACCTTGGCTTTGGCGGACGCGGATTTGAATACGGCGACGCAAGCGGAAAACTTGAATGTTGAGAATCCAAACAATTATCCGTAAAAATAACGTGCTGCCAAGCTCCAATGTTACAAAAAGCAAATTCTAAATTCTCAGATGTAAATTACATTACAAATAAAAATTTCTCCCGGCGGTTTTGAACGCGGAGCTTTTGATTGATAAAGGTTTTATTTAAATAAACGGATTAAGCTATACCTTGTGTGGTTTGCACAGGCAATCTGCCCAAAACAATTTCTCTAATGTCCAACTTTGTGCTGGCTTGGTCAATGTCAATTCCGACTAGATTTCCTGCTTCGTCGTAATCCAAAACCACGCCGTCAGACACTTCGCGGCTGTCAACACTCGGTTTGTGCGACAAGTCAATGTAAAGTGAATCTGTTTCCGGGTAATAGTTAATTTTCATTCTTTAAAGTTGCTGTCGGGAAATGCGTTGTGAATTGTCGTGCGGTCATCTAAAGTTACAACTCGCAAAACACGATTTCCAAATTTTGCGATTCTTGCCCAAAATCTCACACGGTTATCACTTTGTACTTCAACACGAATCGGATTCTCAACGACAAACTCGCACCACTCTTTTTTCAAATACAGGCGTTTCCGCAAAACCTCATTTTCAAAGTAAGCCGTGTATTTGTAATCTGGCACATCACAATTTTTATCACAGAAAAGAAGCGGCTACAAATTTAACACGAAGAAGTAGAACTTTTGGTTTCGGAAAGCGGATTTGAATACGGCGGCGCAAGTGGAAAACTTTAATGTTGAAAATCCAAACAATTATTCGTAAAAATGAAGCACCGCAAAGCTCCGCTTGGCTTTTAATTAAAGACCGTCTGCTAACACGACTTCTTTTTTTCTGATATACATTGTTACGTCTTTAAGAATATAACCACCGAACGCATTTTTAGCTCGAAGTGTTAAAACACTCACCCAAAAAGGTTGACCTTTAACGGTTACTTTTCGCGCCTGAGTGTAATTCACATACTCACTCGAATCGTAATCATTAAGTCTTGGTCTTAAGTATCGGTTGAAAGCAACATATAATTCCGATTCACTCGGTTTTTCGCCTAAAACAACTATTTCTGCACCGATTGGAGCTACTTTGTCAATAAGTTTTTTGAGCAGAATTTGCGCTTGTTTGTAATCTTTCGATTCTTTCGGAATTTCTCGGAGTGGCTGCATTACATCATCAAACTGTTTTAAGTCAGACGAAACATATTCGTCTTTCTCAAATTTTAGAAGTTGTTCGCCTTTTGTTTTTAGTTCGGCAAAAGTTGGCGGTGGTTGTGTAGGTGTTGGCGCAACATTTTGATTACTTTGACCATTACCGACCAGTGTTGTTTGAGTATTGTTTTGGCTTGTGTTTTTATCACCAAGTTTACCGATTAGACCGCAAAAACCACACAACCCAAGAACAGACAAAACAATAATTAACGGCGTAAGACTGTTTTTCTTTTTGGGCTGTTTGTAATTCGGAGCAACCGCAAATTTCCCACCGCAACCGCTACAAAACTGCGAGTTTGGCTGATTAACTGTGCCGCATTGTGTGCATTGAATCTGCATTATTAAACTCTGAAATAATGAAAATTTTTATTTTTCAATTTAGTTTATGTCTGAATTGAAAATTATCTTAACCTTTATCGTCTTTCTTGTTTGGCTTGCTTCTTTTTTTATTCGCTTCACCAACAGCAATTTTGTAAATCGGGTCGCCGTTTTTATCCACATCTGGAATTTTTTTTAATCGTTTTTTAAGTTCTTTGTCTTCCATAATTTTTTTGTGTCCTTCGCGTATTTCGCGGTCAATATGATTTACTCGTTCCTTCGTCGCCTGCGCCTTACGGTTTCCTTGCTGCCTCCGAAATAAGTCAAAATCATCACGACAAGATGCGCGACGAACCAGACATTATCTGCGCCTATATTTTGATAAATATAAATCAAAATCAAAACGCGGGGCATAAAAACTCCGAGCAAAACGTCCGCCCATTGCGGCACGCTGTTTTGCGGATACCAGTTTTGCAGGAGATAAACCAGCAAAACAATTCGTGGGAAAAACAAGGAAAAGATTAGAAAATAAATGTCCATAGTTCCATTTATCATATCCGCAAAGGCATTACGATATATTTGTAATTATAGTTCGTATCGCCCGCGATGTTCATTTGCGTTTGCGCGTTTCCGTCTTTGAATTCAAAGGCGATTTTCAGACGGTTTCCGGTTTCTTTGACGCGCACGGTTTCGCCGTCGGTTTCTTTTTCGGTTGCCGCTTCACCGCTCGCCTCGCTTTCGCCCGCGCCGACGACGTTTAGAAATTCCTGCAAGTATTGGGCGTTAAAACCGATTTGCACTTCTTCGCCCGCGTATTCGGCGGCGACTTTTTCGTTTGCTTCGCCTTCTTCCGAGCTTTGCGCGCCGATTTCGATTTCGTTCGCCTTTATGGTCAAACGAACCGAGCGCGTTCTCTCATCTGCCATCAGGGAAACGCGGCGAATGGCGTTTTTCATTTCTTCGGCGTCGAAAACAACCGTCTTGTCGTTGTCTTTCGGAATGACCATTTCGTAATTCGGAAACGTGCCGGAAAGTTTGCGCGTGATGAGCAGTCTGCCGCCGACTTCAAAATAAATATGGTTTTCGTCCTGACCGAAACTGACTTCGCCGTCGGCGTCGCGGGCGATTTTCGTCAGTTCCATCAAAGCCTTTTTCGGAATCAACGAGTCCATATTTTCCGTCGGCGCGTTTTCGGTCAATTTCTTTTCGATAAAGGCGAGCCGATGCCCGTCGGTCGTCACCATTCGCGCCGTTCCGTTTTCAATCATAAATTTCGCGCCGGAAAGCGTGAACCGCGATTGCTCGTTCGTAATCGCAAACGCCGTGTTCTGGATAAAATGATTAAAAATATCGGTCGAAAGTTTCATCGGCGCGCTTTTGAAAGAAGGAACTTCGGGAAACTGTTCGCGCGAAACGCCTGCGAGCTTGAAATTGGACTTTTGACACTTCACCTTAACCCATTCATTGTCTTCCTTCGTAAAATGCACGTCAGCGTCCGGCAGCAGCCTTACAATGTCGAATAGCTTGCGCGCCTGGATGCACATCGAACCGGCTTTTTTAATATCGGCTTCGGCTTCGCACCGAATCGTTACGTCCAAATCCGTTCCGACAAACCGAATCGTGTTTTCGCCAACCGATTCAATTAGGATATTTGAAAGCACGGGAATCGTGCTTTTCTTTTCGACAATGCCTTGAACAAATCCGAGTTCATCTTTTAAAGCGCTTTGCTTAATTACGAATTCCATTTCTCAACTCCTAAAATTTTTACTATTATACCTTAAAATTTTACTTCCAATAGGCACTACCTTTTACTATTTCTAATAATTTAAAACTATATATATTTATCTAGTAGTAGTAGTAGTGCCTGTGGAAATGTGGAAAACCTACTTAAATAAATACAAACAAAAGGTTTGTTTTCCACAGGGGGTTGTGGAAATCCTGTGGATAAATAATTAACCTGTGGAAAACTTTAGCGAAAATAGTACTTTTCCACATTTCCACAGGTTGAAAATAGTGTTTACCTGTGGAAATGTGGAAAACTTTTGATTAAATGTATGCAATTACTATATTTATTAAATATCAAAATTTAAATTTCTGTGGAAAACTTTGACTAAAATTTTCACCGGAAAATCTGTAACTAACTGCAAAGATTATCTATAAGTTCACTGACAACCCTGTGGAAATTTCTGTCGTCCTTAATTACGGCTTCGATTTTTTCAACCGAATGGATAACTGTTGTGTGGTGCTTGCCACCAAACTCGCGTCCGATTTCGGGAAAACTGTGTTTTGTCAATCTTTTACAAAGATACATTGCTATTTGCCGCGGCACGGCTATTTGCCGAGCGTTATTTTTTGATTTTAATTCCTCGACGCTCAATTTGTGGCTTAACGCAACAGTTCGGCAAATTCTGTCCATCGTTATGCCTTCCGGTTGGTCGCTGTCAATAATGTTTCGCATCGCGTCTTGAGCGAGCATTTTTGAAATCGGCAAGCCGCGCAACGATGAGATTGCGACCAGCCGCACAAGAGAGCCTTCAAGCTCGCGGATATTGCTTTTAACTTTGCTGGCAATAAAAAACGCGATTTCGTCCGGTAAACCTACGCCGTCTAAATCAGCCTTGCGTTTTAAAATCGCAACCTTCGTTTCTAAATCCGGCGGTTCAATATCGGCAATCAATCCCCATTCAAAACGCGAATGAAGTCTTTCCTCTAAAGTCGGAATTTCGCGCGGCGGGCAATCCGAAGTAATAACGATTTGCTTTTGGTCATTATGAAGCGCGTTAAATGTGTGGAAAAATTCTTCCTGCGTGCGCTCCTTGCCAGCCATAAACTGCACATCGTCCATTAAAAGCACGTCAATCGAACGATATTTTTCGCGGAAAGTCTGCGTTTTGTCATAACGAATCGCGTTAATCAATTCGTTCATAAATTTTTCGGCGGAAATGTATGCCACCCGCAGATGTCGGTTGCGTTCTTTAATAGCGTGTCCGGCGGCATGCATCAGATGTGTTTTGCCAAGCCCGACGCCACCGTAGATATACATCGGATTATAGGTTTTGCCCGGCGATTCGGCGACTGCCAAAGCCGCCGCATGAGCAAATTGATTGCATGAACCAACGACGAATGTCTGAAATGTATATTTGCGGTTGAGCGAATTTTCAATCGGTTCTATATCGACAAAATTCGTCGAGCCGGTTTTGGCTGAAACTTCGGTTTTCGGTTTCTCTATAAAGTTAAATCCGTTGTTGTGGTTTGAATTAGCAATCGGATTTTGTTTTTCCAAGAAAAATTCCGTGTCATCATCCGCAAAGTCTTCTTTATCCATTTCCGATTCAGCGACTTCCCAGTCCAGACGATATTGCGTTAGATTCAATTCCTTCAAGGTTTGGGTGATAACTTCCGAATAATATGTGTCAACCCATTCTTTAGTAACTTGGCTAGCGCGAAGACGCAGGATTTTTTCCTGCTCATCGCAACCGTCAAATTGAATCGGGCGAAACCACGCATCGAAAATTTGCCTGTTCAGACGTTTTTCTACCGATTGAAGAATGCTACTCCAAACATTTTTATTTTCCGCCGAAATTTCCATAGCTTTTCTCCGCTAATTTTTTGTTAAATCTTTAGTAAAACTTTTAAGC
>MWVV01000679.1_pt1 | contig 12446 bp, 14 predicted proteins | sample 1047281 | NCBI WGS metagenome assembly MWVV01 (sample SAMN06349986, study PRJNA376086) | soil metagenome | isolation source: PT-2 sample Antarctic (ecotone) soil | place: Antarctica | collected 2015-01-13 | reverse complement strand
TGAGCCAGGATCAAACTCTCGTTAAAAAGTTTTTACTAGCTTTATTGTTGTTCGTGGTTTGTCCTAAAACAAACCATCGTGTTGAATTAACACATGGACTCGCATATCTAGTTTTCAAACATCAAAATTTCTGTATATTTCTCCGCTTCGTTTATGAGGCGAACTTTTTATTATACTCAATCAAATCTCTTTGTCAACCGCGCTCAACAACTTTTTCAGTTTTTCTTTTTCAACTAAAATTTCGTTAAGAGCGAATATGTATTTTCTATATTTTGCTATTACTTGTCAAGCGGTATTGAAAGATTTTCTCAAAAATTATCTTTACGTGAAACTGCTCTTTCAAAAGCAATTACTAAAACAAAAAAATACATTTTACAAATATCAATTTCTCGAAATTTGTCAAAAATAAAGTCCTCTTCAATTAAACAGTAAAAGAGAACGTCATTTTTCACAAATCCCCTGCCCGCGTTTTCAAGCGAGCTAACTAGGATGAAATCAGTTTGTATCGGGTTGCCTGATCTCAAAAAAATTTCAAACTTTTTCAAACGATGCTCTTAATTCAAGCGAGCCAATTGCGATGAAACAGTATAAGATTCGGTTGCTTACACTTCTCAAAAAAATTTTAGAAATCTTCTTTCGCTCGAAGCAACAAATCCGTAACCTCCCGAACAGCACCATAACCGCCTTTCGCCTTCGTTCTATAAAGGACGTCTGGCAACAGTTCCAAAACCGCGTCGGCAACAGCAATTGGCAAACCGACTTTTCCCATTAAGCCCCTGTCGCCAATGTCGTCGCCAATATATGCAACTTCTTCGGAAGCTACCTTCGCATCTCGTAAAATATCTGCAAAATCCTTCACTTTATCAAGCGAGCGGGCTTTAACGTAGTGCATACCAAGTTCGCCTGCTCGTGCTTCTAAAATTTTTGTTGCATTTCTTCCCGAAATGATTCCCGAACGAAAACCGGCTTTATGCCACGAAACTAAACCCTGCCCATCGCGGACGTTAAAGACCTTCATTGACTCGCCGTTTTCGGTGTAATAAAGTTTACCGTCGGTCAAAACGCCGTCGCAGTCCATTAAAAGCAATTTTATTTTTCCGGCGCGTCTGCTGATGTCGTCGTTTATCATTACATTTTGTCAGCTTCGCTTTGGACTTTTCCTATCGAATTTATTAATTCAACGAACTTCAAACATTTCAACTCCGCTCAATTTCCAACTGCCGCCGGCTTTCGACAAACGATACAAAGCAATGCCGCTTTCAGCGTTTTTGCTCAACAATTTTATGTTTAATTCGACTTCGACCAGAACATTGTTCGCATCTTTTTTGTCCGTCTGCAAAATGCTCGTCTGCCATTGCTGCGCTCCGGCTATGCCGCCGGTGAATTTTGGAATTTCGCCTGAAGCGATTAAAGCGTCTAAATCGGCTTTGCGTCCTGACGTTGCCGCTTTATCGAACTGTGCGAAAAAGGTTTTTATGCTCTCGTCAATCGTGGCGGCGGCGTTTGTTTTATTTCTACCGAAACGCGCTGCAAAATTAGCGCCGTATTCGGCATCGGCTTTTATCGCTTCGTTGAAATAATTCAAAGCCTGCGCATTTTGATTAGACTTTAAGGCTATTTCGCCGAGTCCTTCGTTCGCCCACGCGATACTTCGCGCGGTCGGAAGTTTTTCGTCCAAAACGGCGCGAAATTCTCTTTCCGCATCGGAAAATTTGCTTTCCGCTAAAAAAGAGCGCGCCAGTAAAATTCTGGCGTCATCAAAGCGCGGCGCGGTTTGCAAAATTGTTCGCGCGTTTTTTTCGGCGGCGGCAAAATCCTGTTTGTCAAAGGCGCGTTTAACCGTCAAAAAAGCGTCGCTCGTGTTGAATTCGCGCGGCGCAACATCATCCGAATAATCTGTTTGCGGATAAATTTTTTCCGCATCGACTTCGGCGCGCACAATTTTATTTGCGGTTTTGAAACTCGCTTCGCCAAAACTTTTTGCCGGAATAAGCGCCTGCGTCGTGAATTTTTCGCCGTTTGCGGCTGTCGCGGTAACATTGACGGTCGCGTCAATCGAACCCGTATTTCTTAATGCAACTTTCGTTTCCGCGCCGCTCACACGCGGCAAACCTGCAAGTAAATTTGTGTCGGTAACTTGGTCAAACGCGTAATCCAAAAAATTCTTTTGCGCCGGAAATGCCGAACGCAACTGGTTCGCGTTCAAGTTTTCATCTTTCATTTGCGCGCGCAAGACATTAAAAAATTCGTCCCACCCGACGCTTTTCGCCAAATAACGCCAAATCATCGCGCCTTTGTTTGAAACTTCGGAATAATAATAATCGTCGAGCGGCGAAACCGTATTTAAAGGAGCGTCGCGCTGTGCGACGGCGGCGTAAGCGGTTCTCTGCCGCATTCTTTCGACATCGGCAATTTCCTTTCCATATTCCGTTTCTAAAAATTCGGTCGCAATAAAACGCGGCAAACCTTCGCGGACGACTCCGAACGCGTCGCCGTCAGCTTGCACAGCATTTCCAATCCACAATTTTGCAACCGCCTCGGCGATATTCATTGCCGTCTGCGAATCGATTTTCTGCCGTTTGAAAACATTTTCGTCAACAAAAATCGTCCCGCCGCCTGAAAAACCAGCGCCTCTGTGAACCGCAACAATGCGAAGCGGAGCGTCCGGCGCAGTTCCAAGAAGTTTCGCCGTGAAATTCCTTGCGCTTGAGGCTAGAACCGTCAATTCATTCGCGCGTTTTTGCTCGTCCGCGCCAGCGCCTTTCGGTAAAAGCGCCGAAACATTATTCGCATTCACCGTGTCCCAATCTCCGGCGACGAAAAACGGTTGACCGTTTAATTTCTGCTCGAAATTATTCGCGTTTGCAACGCCCGAAGAAACGATTTGCTGATTATTCGCCGAATTAACCTGCAGGCGAAACGGAGCAAAGTCCGCGCCGCGCGCAAAATACCAACTGTTCGGCGTCGGATACCAAAACGCAAGCGGCAAAAACTGCGAGCCGACGGGCAAGAGCGCGTTCAAACCGGAATTTTCTTTAACCGTCAATTTATAATCGACCGCAGCCGTCAAATTTGCATTCGGCTGCACAGCCGGAAGGCGCACGACGATTTTCTGCAAAGTTCCGCCGCTCCCGATTTTCTCCTCGTCTTTCGTAAAATCCGCCGCTGCGTTGTTTATTTTAACGCCCGAAACTTCCGCGTTCGGACTAATTCGCAAAGTTAAAGTCGAAGCTGTTTTGCTCGAGACGTTTCGCAAATTCAAAACCGCTCGCGCCGTCAAACTCCTATCCGTTTCCGACTGCGGCAAAGTCGCCGTCAAATCGTATTTTCGCACTTCCCAAGTTTTCGACGCGCGCGTTTCGTCCTGCGCCAAAACCGAATGAGCAAATATAAAAAGTAAAAAGGCGAAGAATATAATCGAAGATTTTTTCATCTGTAAATTTCCGCGTTCGGGCGATTTAGTTTTCCTTAACTATTTCGTGAATTTGTTTTAATTTGAAAAGCAGTTTTTCCAATTTATCCAAAGGCAATTGGTTTGCACCGTCCGACGGCGCGTTTTTCGGATTGTCGTGAACTTCCATAAAAACCGCGTCCACGCCGCACGCGACGCCCGCACGCGCAAAGTTTTCGATGTATTCGGCTTGCCCGCCCGTTGCCTTGCCAAGCCCGCCCGGAAGCTGCAAACTGTGCGTAACGTCAAAAACCACAGGCACACCAAAACTTCTCATAATCGGAAAACTTCTCAAATCGACCACCAGATTATTGTAGCCGAAACTCGCGCCGCGCTCGGTTAATAAAATCTTTTTACAACCTGCTGCCCGCAATTTATCAACGATATTCTTTGCGTCCCAAGGCGCGAGAAACTGACCTTTTTTGACGTTCACGGCTTTGCCCGATTTCGCCGCTTCAACTAATAAATCGGTTTGACGGCAAAGAAACGCGGGAATCTGTAAAACGTCTGCAACTTCAGCCGTTTTCTCAACCTGCCAAGTTTCGTGAACGTCCGTAATCACGGGAACACCGATTTCCGCCTTAACCTGCGCCAGAACTTCCAAACCTTTCTCCATTCCGCCGCCGCGAAAACTTTCAATCGAGCTGCGGTTCGCTTTATCGAACGAAGATTTATAAACGAATTCGACGCCGACGTGCTTACAGATGTCATTGATTTCTTGCGCCATAAAAAGCGCGTGCTGCGCCGATTCCACAACGCACGGACCTAAAATAAACGCCAAGCGACCGTCGCCGAAAGTTACGTTTCCAACTTGAAAAGATTCTGCGTTCATAAATTTCAAGGATTAAGCGCGCCCATAAATGTCAATTATTTCTTCTACTTTGCTAAAATCATCAACATACCAAAATTTATAACCTTTATGTTCGCCGGTATGATTGCCTTGCATCCTTTCAATTTCTCTGTCTAAAATCGCCGCGACTTCGCCCGTCGTTTGCAAACGAAAACCGTCGTATCTTCTTTTAATCCACAAACTGCCTTTTATGCCACCTTTCATTATTCTATCTTCGCCTTGATTGGCTTTAAAACTTAAAGAGGAATAGCGTGAAACAGCAGTTCTCAAAAATTCAATCATAATTTTTTGGTTGATTATTCCACTTGAAAAGATTTCATATTTTGAATTTCAAAATGTTCAGCACATCAACTTTATACTTCGTAAAAATCGGGTCAGCCGTCAAAATCTTCAATCCTTCGGCTTGCGCCTGAGAAACAATCAATCTGTCAAACGGGTCTTTGTGAACAGGCGGCAAATTATGAACGAAAAGAACGTGCGGCAAGCTGATTGGCAAAATCTTGAAACCGGCGCGCGCCGCCCGATTCGGCACGAAGCGTTCGGGAACGTCGGGCAATTTTAATTTGCCGTTGCCATATTTGATGGAAATTTCCCACGCGCTCGCTGTCGAAAAAAAGAATTCGTTTTCAACCGTGTCGGCTAAAAATTCTCTCGCATCGTTCGACACATTTCCAAGACCGCCGAAAATTCATAGAAAAACGTGCGTGTCAACCAAAACTCTCACTCGTTGTCTCCGTTAAAGAGCGCAAGTATTTCCGGGTCTAACGTGTCGAAATCGTCGGCAATCCAAACTTTGCCTTCGTCCATTCCGAACCATTCTTCTTTTTCTTCGACGGGAACAAGTTTGACAAGCGGTTTTCCCGAACGCGCGATAACGACTTCTTCACCGTTCAACGCTTTTTCAAGCAGTTTGCTCAAATTCGTTTTTGCTTCGTGAATGTTTACGGTTGTCATACTTTTCATCCTAGCTAATGCAATTAGCTAAATCAAATTTCCAATCTGTCGCGCATGTCGCGCGTTTCGGTCTGAATTTTCTTGTCGCTCATTACGTCGTCTTTCAGATTTTCGCTTCTCAGACGATTTTCGTGCGCCGCTTTGACGAACGAAACGAAAAGCGGATGCGCGCTCAAAGGTTTCGATTTGTATTCGGGATGAAATTGACAGGCGACGAAAAACGGATGCGCGTCTTTTGCCAGTTCAATCATCTCGACAAATTTCCCGTCGGGCGAGACGCCGCTGAAAACGACGCCTTCTTTTTCCAGCGCGCCACGAAATTCGGGATTGAATTCGTAGCGGTGTCGGTGTCTTTCATAAATTTCCCGCGCGTCGTTGTAAACTTCCCGCGCCAGACTTCCCTCTTTCAATTCGCAAGCCCAAGCGCCCAAGCGCATCGTGCCGCCGAGTTTTTCAATGTCAATCAAGTCACGCAGTTTAAAGATGACGGGAAACGGCGTTTCCGTGTTAAATTCCATCGAATCGGCGTCGCGCAAGCCGCAGACGTTGCGGGCAAATTCGATGCACGCCGTCTGCATTCCTAAACAGATTCCGAAATACGGCGTTTGCGATTTTCGAGCGTATTTTATCGCGCGCAGCATTCCCGAAATGCCCCGTTTGCCGAAGCCGCCGGGAACTAAAACGGCGTCGAAATCCTGCAATCGAGTTTGATAATTTTCGTCGTCAATAAGGCTTTCCGACTCAATCCACTGAACATTGACCTTTAAATTGTTTGCCACGCCCGCGTGCGTCAATGCTTCGCGCAGCGATTTATAACTGTCTTCGAGTTCAACGTATTTTCCGACAATCGCAATTTTCACCTCGCCCGCGCTCGGCTCTTTGATTGTCGAAACAAGCTCGCGCCAATTCTTTAAATCCGCGTTCGGAAAATTGTCTTCAAGCCGCAATTCTTTGACAATTAAATCGTCCAAGCCTTGCTCGTGAAACGCAAGCGGAACTTCGTAAATCGTTTTAACGTCGAGCGCAGCAATGACGGCGTTTTCCTGAACGTTACAGAAAAGCGCGATTTTGCGGCGCAAATCCAGCGACAAAGGTTTTTCCGAACGACACAGAAGTATGTCCGCCGAAATCCCGATTTCGCGCAGTTCTTTGACCGAATGCTGCGTCGGTTTCGTCTTTAATTCTCCGGCGGCAGCGATATACGGAACAAGCGTTACGTGAACGAAAATCGCGTTGCCGCGTCCTTCTTCGTTGCCGATTTGCCGAATCGCTTCAAGAAAAGGCAAAGATTCGATGTCGCCGACCGTGCCGCCTATTTCGACAATCAAAACATCAGGATTATCTTTTTCGGCGACGGCGCGCACGGCTTGTTTTATTTCGTCGGTGATGTGCGGAATAACCTGAATGGTTTTTCCCAAATAATCGCCGCGCCGTTCCTTTTCAATCACGCTCAAATAAATTCTACCGCTCGTCCAGTTGTTCGCCTGCGACAACTGCGCGTTGGTAAATCTTTCATAATGTCCCAAATCCAAATCCGTCTCCGCGCCGTCGTCCGTAACGTAACATTCGCCGTGTTGGAACGGCGACATCGTTCCCGGGTCAACATTGATATACGGGTCGAGCTTCATCATTTGAACACGCGCGCCGCGCGATTCGAGCAGACAGCCGATTGAGCTTGCCGCAAGACCCTTTCCGAGACTTGAAACCACGCCGCCGGTTACAAAAATATATTTTGTTTTATTTTCAATCATAAATTTTCCTCTCTTAAATTTTCCCAGCCGTAAATGACCGTTTCAAATTGCACTTCGGCAAGAGCGTGCGCGCCTTTACCGACGACGCAACCGCCCATTTTTTCGTAAAAAGATTTATACGGGCTGGCTTCCAACGCGACAAGAAACATCGAATCAAAACCGCCGTTTGCCATTTCTTTTTGACAGATTTTTAGAAGATTTCCGCCGATGCCTCTGCGCTGAAATTCGGGCAGAAAATAAATCGCGTAAAGCTCCGCGTCGTATTGCAAATTTTCGTCGCGCGATTTGCCGAAATCCGCGAAGCCGACAATTTTATTTTCCGCTTTGATTTCGGCGACAAACATTTTATAGCCCGCGTCCGCGAATCCTTCCCGAAAAGCGTTTTCGCGTTTCTCGACCGACATTTTATCGAGAAAAACCTGCGGCACGATTCCGCCGAAAGATTTGCGCCACGAACGGACGTGAACGTCGGCAGTTTGCGGCGCATCTTCGATTGTCGCTTTTCGATAAATTATTTCCTGCGTTTCAAAAATCCGTTTTACTCGTTCGTAATCTTCGCGCGTGTCAACGCCAATCGAGATTTCATCTACTTCGACAACTTTTATGCGCGCGCCGTTCTCAAGCGCGCGAAGCTGTTCGAGCATTTCGGTTTTTTCCAAACCCGCTTGTTTTAACTTTGTGTATTTTAATAAAAATTCGCGTCGATAAACATAAAGTCCGGTGTGTTTTTTGAAAGAGGCGAGCAATTCCGTTTCCGCGCGCAAGGCATTTTCCAAGCTGCCGTATTCTTTGACTTTCTCGCGCGGAAACGGTATCGGCGAACGTGAAAAATAAAGCGCAAAATTGTTTTCGTCGGCGACGACTTTCACAACGTCGGCGCTCAAAACGTCTTTATAATCTTCAATCGCTTCGCACGTCGTCGCCATTTCAATCGAATCGTCTTGAAGAAGCGCGTCAACCGCTCGTTCAATCGTGCGCGGCGAAATAGTCGGCTCGTCGCCTTGAACGTTGACGATTATCGAATTTTCTTCTAATTTCTCCGCAACTTCGGCGATTCTGTCGCTGCCCGATTGATGATTCGGAGATGTTAAAACGGCTTCAAAATCATTTTCAAGAACGACGCGCAGAATTTCTTCGCTGTCGGTTGCGACAATCACGCGCGAGATATTTTTCGCCTTTTTTGCCTGTTCGATTGTGCGAACGACGAGCGGTTTTCCGCCCAAATCGAGCAGAAGTTTATCCGGCAAGCGAGTTGACCGAAGACGCGCCGGAATGACTGCGATTATTTTTTGTTCGGGATTTTTTCCGCGTTGCTCCACGGAATTACAAGTTATATCTATTCGGCTCAAAGTTCAAGGTTCAAATTCTAAAGTTAAAAAATAAAATTACTTCGCGCCTTATACTTTGAACTTCGATTTTTTTTAGCTAAACTTTGAGCGTGCAAAACCAAGAACAAAACAATAATGATTATTCCTCACCGCTTATCAAACAATTAAACGAACCGTCGAACGAGCCGCCCGCTGCGGTCGCCGCGCCGACGCCGGACAATCCGCCGTGGAACAGTTGGGCGGCGCTCGGCGTGTGGCTTGCGAGCATCGCTTTTATAGTCGTTCTCGGAAACCTTTTTCTGCTGCCTTACTTGCTGAAACAAAATCTTAATTTTACGAGTCAGGACGCAATTTACGAATTTGCCAAAAACGACCCGACGGCGATTCTTCTGCAAGTCGTCGCCACAATTCCGGCGCATCTGCTGACGCTTCTGCTAACTTGGCTGGTTGTTACGCGGTTTCGGAAATTTTCTTTTCGGAAAACGCTCGGCTGGTCGCCGGGCGGTTTTCTCTGGTGGCATTATTTAGTTGTTTTGCTCGGCATTTTCGCCGTCTCGCTCGTCGTCTCCCGTTTCGTTCCCGAAGGCGACAACGAGATGCTGCGCATTATTCACAGCTCGCAGACGGCAACCTTCATCGTCGCATTTATGGCGACATTTACAGCGCCGATTGTTGAGGAAGTCGTCTATCGAGGGATTTTATATTCGGCGTTTCAGCGCAGCTTCGGCGTCGCGCCCGCCGTTTTGATTGTTACCGCCGTTTTCGCCTCCGTTCATTTTGTGCAGTATTGGGGCAGCCCGGCGACGATATTTTTGATTTGTTTCTTAAGCCTCGTCCTAACTTTGGTGCGCGTCGTTTCAAAAAATCTGCTGCCGTGCATCATTCTGCACACGGCGATAAACGGCATCCAATCAATCGGCTTGATTTTACAATCTTTTTCGCAGAGCGATTCTTCCACTTCCGCATCCGTTTTAACAACGGAAAGGCTCGCCGCCTTTATTCATTTATTTTATTAAACAATTAACGGAAAAATCGTTTTTATCAAGCGCCGAACGCCGTCCGAACTTTCAGAACAACCTTTGCAAATGAAAAGTAATCAAAAGATTTGCCCAACAAAACAGTCGGGCAAATCTGTAAGAATAAGGCGGCAAAAATGGCAACTTTTCAAGACCCTGTAAAATGTTTCGCACCTCTCGAAGTCGTCGAACGCCTGCTGCAAATACGCGCCGAATTGGGTTACGCGGAAGTTCTCTACGTTGACAATTCGGTTGATTTAGCCGAGTTTCTCGATGCATACGGTTTCGACGTTTATTCATTTTGCTCGACAAACGAGAAGATAAACTACGGCGATTACAGAGCGACGATTGTGCCGGGCGGCGACGCGATTCATTGCTCTCTGACGGCGCACTAAAAAGTTTTAAAAGTCCCTAAAACAACTGAAAGGAACGCGGAAGGTCGAATTCATTCGCCTTCCGTTTTTCACTTTAAATAGCTTTTATAATAAAGAGCGTTCCGTCGTCGTCTAAGAATTTTCTTTCGGTAAAGTCGGCAACGTCTTTTCTGATAAAGTCGATTATTTTCTGCGCAGGCAGTTCGATGCCTTCAATAACTTTTTTTGCAAGACGTTCAGTTCCGTATTCTTCTTCCGAAGCGTTTGCGGCTTCGGTGATGCCGTCCGTGTAAAGAAGAAGAATTTGTCCGGCGTCAAAGCGTATAAAATGCTGGTGATAACGCATTTCCCGAAACATTCCCAAAGGCAAATCGCCGTATTCGACGACTTTATAATCGCCGTTCGGACTAATAAGAAGCGGCGGATTGTGTCCGGCGTTTGAATAAACGAAGGTTTTATTAGTAGCGTCGAGAATGCCGTAAATCGCCGTTACGAATTGATTGTCTTCGACCGAATCCCAAAGTAAATTATTGACTTTCGAGAGCGCGATGTGCGGCGCGTAGCCGATTTGCACGCCGGTTCGCAAAGAGGCGCGCAGGAAAGCCATCAGAAGCGCGGCGGGAATTCCCTTGCCAACCGCGTCGGCGACGACGACGCCGATTTGGTCGTCGAAAATCTCGACCCAATCGTAATAATCACCCGACACTTCTTCGGTAGAAAAATTGTATGCGCTGATGTCGAAGTTTCTCAGAAGCGGGTCTTTTGCCGGAAGCAGTTCCAACTGTACTTGGCGCGCGATTTCCAGTTGTCCCTGCAGGCGTTTTTTTTCAATCAATTGCTCGTGCAGTTCGGCTTTTTCGATAATTATCGCAACCTGCGAAGCGAGAAGCTGCAAAACCGACAAATCGTCGGCGTCGTAAGCATTCAGTCTGTCGCTTTCAAGGTCGAAAACGCCGATAACCTTATCGTTTGCGATAATCGGAGCGACGATTTCCGAGCGCGTCTGCGCGCGGGCGGGAAAATATCTTTCGTCCTTGCCGACATCAGGCGAGATGAGCGGCTTTCCGGTTTGCGCGACATAGCCGATAAAACCTTCGCCGAGCTTTAAGCGCGGCTCAATTAAATCAAAACTTATCTGATACCCGCGCACAACTTTCGATTTGAAAACGTATTGATGTTCGCTTTTCGCAACCGCCTCAATCAAATAAATTCCCGCCGCGTCGTAATGAATCAAAGAGCCGAGCGTGTCCATCACAAGCGTTAAAACTTCGTCCAAATCAAGCGTCCGGCTGATTGTCTTCGTAATATCGAGCAGCATCCGCAGCTTGTCGATTGTCGAAAGCTCGTTGTCGGGCGACGAAGTTTGCATTTTTTCCTGCATTTTTTCAACGATGAACACGCAATGATGAACGATGAATTAAAGAGATTTTCTTACATTCATTGTTCATCATTGCGTATTCATCATTCTAACTTTATAAGTGTCCCAGAGTCTCGAAATTTTCATACGGTATTCGACAAGCTCGCGGCTGACGTTGAAATGGCGGGCGATTTCTCTGGAAGTTTTTCCTTGATTGACCATTCGGCGCAGCGCCGCAAACGGCACGAGCGCCGCCGCGCCTACGGAATACGCGGCTTCTTCGTCCGATTCGCGGTAATCGCGCGCAATCGGTTTGCCGTGTTTGTTGATGTTCTCGATTGCCAGACGCGAAGGTTTATGACCGAGAAAAACGTGGCAAATCTCTTCCATCAAAGTTGCATTCTGCCGGTTTTGATTGTGCGTCGGATTTAAGACGATTAGCTTTCTGCCGTTTTGCAGGGCTTGCGAACACGCGCCGCCCGACCATTTATCGCTGCCATCGCCGAGTAGGTGAGCTTTTGTTTCTTCGCTTAAGAACGGTTCGATTTGCTCGAACGAAGCGACGAGAAGTTTTGCATAACCGGCGAGTTCAAATGGATTAAGGCGCTCGTCGTCGCGGCGCAAACCGGCGAAATCGCGCAAGCCGAGCGCGCGTATTTCGTATTCTCTGCCCTTTCTTGTCGGCGGTAAATTTTCCGTGTCCACGAATTTTGATTATACACAAAGCAAAGTTTTATTGATTTTCGCTTTGCCAATTGCTGATGATTTCCAGCAGTTCGTAACCGTATTTCTGCGCGCGCTTTTCGCCAAAGCCTTTAATTTGGACGAGTTCTTCGGGCGACTGCGGTTTGATTTTCGCCATCGTCATCAGCGAATCGTTATGCGCAATCATATACGGCGGCAAGCCGTCGCGCGCTGCCAATTCGTTGCGCCATTCTCGCAGAACGGCGTAAAGTTTTTCTTCTTGGGCATTCAGGCAAATCGGCTCGGTAGGCGCGCTTTCAGCCTTCACGAATTTGGCTGTAACTGTTTTCGGCGCGAGAATTTCTTCAAAATTATTTGCGGTGATTTCAGGTTTCTGCTGCTGTTGTTGCGGCGTTTTTGAAGCGGAAAATTCGTCGTCGTAAAAAACCAAAACAGACCAAAATTCATTGCCGACGACGTTTGAAAAAATCCGACTTACATTCAGATTTTCGAGAAATTTGTTAAGTTTAGCTTCCTCAAAATCCCTCGTTTCGTCTTGAAAGTGAATTTTGAAACTTTTGCACTTCATAACGGTAAGCAATGAGCAGTGATGATAAGCAATTTAGTATTTGAATATGGCGCGAATTATTAAATGCTAACTGCTGACCGCTCACTGCTCAC
>MWVV01000678.1_pt1 | contig 12464 bp, 8 predicted proteins | sample 1047281 | NCBI WGS metagenome assembly MWVV01 (sample SAMN06349986, study PRJNA376086) | soil metagenome | isolation source: PT-2 sample Antarctic (ecotone) soil | place: Antarctica | collected 2015-01-13 | reverse complement strand
ACGATTCGCACGGCGAGCGCGAAACCGAACACAATTTTTCCGATACAAATGATTCCGCCGGTCGTAGCGGCGGAGGCGGCAATGTCGGCTCGCCTGGCTCGCCCGCCGACGATGACATACCGTTTTAGGTGTGAGCTGTATTCGCTAAACTATTGAAAATAAAGCACTTACAGTGTGTTATAATTCGATAGGGGACGCGAAGAACAAGTGTTATAAATTTATTTTTAATTTGGGTGGGCTTTTTCAGCCACCCATTTTTACTCTAAATTATACTTGTTTAACTTGATATTTGATATAGGACGAAATTTCCTATCCTTAAGTGAATAAGGAAAAGCATTATCCCTACGGTAGCGACTGACCATCAATCTGTAAAGCGGGATAAAAAGCGTAATAAAGCAGAATCCGACCGCTGACTTTATGCAAGCAGGCAAATATGAGTAGGAACACGAACGTATTCAAACCATCGATAGGATGAAGAAGCCAACGCGGATTATTTAGGCTTCGCCAAAACGGCAAGGATGTTAGGCTGGCGTGTTTGGAAGCGACCAGTATTCACTCAAATAAACCCAGTGGAATATACGACTCTAAGTTTGCAAAAAACGAATATCAGGAACAGTTTAACCACGCTTGTTCTCTTTCTTTTAGCAATAGAAGAAAGTAGGTGTCAACCGTATGACTAGCGTGGCAAGATTATCCAAAAAGCCAACGCTGTTGGGAAAGCCAACAGATATGCTGACTTGGATACGATAATGTAACAGGTAGAGATTCAAGTAGGAGTTAAAATATTATGAACACAACTGAAAAGTTAGTGTATGAATGGAAAAACATTGATTGGCGAAAAGCCGAGCAGTGCGTTTTTAAGCTCCAAAAGCGTATTTACCAAGCCTCGAAAAGTGGAGATAAAGTACAAGTACGAAAACTCCAAAGAATGCTGATTTCTTCCTGGTATGCTAAGTGTATTGCGGTAAGAAAAGTTACACAGGAAAATAAAGGGAAAAGAACAGCCGGAATTGACGGGAAAGTTATACTTACCCAGAAAGAACGGATGGAACTTGCCCAAAACCTAAAACTTAGCCCTAAAAAGACACCAGTTCGCAGAGTTTGGATTCCAAAACCAGGTTCTGATGAAAAACGTCCTTTGGGCATACCGACAATCGAAAACCGAGCGCAGCAGGCGCTTGCTAAATTAGCACTAGAACCGGAATGGGAAGCTCAATTTGAGCCGAACAGTTATGGTTTTAGACCGGGACGTTCAGCCCACGATGCGATTGAAGCAATTCAGCAAAGTACCAAATATGTACGAAAGTATGTGCTTGATGCCGATATTGAAAAATGTTTCGACCGTATAAACCACGAAGCCTTACTTAAAAAACTTCAAACCTTTAGTGTTATGAGACGCGCCGTAAAGATTTGGTTAAAAACCAAAATTGCGGATAACGGCGAATTATTTCCTTCAAATGCAGGAACACCGCAAGGTGGGATAATTTCACCATTATTAGCCAACGTAGCACTACACGGTTTGGAAAAAGCAATTGAGACTGCATTTCCAAATTCCGTAACGGTTGATGGAAGAAGACACGATAGATATAGACCCAGAGTGATTCGCTATGCGGATGATTTTGTAGTTCTACATCGTGACCTTGCAGTAATCGATAAAGCTAGAGTAATAGCCGAAGATTGGTTAAAACCGATGGGCTTGCAACTTAAGCCAAGCAAAACAAGAATAGCGCACACCTTCGATAATTACGAAGGAAAAGCGGGATTCGATTTCCTAGGATTTACTATTCGGCAGTTTCCCGTTGGGAAAAGCAACTACCGAACTTCAGGACATTCAGGAATAACGCTTGATTTTAAGGCTATTATTAAACCCAAAAAAGAAGCAATAGAACGCCACTACCGAAATGTGGCTGATATAATTGGCTGGGAAAAATCTACTAAACAAAAAGTTTTGATTAATAGGTTAAACCCGATAATACGTGGTTGGGCTAATTATTACTCAACAGTTGTTTCAAAGCAAGTGTTTTCAAAACTAGACCATTTAGTTACAAGAAAACTATTGCGTTGGGCTTATCACCGTCACGCACACGAACCAAGGCGTAGAACAGTAGATAAATACTGGAAAAATAACGCCGGAAGATTCTGGGTATTTCAAACAGAAGACGAAATTAAGTTGCATTGGTACGCCGATGTTCCTATTCGCCGCCACAACCAAGTGGCTACTGAGAAAAGCCCGTATGATGGCAATTGGGCATATTGGGGAAAAAGACTAAGTTCATATCCAATGTTAACCAAAACAAAGGTTACTTTGTTAAAACGACAAGAGGGTAAATGTGCTTGGTGCGGATTGTATTTCAAGTTAGGAGACAATATGGAAGTTGACCATCGTTTAGCACGCCAATTTGGCGGAAAGAACGAATATAAGAACTTTCAGCTTCTACACTTACATTGCCACGATAAAAAGACCGCAGCAGAGAATAAAGCTTATGCTGATGGTTTCGATGGTATCGGTGACAACGATTACGTTATTGAGGAGCCGTGTGAGTTCGAAAGTCTCACGCACGGTTTTGAAGACAAGGTGTATGGGTGACTGTATATCTTAGTTTAATTTTGCACCTTTCTTTAGAGATACTATCAAGGGGTTTCATTTAATTCGTAAACACCACTGGTTTATTAAAACTTACAAAGCATTGCCGGTTTGGGCAATGCCTTGTATTTTGCGAAGTGTTGTTGATGCGTGCTGCTTCTAAAGGTGTCTTCTTTATAAGGCAATTATTTAAATCACGTAGCAAGAAAATAAAGTGCGGAAAAGCCATTGCGGTAAAACAATTACGAAAATTAAAGAACTGCCTTAAATGAAAACCTCGGCGCGTCGACTATAAAATCACGGGTTCGGCGCAAGTATTTTTTTGTTCGCATTTTTTAACTGTTCGGTCTGATGCATAACAGACATCCGCAATAAACCGCCTTAAACTTTTTTATATACGATTGTTTCTTAATTTGATTTGTCCGGCGAGGCACGGGTTTTCGATAATCCAAACCCGCTCGGTTTGTCGACTCTAACCATTTTTTTCGCGAGGTAAAAATTATGTCCTTTTCAACTCGTATTTTGTATGTCGAAGACAACAGCGAGTCGTGTGAACTGCTCGGCACGATGCTGCCGCTTTATTCGGATTGGAAATTTTCGGTGACAGCCGCCGAAAGCGCCGACGCCGCAATCTCATTAATGAAAAAACAAGCGTTCGACTTTTATATACTCGATTATGTCTTGCCGGATATTTCCGGCGTCGAGCTATGCGAGCGTATCCGCCGAACCGATTCGCGGACGCCGATCGTTTTTTATACGGGAATGTCGCGCGAAACCGACCGTCAAAAAGCTCTCGCCGCGGGCGCAACCGAATATCTGGTTAAGCCGAACGACCTTATAAAGCTGACCGAAGCGGTTAAAAATTTATTAATCGAGAAATAATTTATCGCCGTCGGCGTTTGTTGTTATAAGAGTAGATAAAACGCGTTTTCCCGATTTGTTATTCGGTTAAAAAAATCGCCTTTGAATTCGGACGAGCTTTCATAATTTTCTTTATCGATTATCCGAAAAATACTAAAAATACTAAAAATGCCACACGCCCATTTTCCTGAATTTTTCAAATCGTCTGACTCTCAGCTCTTTTTCGCCCAAAGCTGTCAGCTCGTCGAGATGTCTGAGGATGGTATTTTTTAATTTTTCGGCGGTTTTCAAGTAATTTTCCGGCGCGGCTTCTTTTGCCGTCGATGCTTTAACCACCGTCGAGGCATCGGGCAGTCTCCACGCTGTCGATTCTTCCGGTATGATTTCGTCTATCAATCCGTATTTCAGCAATTCGGCTGCCGTCAGCCGCAAGCTCGCCGCCGCGCGTCCGGCTTGTTCGGCGTCTTTCCATAAAATTGCCGCGCAACCTTCCGGGCTGATAACCGAATAGACGGCGTTCTCCAGCATCAGCACGCGGTCGCCGACGCCGATTGCCAGCGCGCCCCCTGAGCCGCCTTCGCCGAGGATGACGACGACGGTCGGCACTTTTAAGCTGACCATCTCGCGCAGATTAAAGGCAATCGCTTCAGCCTGCCCGCGCTCTTCGGCGTCGATGCCCGGATATGCGCCCGGCGTATCTATAAAACACACAACGGGTCTGCCGAACTTTTCCGCCAGTTTCATCGCCCGCAGAGCTTTGCGGTAGCCTTCCGGCTTCGGCATACCGAAATTGCGAAAACGCCTTTGGTTGGTGTCGCGCCCTTTCTGCTGTCCGAGGACGGCTGTGTCAAACCGTCCGACTCGCGCAAATCCGGCGATTAACGCCGCATCGTCGGCAAACCGGCGGTCGCCGTGTATCTCGACGAAATCGGAAAATATCGTCGAAAACAAATCGAGCGAATAAGGTCTCGACGGATCTCTAGCCGTCTGCACGCGCTCGATTGCTTCTTTAGTCTGGTCTTCCATAAAATCTTTCTGCTTTTTTCCTCTTGCGTTCGTCTTCTAAAAGAATTCGGCAGTTGTCTGCAATATCTTGCCCGAAGAATTTATCCGCCGCTAAACTCACAAAACCCAATGGACGCTGCAGCCCTTTTTCTTTAATTCGACTTCGAGCCGGCTGTCCCCCTGTATCCGCAGCGGCTGCGAAACTAGTTTCAACAAAACGCCCTTTTCGAGGCGCAAGTTAAAAGTTATCTCGCAATTTCCCCGGCTGCGGCTTAAAAGGGCGAACAGTTCGTCTAAATAACCGTCGGTGCATACATCTTTTTCCGGCAAGGTGATAAATATGTTTTTGGCTTTGAGCGGTACGGCGTCGGCGATTTTTTTCGCTTCTTCTAAAATCAAGGTTATTTCTGCCCCTTCGGTCGATTCGACTCGTCCGCTGACCAGCAGCAATTCGTCGTCCTTTAAGCAGGCGGCGTATTTGGTGAAGGCTTCGGACCACGCCAGACATTTTACGGCGTTCGACTGGTCTTCGAGCCTGAAGATACAAAAACGATTGCCTTTTTTACTGTGCCTTACTTGCAATCCGCTCACGATTCCGGCTAACGTAATTTTATCACCTGCCTTGATTGTTTCGTAATCGGCGACGTTCAGGATGTTTAAGCTCGCGAGCAGCTCTTTGAAATCGTCGAGCGGATGACTCGACAAATAAAAACCAATCGAAGCCTTTTCCAGTCTGGACAACTCGGCTTGCGACCAGGGCGTGGCAGGCGGTAGGCGGTCGTCCGAAGAATCCGTCTCGCCATTCGTATGCTGCTGCTGCTGCTGCTGCGCGCCGTCTCCGAACAAACCACTCTGTCCTCTTAACTTGTCCTGCCAGACTTTTTGTCCGTGATTTAACGCCTTGTCGATGGCTGCGAAATTTCTCGCCCGCCACTGGTTGACGGATCGTTGATGGAATTGCTGCTGCTGCTGCTGCCCGCCAGCCGCGCTAGAAATTGCCGAAGAAACGGGCATCAGCGAATCGAAAGCTCCGGCAGTTAAAAGGCTTTCCAAACCTCTGCGGGTTATCGCTCCCTGGTCAATTCGTGCGGTAAAGTCGAAGATTGAGCCGAACTTTCCTTTTTTTCCGGCTTCGGTTATGGCGGCTACGCTCGTTGAACCGATTCCCTTAATTGCCGTTAAACCAAATCGAACCGCGCCTTCGAGCGGCGTAAAATCCGCATCGCTTTCATTTATGTCGGGCGGAAGCAGTTTTAAGCCCGCCGCCCGCAGCTCGGTCGAATATTTATAGACTTTGGCGGCGTCGTTCGATTCGTTCGATAAAACGGCTGCATAAAAATAAGCAGGGAAGTGCGCCTTAAGATAAGCAGTTTGATACGCCAGATAAGCATACGCGACGCTGTGGCTACGGTTAAATCCGTAATCGGCGAACTGCGCCATCAAGCTAAAAATCTCCGCCGCTTTTTCCCCCGAAATGCCGCGCTCGACCGCGCCACCGACAAATTTTTCTTCGTGCAGCGCCATTTCTTCACGCTTCTTTTTCCCCATCGCCCGCCGCATCATATCGGCTTCGCCCAAACTATATCCGGCGAGCGTTTGAGCAAGCTGCATAATCTGCTCTTGATAGACAAGAATGCCGTAGGTATTGCTCAAAATATCTTTCATCTGCGGCACGATATACTGAACTCGTCGTTCGCCGCGGTGCCGCGAGATAAAGTCGTCGACCATTCCTCCGTCGAGCGGTCCCGGTCTGTAAAGGGCGTTGAGCGCCGCCAAATCTTCCAATTCCTTCGGTTTTAAGCGGCGGCAAATCTCCTGCATCCCGCTTGATTCAAATTGGAAAATCGCCTCGGTCCGACCCTCGCCGAAGAGCGCCATTGTCTTTTCATCGTCGAGCGGAACAGCGCTCCAATCGATTTCCGCACTCGTTTTTTGCTTAATAGTTTTTAAGCAATCGCTTATAATGGTTAAGGCCGTCAAAGCGAGAAAATCCATCTTAAGCATACCGACCTTTTCCAAATCGTTCATCGAATATTGGCTGGTATATTCGCCCTTTGCCGAGATCGCCATCGGCACAATTTCCTCGAGCGGTTTCGGGGAGATGACCACACCCGCGGCGTGAACCGACGAGTGCCGCGAGCAGCCTTCAAGACGTTTTGCCAAATCCACCAGCTTTTTAACCGCCGGGTCGGTTTCGACCGCGCGGCGCATATCGGCGACCTGCTCGAGCGCCTGCGAGATGCTGATGTTTCGCCCGCGCACGGGCGGCGGTATCAGTTTCGCTATTTTTTCTACATCTCCGTAAGGCATATTCAAGGCGCGCCCGACATCCTTTATTGCCGCTTTTGAAGCCATCGTGCCGAACGTAATAATCTGGCAAACCGCCTCGCGCCCGTAAAACTCGGTTACATGATTGATAACTTCGGCACGCCCGCGCACGCAGAAATCAATGTCTATGTCGGGCATCGAAACGCGCTCTGGATTTAAGAATCGTTCAAATAACAAATCGTATTGCAGCGGGTCGACATCCGTTATTTCCAAACAGTATGCGACCAAGGATCCTGCGGCGGAGCCGCGCCCCGGTCCGACCGGTATGCCTTTTTCCCGCGCGTAGCGGATAAATTCCCATACAATCAGAAAATAGCCGGGAAACTTCATATTCTTTATCGTGTCAATTTCCTTTTCGATGCGCTTTTGGTAATCGTCCAAATTATATTTGAGTTTTCCGCACGCTTGCTGCGGCAGCCAGACTTTTTGCTTGCGCGCCTCGAAACCCTCGACGACGACTTTTTGAAAATACTCGTCCGCCGTCTCGCAGCCCGCGCCTGCCGGAATCGGAAAGCTCGGCAGCGTTAATTCGCTTTTTTCCGGAAACTCGACCGCGCACCGCTCGGCGATTTTTACCGTGTTGGTTAAGGCTTCCGGCAGTTCGTCGCCGAAAATTTCCCACATCTCGGCGGCTGAACGCAGATAAAATTTTTCACTTTCAAAACGGGTGCGGGAACTGTCGTTAACCGTTTTCATCTCGCCGATCGCCATCAGAATTTCGTGCGCCGGCGCGTCTTCCGCCGTCAGGTAATGAACGTCGTTGGTCGCAACAAGTGGTATTTCCGTTTTTTTCGACAACTCGACGGTTTGTTTTCGGATGCGGTTTTCTTCCGGCAGATTGTGGTCTTGTATCTCGATGAAAAAGTTGTCTTTGCCGAAAACGCTTTCGAGCAGTTTGGCGTGGTCGAATGCCTTCTGAAAAACTCCTTGTTTCAGATAATGCCAAATCGCACCGTTAAAACCTGACGAGAGTGCGAGCAGCCCGCCGCTTTTCTCCGCCAGTAAATCCATATCGATGCGCGGTTTATGATGCAAGCCTTCGGTGTAGGCTTTTGACGCCAGATTGACCAGATTGTAATAACCCTCCAAATCCTTCGCCAGCAAAACCAAATTGTAATAAGGTTTTTCGCCTGCCGAAACGCGTGAATCTTTTGAATGACGGCTGCCGACGGCGACGTGCGCTTCGTATCCGATAATTGGGTGTATGTCCCCAGCTTTCATGATATTATAAAAGGAAATCGCCCCGAACATATTGCCAAAGTCCGTGATGGCGCACGCCTTCATATCCAATTCTTTCAGACGTTTGGCGAGTGGCTTGATTTGGATTGCGCCCTGCAAAAGACTATAATCGGTATGCACGTGCAGATGAACGAAATCTTTGCTTTGATACTGCGGATTCATAATTTTTCTAATTTTTCGAGCGGTCGTTAAATAACTTTTCTGCGTGTCGCGGGATTGGTCGGGTTTATGAAAAAAGTTTATCTCGAAACTTACGGTTGTCAAATGAACGTGTCGGATTCCGAGCGCGTTGCGACGCAGCTGGTCTCGAACGGTTTTGAAATCGTCGCCGAACAAACCGATGCGGACGTAGTTCTTCTCAATACTTGTTCGGTCAGGGAAAAAGCCGAACAAAAACTTTACACGCGAGTCGGACAGATTCGCGCCGCCGCTCCGCCGCCGCCCGTCAATTCCAAAACCGGCGGCGCGCCGCTTATCGGCGTGATGGGCTGCGTCGCGCAACTCGAAGGCGAATCGATTTTCGCCCGCCGGGCGGCGGCGAGCAGCGGAAACAACAACGGCGGCATCGACTTCATCGTCGGCACGAAAGCCGTCGGGCGCATCATCTCGACGATTGAAAAAGCGCTTGACGGGCGGCGAAATTTTGTCGATCTCGGCAAGCGCGATGATGATTACGAATGGACGGTCTCTCCCGCTCAGCGCCAGTCGCCGCACGTCGCGTTCGTGCCGATTATCGAAGGCTGCAACAAGTTCTGCACATACTGCATCGTGCCTTTTTCTAGAGGACGCGAGAAAAGTCTTCCAGCCGCCGAAATCCTTCGAGAAGTCGAGCTGCTAAAAAATCAAAACGTGCGCGAAGTTCACCTTATCGGTCAAAACGTGAACAGTTACCGACCGTCGAGCGACGCCGGTCTCGAAAGTTTTCGCGGCGCGACCGCTTTCTCGCGCCTCTTGCGCGCCGTTGCAGTGACCGGCATCGAGCGTGTAAAATTTACCACTTCGTTTCCGAGAGATTTTCACCCCGATATTGTCGATGCCATCGACGAACACGAAAACCTTTGCAACTGGGTGCATCTGCCCGTTCAGTCGGGCAGCAACGAAGTTTTAAAAGCGATGCGGCGCGGTCATACGATTGAAAGTTATCTGGAAAAAATCGACAAAATTAATTCTTCGCACAAAGATATTGCCGTCTCGAGCGACATCATCGTCGGCTTTCCGGGCGAGACGGACAAGAACTTTAAAGACACTTTGAAAATGGCGGAATACTGCCGTTTCGACAGCGCTTATATTTTCAAATACTCGCCGCGGCTCGAAACTCCGGCGGCGCGGATGGAAAACCAAATTTCCGAATCGGTCAAAACCGAACGTTTTCTAGAGCTGGAGAAAATTGTCAGGAAAAGCCAGGAAGCGGCTTTGAAGAAGCATCTCGGAGCAACGCTCGAAGTTTTGGCGGAAAGAGTTTCAAGTAAAAACATCGACGAGTTGTCAGGACACACGACCTGTCATAAAATTGTCAATTTCAAGGCGACCGGAGTGTTGCCCGGCAGCGTCGTGCCTGTAAGAATAACGGCGGCTAAAACCAATACTTTATACGGAGAAGCCATCGGCTAAAAAAATTCTTTTTTACGCGAATAAGTTATGCTGATTAAAGTTAAAATCGGAGCCTTGATTATGGATCCGAACACCAATACGCCGATAATCGTCTTGAAGGGAATCGATGATGAAACGATTCTGCCCATCTGGGTCGGCGCTTACGAAGCTAATGCTATCGCGCTTGAAATCGAGAAAATAGCCGCGCCGCGCCCGCTCTCGCACGATTTACTCAAAAATTTTATTTTGCATATCGATTTAAAACTCTCGAAAGTCATTATTTCCGACTTGCGGAACAATACCTTTTTTGCGCTGCTTGAATTGACCTCCCCTTCGGGCGGCGTTATGGTTTTAGACGCCCGTCCGTCGGACGCCATCGCGCTGGCTTTGCGTATGGACTGCGCTATTTTTGTCGAGCAGAAGGTTTTTGAAGTTTCGTCGGCTTCTTCGTCTCAAAAGGAAATAGAGGTAAAGGGTAGTAACGCCGCGCCGGTTGAAGATTGGCCTGACCTGATAAGCTAAACGATTAAAATTAGCAACGTTTTTATAAATATAAATGATTATTGTTATCGCCAACCAAAAAGGCGGCGTCGGAAAGACCACGACCGCCATTAATCTTTCCGCCGCCTGCGCGATGCAGCGGAAAAAAGTTTTGCTGATTGATCTTGATCCGCAAGCAAACAGTTCTTTATCGTTCGTCGATTTGGAGAAAATTGACGGCGGCGCTTTTGAATTGTTTACCGAACCCGACCGTCCCTTAAACGATTTTATTTACCCGACGAAAGTCGAAAATCTCGAAATCGTCCCTTCGAGAATAAATCTCGCTAAATTGGAAGCCAAGCTGGTCGGAGATTTCGACGCGATTTTCCGGCTTCGCGACAGACTCGAAGAAATTCGCGCGTCATATGATTTAATTTTTATCGATACGCCTCCGACACTCGGACTCATAACGGTCAATGCACTTGTGGCGGCGACCCACGTTTTAATTCCTATCCAATCGTCTTATTTCGCATTGGAAGGGACGGACGACTTGCTTGAAACTATTGAAAAGGTTCGTTCGCGCCCGAACCCTGATTTGAATTTGCTCGGCGTGCTGGTTACGCTGTTCGATAAGCGCACGTCGCTCTCTAAGGACGTCGAAGCGCACATTCGCAGCGTTTTTGGCGAAAAGGCATTTAAAACGATTATCTCGCGCAGCGTTCGGCTCGAAGAATCGCCTGCTCACAAAGAAACGATTTTTGCTTTTTCGCCGAATTCCTCCGGCTCGCACGAATATCAAAAGCTCAGCGTGGAGGTCTTAAATCGTGTCTAAAAGGGGTTTGCCAAACGGCGTGCAGATGCGCCATGATTCGCATTACGTCGAAGAATTCGCGCACGCCAACCGCTCTGTCGGGCGCAAAATTCAAATCGATTTAATCGAGCCGAATCCGGAACAGCCGCGCACCGATGTCGGCGATTTGACCGAATTGTCCGGTTCAATCAAGGAAAAAGGCGTTTTGGAGCCGATTCTAGTTAAACCTAATCCGCAAGCCGGCAAATGGATGATAATCGCCGGCGAGCGGCGGTGGCGAGCGGCAAATCTAGCCGGTTTGACCGAAATTCCGTGTATTGAACTCGACATCAGCGATAAGGACGTTGCAGAAATCGCGCTTATCGAAAATTTACAGCGAAAGGACTTGACAGTTTGGGAAGAAGTCGACGGTTACGCCTATTTAATCGACAAATTCGATTACACGCACGAAGAAATCGCCAAAAAAATCGGCAAGAGCCGCACGACGATAACCGAATCTCTGACAATCGCCGGATTGCCCGAAAGCATCCGCGCCAAATGTCGTCAATCCGCGATTACCGCAAAATCCGCGTTGCTCGAAATCGCGCGACAATTTGACGAGCAAGCGATGCACGATTTTCTTGACGTCTGCGCGAAAAAATCTATTAAGAATCCATCCGTTGCAAACGGCGGCAAGCGATTGAAAAACGGCAACGCTTTTGCAAACAATAACTCAATCAATACAAATAACGCTCACAGCGTTCAAAAATTCGACGATAATCTTAAATTTTCTTTCGGCGCAGAAACTTTTGATTTGGAAATACATTTTCACAAAAAAGACGCTTTCAATAAAAACGATGTTTTAAATGCTCTCAAGGAAGTATTCAACCTAATCAAAAAACAAGACGAAATATAAGGAATGTAAAAATGTAAATCGTATTACAATTACATAATCATTATTATCGGACGCGGGCTATATTTCTTACATTTTATTTGTCGGTTGCACTGTTTGCCGCTTGTTTTGTTTATTTGATACCCTTTTGACAGCCTTTCAATAAAAAGTTACTATCTTCCTTTTGTTGCCCGTGCAATCACTCAGCATTTTCAAATCTATAAAGGAGTTCCAAACGATTGAGTAACGCAAATTATTTATTTACCTCGGAATCGGTAACCGAAGGACATCCCGATAAAATCGCCGACCAGATTTCCGATGCCATTCTCGACGCCATTCTCGAACAAGACCCGAAAGGCAGAGTCGCCTGCGAAACCCTTGTTACGACCGGCTTAGCCGTCGTTGCCGGTGAAATTACAACTACGGCGCAAGTAAATTATAAGAAAATCATCCGCGAAACGATTGAGGAAATCGGTTATAACGACGCCGTCTACGGTTACGACAGCAATACTTGCAGCGTTATCGACGCCATCGGCACGCAATCGCCGGACATCGCGCAAGGAGTCGATACGGGCGGCGCGGGCGACCAGGGCTTGGTGTTCGGTTTTGCCTGCAACGAAACCGACGAGCTGATGCCGTTGCCGATACAACTGGCGCACAATTTAACGCGCAGACTTTCCGAAGCGCGTCGAAGC
>MWVV01000677.1_pt1 | contig 12480 bp, 10 predicted proteins | sample 1047281 | NCBI WGS metagenome assembly MWVV01 (sample SAMN06349986, study PRJNA376086) | soil metagenome | isolation source: PT-2 sample Antarctic (ecotone) soil | place: Antarctica | collected 2015-01-13 | reverse complement strand
GAGAGATTGAAAATCAAGACCAAAGAAAATCATTTTGCTTTAAAATCGAAACTTTATCTCAAAGCCTTGATGTCGGCTTTTCAAACTCTCAAAAACTTAAACCAGGTTCATCTCTGCGTAAGGTGAGTTATTAAAATAATTATTTTTTTGCCGCGTGATAACCTTTGCGCGTTCTGATTGTCAAATTCGGTTTGGCAACTCTAATTTCAATCGCTCGCCACTTGCCGTCTTTTTTCACATTCGTCGGTTGATAACCGAGCGTGTATTGAACACCGAGTTCTTCGACGATATTTTTGAACGCTTCGCGCATCGCCACGCCGCCCGGTGCCGGGACAAAAATGCCGCCGCTTTTTTCGGCGAAATTCTTTAATGCTGCTTGGCTTTGAAATCTATCTTTTCCGCCCATATTTATTGACGACATATCAATAGTATAAATCGTGGAATTAGCGGCAATCGCCGCTTTTAATGCTTTATCAGCAGAGCGTCCGCTTTTTGTGTCTGCGCCGTCGGAGAGAACGATTATCGCTTTGCGTTTTTCGGAGCGTTTGCTGAGTTCAAGTGCAGCTTTGTAAATAGCATCATTTAATATCGTCATTCCCGCCGCTTTTAAATCAAAAACTTTTTCAGATACGTCGCGGCTGTTGGAGAAGTCCTGCACGAGTGCAATGCGCGAATCAAAATTGTAAATCGCCGTCATATCGTCAGCACGCAAGCCGTCGAGAAAATTTATCGCGGCTGAACGCGCCATCGAAACGCTTCCTTCCATACTGCCGGAAGTGTCAATCAAAATGACGGCGGCAAACGGCGTTTTTTCGGCTTCAAAAAAATCTACTTTTTGCTCTTGCCCATCTTCAAAGACTTTAAATTGAGTTTGTTTTAACCCTGTTATAGGTTTGCCATTAACATCTGTAATTGTAGCATTTAAAACAATAACTGAAGAATCTACATTAATAATTTCATCGTCGTTTTGAGCGACAACAATTGAGAGAAAACAGAAGAAAATAAGAATTGAGAAATGGGAAATGAGAACTAAAACTTTTATATCAAACTTACCTTTACTCACTTTCAGTTTTTACCTCTCAATTCTCATTTCTCAATTTATCTAATTTTTGTTAAAACGCAGAAATCGCACGGCTTTTAGCAGCGCGTTGGAACTTTCAACCGCGATAACAGAAATGCTATAACGGGAAGTTTTCTTTAATTCATCAACCAATGTAAGGGTATTGGTTTTCAGAGCTTTCAAAGCGTTGAGAATTGATAAGGGTTTGTCTTCCGCCTCGCTGTCGTCATCGTCACTGCTAATTTCATTGCGAATTTTTTTAACGACTTTCTCTAGACGGTCTAATTTCTTTTGGTCTTCTGAAGAAAATTGATTGTTGACGGTGAAGGATTTGTCCAACTCATTGATGATTTTTACTGCCTCTTCACTGCGTTGAATCAATTCAGCAAAGTCTTTTTTTTCGCGCTCGATACGTTGTTTGGCGAGCGATTCTTTTATTCCTTTGGGAAAATCTTCCTTTTCCGCCGTTCCGCCTCGGGTGGTCGCGTCTGATTGAGCGTTGACGAGCACAACTGTCCCCGAAATTATGACGATTGCAAAAAATAATTGAAAGAATTTGTGAAACATAACATTAAAATTAAACGATTACGGGTTGTCGTCCTGCGGCGCATCAACTGTTGTTCCCGTAACCAATTCAACTAATTTAACAAGAAATTCATCTTCCGCCGCGTTTGTGCTTTGCAAAGTTGTCCACTCGGAAAGTAAACCGTTTTCCGAACGACCTTCGACTTTCGCCGTAACTGAAACGTTGTTTTGGATACCGTCAATTGATTGAATTTCGACGGTCAAGGTGTAACGTCCGCGCGTCCAGGAAGCATCGGAATTCGGCAGAACTGCGTAGCGATTGAGTTCATTGCGCGTGATAACCGCACCTTTGGCAAAAACATAAGGCTCGGTAACGATAATGCCGTCGCTTTTTCTTGAAGCCGATTCGTTAACAATTAACTTTTGTTCTTTTAAAACGTCAAGCACGCTTTCAATCAAAACGTCGCGGCGCGAATTCATCTTGTAAGGATTAGCAAGTTGCGCACGCACTTTGGTTTTGTCTCTACCGAAATCAATCGAGCGGCTTGTATCGCCCATTCGCTGCGTTCCGTTAGTTTTGTTGCCTTCATCTTTTATTTTTTTCGTCTGTGTATCAATGCCTTTTTGAGCAAAGGCGAGCGAAGAAAAAAGTATAATCGCCGATATTATAAAAAACAATCTTTTCATAAAATTAATATAGCTTAATCGGATAGTAAACTGAAAGTTTGATGTGAGTAAATTTGGAATAGTTGTAACCGACAACTTTACTCTCGACTCTCGACTCCCGACTCTCGACTTTTCTGCATTTCCCACAATAGCAGATGTTTCAAAAATGCGTGGTGGGCGGCAAAGCGAGCGATACAAAAACCGGGCAAGCCGTCAAGAAATCCGCCTTTTAAGATGTAGGTTTGCAGAAAAGTTGTCAGTCCGACCGAAGCGATTTTAATTGCGGAAGTTCGTTTTCCGCGCTCAAACATTTGCTTTGCGGCAAGCGGCGCGTATCTTGCCCCAATCATCCGATGATGATGTGAAGCGTCTTCCACGCTGTAATGAAGAATATGGCCGGTTAGTTTTTCGACTCGCGCATCTGCCTGCATTTGCACGGATTCGTGGATTAAAACGTCTTTCCATTTTCCTTTCCGGCGGTTGAAAAATCGCATCTGCCAATCAGGATACCAACCGCCGCGGCGAATAGGGCGATTCATATAAAACGAAAGACGCGGAATTTTATAACCGTCCGCTAATTTGTTTTCAACCAAATCTTTTAGTTGTAAAATCTCGTTCTTTAGTTCGTCTGAAACAATTTCGTCGGCATCAAGACTGAAAATCCAATTATTTTCTGCTCTTGTAACGGCAAATTGTTTTTGCTTTGAAAAACCTTGCCATTTTTCCAGCAATACTTTCGCGCCTAACGACACAGCAATCTCTCGCGTTCTATCAATGCTTTCCGAATCAACAACTAAAATCTCGTCAGCCCAAGCGACTGATTTAATTGCTTCGGCGATTTTTTGTTCTTCATTGAAAGTGATAATAACGGCGGAAATTTTCACAGGGAAGATTGTCGCAAACTTTCAGTGAAACTTAAATTAAAAACTAAGGGTTTGATGAAATATTTTGACATATATTTATATTGATGAGTTTGGCAGCAGTCAGAAATTGGTGGACAAATGTCCTTTTTACTCTTTGGTCAATTCTCTTTCTCACGGTTTTCACAATTCAATCTGCGAGAGGCTGGTGGGCTTTTTAAATTTCACCTTCACGGAAAACTTTAAGAGTCGTTTAGCCGACTCTTAAAGTGATAAATTAAATTATCTGTTAAATTGAAGAAATAATAAGATTTAATCATTATTATCTGTATCATTCATCGGCGAATTAACTTCGATATTATTTAGTTGAAACGTGGTTGAAGTCGCTCGTTGCAAATCCGACAGCGATTTATTGTAATCGGTTTCGGCGCGGATTTCGGAGTTCCGCGCATTGGTCAGAGCGTTTTCGCGTTGGAAAAGCAAAAATGTAGTCGAGCGACCGACTTCAAAAAGTTTGCGCTCGCCTTCGAGTTGGATTTCCGCACTTTCACGCGCCCGTCTAGCAGTTAGAATTCTCTGCCGCGACGTTTCTACTGCTTGAACGGCATTGCGAACATCAGCGACGACGGTTTGTTCTTGAGCGCGAGTTTGGGCGTCGGTTTGCTGTTGCTGAATTCTCGCGCCAGCCAGATTTGCTTTAGCGGTTCTATTTCCAAAGGGCAGTTCAAAGGTTACGCCGACTGTGTAATTCGGCGCGTCGGAACGAAAAAGATTTCCGATAGAGCGAGTCGTTCCACCGTTTAGAAAATTCGGTAGAGTTGAAGCCGTAACAGTTGGAATACTGCTATTTGGAATCAGCGGCAAATTCAAGGCTTGCCGAGTTGCGTTCAATTGATTAAGCAAAAAAGCGTTGGCATTAACATTGGTAAACAATTGGTTGTTCGGGTCTAAAATCAAAGGCGAGGTTATCGTTCCTGTGTTTTGACTTCCCAAAGACAAACCGTTGAGCGAAAACGACGAAACCAAATCAATGCGCGGCTTAGTTTGATTTTTGAAATAATCAATATCAATCGCGGTCACCTCGCGTTGAAGACGCAGACGGCGCAGTTCGGGACGATTATCAATTGCATCTTTTATCGCGTCGTCAACAATTACGGGTTCGTCACTGTAGACAGGCGAATCGGTCGGGACGAACGCTTGCGTCCATTCAGTTGCGCTCGGGTCGCGCAAAAGAAGCGTTTTCAAATTATTTTCGGTTATTGAAACCTGTTCCGTAGCAGACAAAAGGTCGCCTTCCCGATTCGCAAGTTCGGTGTTAACTTCGGCGCGGGCAAGCGGCGCGGCGGTTCCGACTCCAATTCTGACCTCGACTTGCCGCAAATTCTCACGCGCTAAATTCACATTCGCCAATTGATTTTGCTGGTTGCGAAGAGCGAAAACCAAATCCCAATACGTGCGTTGAACCTGCGAAATTATATCAATCGTCTGACGGCGAAAATCGGCATCCGATTGCTGGAGACGCTTGCGCTGAATCTTTATCTGGCGGCGTGTATTATCAACCCGAAAATTGCGGAAAAGAGGCTGCGTGTAATTTATCCCTAAATTGCTGAAAAAAGTCGTGCTGGAAGACGTGCCGAGTCCGCTGGTTTGATTGAAAGTCGTGTTGTTGCGCGAATTATTTCCCGTTTGGCTGTTGTTGAAAAACGTATTGATACTTCCGCCGCCGCGCTCGAAAAGTTTGTTGACTCCGGCATCAACCCGAAAATCGTTCGAGCCGTCCGAACCTGTTGAAGAGCTACGCGAAAAATTCGGCGTAACGCTCAACACCGGGTCGTATGCGCCAAGCAAGGAACGCAGCTGCGTTTCCTGAAATCTTACATCATCACGCGCGACTTCGATATTATTATTATTTTCGAGAGCTTTACGAATTGCCTCATTGAGCGAAAGCGGCACGGTTTGCGTCGTTTGTATTCCGACGCGATTTAAATTCGGAGCGTTTAAATTACTTGTCGTTGAAAAATCTGCAGATTCTTTAATCTTGGTAATTAAAGGTTCAATTTCGGGTTTGGAAGATTTTTCGCCTGTTTCAAGAGTTTTTACGGCGATTTGCGGTTTTGGTTCTGCGTCTTGGGCATAAACTTCTACATTGCTAAAACCGATAACCGTCGCAAAACAGCAGCAAAGCCAAAAAGTATAGAGCAGATTTTTCATTATTGAAGAGACTCCGAATTTTGAATATGAAAATTTACAAAGATAGTAATTTCAATGGATTACTACGCTAAATAAATTTTGTTTGTTTCAAAAAAGGTTTTGAGAATCGGAGTGTCGGTGGGAGTTTTATTGCTGGGTTAAAGCAAACGCGGGCAAATTAACTAATTGTTTCCATAATCTCTGACCAAAATTTTAGGCATCACAAGTGAAATTTTTCATAATAAATTTTTGGCGGAAGATATTTACGCGCTCGCCTGCAAAGATTCAGCGACTTTCTTCTGATTTTGTGGCAGAAGCGCAGTAATTTCTCTGATGATAAATTCGGTTGAATTCGGAACTGCCAAACTTACCGTAGCGGCTTTCATCTCTGCATATTTTTTTGAATCGGACACGAGATTTTGAATAATTGGAACAACGTCACTAGCTTTTTTAAGAAGAATTCCCGCCCCGCGCCGCACAATTAAATTAACTGTTCCGGCTTCTTGCGGCATCGGCGGCGTGATTATATCGGCGATTATCGGCAGACGGCAGGCGAGAGCTTCAAAGGTCGTCAAACCGCCAAGTTTTGAAATCATTACATTTGCCGACTGCATCAATTTTTCGATTTCGTCGGAATAACCAATAACCTTAATAGGGAACTTTGCCGTTTTCGCCAATTCTTCGGCTTCTTTTCTTAATTCTTCGTTTTTGCCGGCGAGAAAAATCGCCTGCACGTCAAGTTCGCCGCGCACGAGTTCGCGGAAAATCTGCGGAATATTGCCGCCGCCGATCCAACCCGCATTGACAAAAACCGTAAATTTTTCCGCGTCCAAACCAAAGGCTTTGCGAGCCGTTTGCGCGTCAAGTTCGTTGAGTTCGTGAAACTTCGGGTCAACGGGCATTCCCGAAATTTTTATTTTTTCGGGGGCAATGCCGTAATCAATTAATTGCTGACGCGCTTCGTCATTTGCCACTAAATAAAGCGAAACATCGTTGCACGCCCAACCTTTCCAAAATCCGTAACACGGGTCGGTAACAACTGTGACGAGCGGAATTTGGTTCGATAAATTTAACTCTTTTAAGATTCGGGCAAAGATATGCTGCGTCAAAGGGTGAACGCTGACGACGATATGCGGACACCATTTTTCAAAAATTTCCTTACAAAATCCGATGCACCGCCGTTGAACAAACTCGCGCGTTTCGGGACGAAATCGGTTGATTGTCCAAAAGACATATTTCATCCAATGCTGTTTGTTCCGCAAAATCCAATTGTAAACGCCGACGAGTCTGCCCGTTACGTGATGCGATTCTTCAACCGCTTTGATAATGCGCACGGCAACCGATTCGCCAGACCAAAACTTTGTCAATCCGTCGGATAAAGTTTGCGCTGCCGAACGATGTCCGCCGCCGGTGTCGGATGAAATAATGAGAATTTTCGGAGTGTTTTGTGGCATTAAGGATTTGGTATTTCCAATTGTTTGCAAATTTTTATTGCGGTATATTCGGTAATTTCATTATGACGCGGAACGGCGGTTCTTTTTCCGCTTTTCGGGTTTTTCCAAATTGAATGACTTCCGCCTTTGCGTAAAAGCCGACAACCGTTTGCTTCAGGGTGTCGGATTAAATCACGCGACTTCATAAACCGTTTCGGGAACTACTTTAATTTGCGACGAAGCATTTAAAATTAAATAAATAGGTTCTTCCAAATCCGATTCATCGTTCGTCATCGAAGGGTTTGGCACAGGTAATGATTCACCTTCAAGCAAAGTCGTTTCAGCCATATCAACCAACGCGCCTGCTAGAAGACGACGTGCCTCCGTTAGATTCTTTCCGCAAGTTATCGCACCCGGATAATCTAGGACTTCGCCGTGAACGCCGTCGTCCAGAAATTTATACATTGCCTTATAAGTCAACATTTTTCTAAACTTTTACTGCTATACCTTCGGTTTGTGGTTGATTAACTGCAAGTTGTTTGCTCGCCTTTTTCATCTGGCGTTCGAGTTTTTTAATCTGAATCAGATGCTTCGGATTGAACGGCAAACTCGGATAATAGGAATTAGATTCGTGCGTGCAGAAACAGCCCGCTTTAGCTTTTAGCCGACGCGCCTTCATTTGCGGCGAATTCCACGCGCCTTGAAAATCCCAATTATAATCGCGCAGATTGCCGGTCGCTTCCAAATTTTCACACGATGAAATCGTGCCTTCGTCAAAAATCACCGCACCCGCCGTTCCGGCGTAACAAGTCATCTGAGGCTCGCCGGTTTCTTTGGTTTTAGCAATCAGGTCGTGCATATAAAGGTCAATCGCCGCTTTGAAAAATCCGGCATCGCCGCCGTAATTATTTTTTAACGCCGCGTTGCGCGTGTCGTCAAGAATCATTTGCGAGAGTTGAGCGTAACGATTGTGGTCAAAGTTTAGTTCCGTCGGGTCGGCGGACGGCGGACGAATATAATTGATATTGACTTTATCGGGTTTTAGATCGTATTTCAGAAAATCATACCAATCGAATATCGTGTCTTCGTTCGAGCGCATCACGCAGGTGCAGGTTTGCACGTCGAGATTCGGAAAATCCTTTTTCATTTCCTTGAGCGTCCGCGCCGTGTGAATCGCTTTGTCCCAACTTCCTTCTTTGCGGCGAATCTTTTCGTGCGCGTCCTTCATTCCGTCAATTCCCAAAGCCACGGTTACATTCAAATTCGGATTCTCCTGCAGAACTCTGGTTACGTCAGGGAAAATACGCGGATGAATCTGTCCGTTCGACATTATGTAAACCGAATCTAATTTGTTGTTGCGATAAAAAGAGTTGCAAATCTCCGGCAAATCTTTTCGCGTGAACGGTTCGCCGCCCGCCAAAATTAGAACGCCCAAATTACCACCGAGAGTTTCAGAAATTTTTTCGATTTCATCGGTTTTCATTTGCAGCTTTTTACGCGGTCGGTCATCTAGCTCGTCAGTGAAAAAACAATGCGTGCAGCGCATATCGCAAACTGATGTAACTAAAATGTTTAATAAAATCGGCGCAAACGGTTGCCCGATTGCTAATTTCGCGTATCTTTTTAATAATTCTTTGGTTGTAAAATCCATTTTTTTCCTCAAAAGTAAAACTATCTCTTAATTTAACTTGTCAAACAGGATTTCAGCAAGGCAAGATTTCCTGTGCAGTCCTTTTATATTTTCAATTATTCTCTGATGCTTTGCTGCTTGGTATGAGTTTGTTAAAGAAATTATTACTGTGTGTCTGTTTTTGTTTAGGGATTTCGACGGCGACGGCGCAATATCGCTTTGACCAGTGGACGAGCGACAATGGACTGCCGCAAAACTCTGTCAGAACGATTGTCCGCACGCGCGACGGGTATTTGTGGATGGGAACTTTTGAAGGCTTGGCGCGTTTCGACGGCGTCGATTTTACGGTCTTCGATCTCGGAAACACCCCGGAATTGAAAAGCAATTACATTGAGGCGCTTATCGAAGACCGCCGGGGCAATCTCTGGATCGCGGTCGACGGCGGCGGACTGGTGCAATACAAAGACGGAAAGTTTCATCGCTATTCGAAAATCGAAGGATTGGCCAGCAATATCGCAACCTCGCTTTTTGAAGATTCTGCCGGGAATATCTGGATCGGCACGGAAAACGGTGTGAGTGTTTTTATAAATGGGCGATTTACAAATTACTCGATCAAAGACGGGCTTCCGAGCGAAAACGTGAGGACGATCAGCGGCGATGATTCGGGCAGAATTTGGGTCGGAACGACAAACGGACTGGCGGTTTTCGAAAACGGCAGGCTCGCGCCCTTCGCGGAAAACGACCGCCTGACTGATACAAACATTCGCTCACTCTATTGGGAGGACGGTCAGCGATTATGGGTTGGAACGACAAAAGGATTAAGTCTGATCGAGAACGGAAAGGTCGCGGGCTTTCCAGCCGGGAAGCAATTCGGTGAACAATTCGTTCAATCGCTTGCCGGGGACGGTCAGAAAAATTTGTGGATCGGGACGAGACAAGGTTTGTACCGGTTAAATAAAACATCGTCGGTCCTAGCCGAAACGCTCGGGACGCCCGACCAATTCATAAATACGATCTATAAAGATTCTGAAGATCAAATATGGGTCGGTACTAATTCGAGCGGCATTCTCAGGTTCAGCAGCAAGAGTTTTAAACCGCTGACGGATCCTTCTTTTCAACTGGAAAAAAATGCCCGCGCCGTGTTCGAAGACCGGGAGGGCGACCTCTGGTTTAGTGTTCCGCCTCGAATTTACCGGTTGAAGGACGGAGTCGTAAAGGATGTTTCAATTTCGGACGACATTCCCGGCGGCATTTCATCGATCACCGAAGATGCGGACGGCAATATTTGGCTCGGCGGCAGTGGCGTCTACAAATTCAGCAACGGCGAATTTACTCATTTTTCAACCGCGAATGGCTTATCTCACAACCAAATCTTTTCGGTTGTCGCCGATAATGAAGGCGGCGTTTGGGTCGGTACGTATAACGGGCTGAACCTGATTCGGGACGGACAAATTAAAGTCTTTAAAAAAGACGTCGCTTTGGAAGATAACACTATTCTGGTGTTGTTCAAAGACCGGGCGGGAGCCGTCTGGGTCGGGAGACGCGATGAGATCAGTCGTTATAGGGACGGTGGATTTAAAACCTGGACCATCAAAGACGGACTGCCCGACTCGCGGATCAGCACCTTTTTCGAAGACCGAGCCGGCACGCTCTGGATCGCGACGCACAGCGGCGGACTGGTGCGTTTCAGGGACGAAAAATTTTCGATTATCACGACGCGCGACGGTCTTTACGATAACCTCGCCTTTTCGATTCTAGAAGATGCCGCCGGCAATCTCTGGATGAGCAGCAACCGAGGCATTTACCGAACCGCGCTCCGGGAATTGAACGATTTCGCCGACGGCAAAATCGATTCGGTCAATTCTTTTTCCTACGGAACCGAGGACGGCATGCTGAGTCGTGAATGCAACGGCGCGCATCCCGGCGGGGTGAAAACCCGCGACGGGAAATTATGGTTTACGACTGTTAAGGGGTTGGTCGAAATCGATCCGGTCGTTCATAACCGGCAGCCGCCGCAGGTAATCATCGAAAGATCGCTAATCAACGATCAAATTTTTCTGAACAAAGATATGCTGGCAATTCAATCCGGTAAAGAAACCCTCGAAATCAAATACACCGCAATCAACTGGAAGCGTCCTTCAAAAATAAAGTTTAAGTACCGGCTTGATGGTTTGGACGATCATTGGACAGAGGTCGGCTCCCGCCGCACGGCATATTATTCCTATCTCCCGCCGGGAGAATATACGTTCAGAGTGATTGCCGACAACGGCGAAGGGGTTTGGGATATGGAAGGCAAAAGCCTGAAAATCAACGTTTTGCCGCCGTTTTATCGAACGTGGTGGTTTAGTTCGCTGGCGGTTTTGCTTTTAACATTTGTTATTTTTGCGCTTGTTAAACGGCGGGTTTCGCAATTAAAAAAAGACCGCGCAATGCAGCAAGCCTTTTCGCGTCAATTGATCGCTTCGCAGGAATTGGAACGCAAACGCATCGCCGCCGAACTGCACGACTCTTTGGGGCAGCGGCTCGTCGTCATTAAAAATCTGGCGCTAATGCTTTTGCATTTGAATAAAGGTCAAAAGTTAGACGTTGAAAGAGTCGAAGGCATTTCTGCGGAAGCGTCGCAGGCGCTCGGCGAAGTTCAGGAAATTTCCTACAATCTGCGCCCGTATCAGCTTGACCGAATCGGTTTGACCAAAGCCGTCGAAGCGATAATCGCTTCGGCGAAAACGGCTTCGACGATTGAATTTTCAACGGAAATTGACGATATTGACGATTATTTTCCGCGCGACGCGGAGATAAATTTTTATCGTATCGTGCAGGAATGCGTCGGTAATCTGGTCAAACATTCAGAAGCGACCGAAGCATTTGTGAAAATCGAGCTTTCGGGGGAAAATCTTACTCTGGAAATCAGCGATAACGGTAAAGGTTTTGCGCCCAACAATATCGAATCGAAAAAGGGCGGTTTCGGTCTGATCGGACTGGTCGAACGAGCTGAATTGTTCGGCGGAAATATCGAGATAAAATCTGCTCCAAATCAGGGAACGACAATTAAGATCAGGTTAAATTCACGCAACTTTTTACGTGATTAACAGACAAATTAGAGGATTTATCAAATTGTGAGCCGCGAAATCAGCATCATCATCGCCGACGACCATCCGATTGTGCGCAAAGGTTTGCGTGAAATCATCGAAGCCGATTCGCGTTTGAAGGTTTTAGCCGAAGCCGACGACGGCGAAGAAGCGGTCGCGCTAGTCGAAAAGTTAAAACCCGAAATCGTCGTTTTGGACGTTGATATGCCGCGTCTCGACGGTTTCGGCGCAGTCCGCGAACTGCAAAGACGCCGGCTTCCGGTCAAGATCGTTTTTCTGACCATTCACCGCAAAGAAGATATTTTTCACGCGGCGATGGACTTGGGCGTGAGCGGTTATATTCTCAAAGACAGCGCGATTTTTGAGATTGTCAATGGCATCAAAGCGGTTGCCGCAGGCGAATATTTCGTGACCGCATCCCTGACCTCGTTTTTGATCGGTCGCCGCCAGAGCGCGCAGAATCTTGAGCGAAACGAGCCAAACTTAGCACGCCTGACACCGACCGAACGCCACATTCTGCAATTGATCGCCGATTATAAATCGAACAAGGAAATTGCCGCCGAACTCTTTGTTCATTACCGGACGATTGAAACGCACCGGACAAATATCTGCCAAAAACTCGAACTCCACGGTCATAAAGCCCTGCTCAAATTTTCTATCGAACACAAATCCGAACTCTAATTTTAATCCGCATAAATTAATCGTAAATCGTGCTGCTACATAGAAAAATATGTAGTAATACGTAGATCAATTTGTGTGTTTCCCTGTATTCACATCGCTCTCCGCCTGCCGTACACTTCAATTCGTCGCCCATTTTCAAACATATTTTTATGAAGTTATTAATTGTCGAAGACAGTTTAGCAGTCCGCCAGCTTTTGAGATCGCTGGTTGAACCGCTGTCAAATGAAATCAACGAGTGCGGCGACGGAAACAATGCCGTCGCGCTTTACGAAAGCGGACGACCAGATTTTGTGCTGATGGATATTGATCTTCTGGGCGAAATGGACGGAATTACCGCGACCCGGAA
>MWVV01000676.1_pt1 | contig 12482 bp, 12 predicted proteins | sample 1047281 | NCBI WGS metagenome assembly MWVV01 (sample SAMN06349986, study PRJNA376086) | soil metagenome | isolation source: PT-2 sample Antarctic (ecotone) soil | place: Antarctica | collected 2015-01-13 | reverse complement strand
TCATCCGCCAAATGGAAAAGGAAGCCGAGCGGGTCTATGCCACCGTTCTGCCCCGCATTATCCGTTACCCGAGAAAGGTGCCCATACTCGCCCTGCCTTTCTGGCTCGTTTGCCCGGATTTGCCCGTCCCAAAGCACGAAAAGCAGAGCCTCTGGGATGTTGTCGTCAACAACGGCCTGCATTGCCACGGGGCCGTCGCCATCCCACCCTGGAACCGCATAAATTGTGGATTGGATCAGCATTTCGAGTTGTATCAAAACCTTTACGTTCGCCGGGGCTTTCCGCTGGCCCGGGTCCACGCCATTCCGATCACCCACGATCCCGAGAACGTCGTCGGTTACAATTTCAAGGCTATCCGCCGCCAATTGCTGGACCTGGACCACGTGCTGGTCCTGCCCCGCTGTCACTCCGAGATGCCCGCCAAGCCCCACCAAATGCGAACTGCCAGGAGCCAGTGTCCAGTCACCTTGAAATTAACTTCGTCCAGGTGAAGCAGCCTTGGACGCAGCTTCAAAAAAGAATAGATTTGGTCCGCGGACCCAAGGGGCTGGTCCCTTGTAAAAAACTATAATATACGAAAGTCCCTATAGGGACTTTCGTATGGAATTAGCATCATGATAGGCTAATTTATAGCGTCAAAGCCGCCAGCAGTAGCTGTCTTTTCTGCGGCTTGAGTCGTCGTATGCAAAAATATGCTGAATTTAGGTAGTTGCCCACTCCCTTGCGGGCAACGAATTTAGATTGGCGTAAATGTTCACAATGGTAATATCTGAAAATGGAGTCTATTTCGCCAAGATTCGATAAACGCTCGCTCGGGAAATACCTAATTGCTCTGCTATTCGCGTTGCCCCCATTCCATTTGATTTCAAAAGATGCACATTTTCTGAGTTTATGCTCGGCTCCCTTCCTCTATAGACGCCTGCTTTTTTCGCTTTCTCTATTCCTTCCAATTGCCGCTCGCGGCGAAGATTGGTCTCAAATTCCGCGAAAACGCCAAGCATGTCCAAAAATGCTTTTCCGGCGGCGCTGCTGGTGTCAATGGGCTGCTCCGTCGCTTTTAGGGCCGCGCCTTTGGTTTTGAGAATTCGGACAATGTCCTGCAAATCCGCCACGCTGCGCGCCAGGCGGTCGATCCTTGTCACAACAAGCTGATCGCCCTGGCGGAGAAATTCCAAAAGGCTCTCCAATTCCCTTCGCCCTTGGCGGCTCGCTCCGCTTTGAGTTTCCGCCCGAATAACATCGCACCCCGCGCGACGCAGGGCCTCGATTTGCAGAGTGGCGTCTTGGTCGGCGGTCGAAATTCGGGCGTAGCCATAGCGAGCCATAGCGATTTTGTCTTTTTTGTTTCTAGAGCCTGCTATTAAACCGTCTCACAATTCCAAAGACAACCCTAAAAACACGCATTTGGTGTCTCACGGAAATGTCGCTTTAGGGTATACCCTTTTGTGACAGAGCCACAGGGGCGCTGATCGTCTCAGGCAGAGTGATTGGCCCAACGTTATCCGCCATAAAATAGAGGGTAACCAGCGATTGTTGACTATGTGGCCCAGCAATCCAATGGAGACCACCCTATGACCATAGAGGAGATGTTGGAGTGGGTGGCCAAACAGTGGAGACAGGTAGTCTGGTTCTTCCACCGCTTGGCTTGGTGGTTGCCAAAGATGGCCCAGTGGTTCTTCTGGGACTCCCGCGTTGGGTGGCTTGTGATTTTAGCGTTCGCTTCGCTTACTCTGCTCATCATCCCGTTCTGGTGTATGGAACGCCAGGTCCGGATTTTAGGTATGTCCCTCCAGCTTTTCGGCTTTGGAACGGTGGCATGGGGCCTCACCAAAACTCGCAAACAGTTCAATAAACCAAGCTTCTGGCGGGCCAGCTTGACCTGGCTGAAAAGCCGACCGCGTTTTAAACCGCAACATGACGTTATTTCAGCTGTGGGACTAAGTGTAGGAGCCGCCTTTGGGAAGGCTCGGGCTACAGTGGGGCCAGGCCCGGACACTACCTGGGAAAGGCGGGTGGAGATCCTTGAACAGAACTACGAAAGCTTGTTCAAAGAGGTTGGCGCGATAGACGATACGCTCACGCGCAAGGCTCAGGAGCTATCAGACGCAATCAGGACCGAGCAAGCAAAACGTGAAGCTCGCGACACTCGAATAGAGGCGCAAATTACTGACGCTGTTGCAGGTGGGCTTCCCTTAGATTGGATAGGCGTGATCTACTTCTTTATCGGCATTATTGCTGGCACTGCGTCCCAAGAAATTGCTGCTTTGATAGGAGGGGCTGCGTCTTGCCCGGCCCTCCCTGCAGTGTGGTGAGCCGAGATGCCCACCATTCCGCTCTACGAGCATCGTAGCGACGAGGTGAGCTTGGACGGGGTTGAGCGCATCCTGATTTGATGCCTGCGCATGTGTGCCAGAAGCCTATACCCCAATGTAATTGTCGGACTGGATCGGGATCAGGATGCGGCGACGTGCTGGCCCGCTTTTTGAAACGCCGGGATATGTCATGGAATACGGCCTCAAATCCGTTTTGCGCCGCCGCGTCGATCCCGGTCAGATATTGCTTTATCCCAAGGCTCAGAGTGAGTTCAAAACTCTGCCCGTGGACCCTCGGAAAACGACCGGCGGGAGAGTTTTCTGATTTTCCGCCTCTGCCTCAACCCTGGAGGGTTTGGGCCGAACCTGGGCGAGGTTGGGGGCAACCTGCCCGTTGTGCTCTACGCGCACCGTTTCGAACCATTTGTCGCGTGAAAAAGCGAACTCGGGGTAATTACCCACCCCCTTGCCGACTGTAAAAGCTTTGCGAAATCAATGGGATGGTCAAACGCCGGAATTCTGAGCCCGAACGTGCATCCCGGCGCCCGCACAGTAACGTTCGCTTCTGGGTCAGTACGGATGGAAAACAGGCTACAAATGGTGTTCACTGGCTGACGACACGACTGGCGCTCCTGGAGAAATTACTTCCGAAGCGTTCGAGGCTCGATATTCGCATAACTCCTTGACAAGGCGACTAAAATTATCGGTTTATTGGGGGGTGGGTAATTACAACTCGGGCGTGTTTGGGAGCGCCGTTGCTCCGAACCGGGTGCGGGCGAGCTCGTCACCGCATTGGCTCGTTTGGGTTTGCAAAAAGGTGGGGCAGTGAGGCTGTGGACAGGCCGCAGCGCGTAACTTTACGCGATACCATGTAGCGGCTAAGCTTGTCAGTGAGGGACTCAACCCTTCGCAGGACGACCGGCCATGCCGAGGTTCAAGGAAAAACTTGCTGCCCCGCCGCACCCCGGCGGATTTGTACGGACCACAATCATCGAGCCACTTGGGCTTTCGGTCAAAGATGCTGCCCACGCGCTCGGCGTTCACCGCGTTGCACTATCACGGTTTTTGAACGAGCAAGCGGCTTTGTCGCCTGAAATGGCGATCCGTCTTGAGAAAGCTTTCGGCGCGAATATGGAAGAGCTCATGCAGATGCAGAGCGGCTACGACATTGCACGAGCCCGCGAGCATCAAAACGAAATTATAGTCGATCAGTACATGCCGCACATCACGACCGTTGCACAATCAAAATTGATCTGAAGGTGGGGCACAGGTTGGCGAACACAAAAATTCAATCGCTTGGAACTTTCGTCTGGTCCATAGCGGAAATCCTTCGCGGCGATTTCAAGCAATCCGAGTATGGCAAGGTGATCCTGCCTTTCGTCGTGATGCGCCGCCTTGATTGCATTCTGGAAGGTTCGAAAGCCGCTGTTCTCGAAGCCGCAAAAGCCCTTCCCGCAGGTGTGGATGATCCGACCCGCGACATGATCCTCTTCGACGCAGTCGGAGGGAACGTGAAGGTCTACGACCTGTCGCGCTTCACGTTCACGACCCTAAAGGGACAGGACCCGGGCCAGCTTCATGCTAACCTGGTTGATTACATCACGAAGTTTTCCGGCAACGTTCGAGACATTTTCCTCGATAAATTTCTATTCACCGATCAGCTCAAACGCCTGAAGGATGGTGGCATTCTCTGGCCAGTGTTTGAGCGCTTCTGTGAAATCGACTTGCATCCCGAGGCTGTCTCTAACATCGAGATGGGGTACCTCTTTGAGGAGCTGATCCGCCGCTTCTCAGAAATCTCGAACGAAACTGCCGGTGAGCATTTCACGCCGCGTGAGGTCATCCGACTAATCGTCGATCTGTTGATCGCCAATGACGACGCGAAGCTCACCGGGCGCGGCATCATCCGGCAGGTCTATGATCCGGCTTGCGGGACCGGCGGCATGTTGGCTTTGACTGAAGAAGCCCTCAAGGGTTTTAATAGCTCGATACGTGTCGAGTTGTTCGGGCAGGAGCTAAACGGCGAGTCTTTCGGCATCTGCAAATCTGACATGCTCGTGACTGGTCATGACCCAGAGCAAATTGCTTACGGCAACACACTCACGCATGACGCCCATAGGAGCAAGAAATTCCACTACATGCTTTCCAATCCGCCCTATGGCGTGGATTGGAAAAAGTACCAGGAACCGATCAAGGCTGAGGCCGATACTATGGGTTTCTCTGGCCGCTTTGGGGCAGGTACTCCCCGGATTTCTGACGGCCAGCTGCTCTTTCTACAGCACATGATCTCGAAAATGCGCGAAGACGAAACAGGCTCGCGTATTGGCATCGTAATGAACGGTTCGCCGCTTTTCACTGGCGGTGCGGGCTCCAGCGAAAGTGAAATCCGAAGGTGGATGCTGGAGAATGATTGGGTCGAAGCGATTGTCGCCCTGCCGACAGACCTTTTCTATAATACCGGCATCCAGACCTATATCTGGCTCTTGACCAACCGCAAACTCACTGCGCGGCGTGGCAAGGTGCAGCTCATTGACGCGAGCGGCGAGCGATTTTGGAAGTCCATGCGAAAGTCGCTCGGTTCCAAAAGACGCGAAATCCCGGATGAAGCGCGAGCCGAGATCGTCCGACTCTATGCTGAGTTCCTAAACGGCGAGAACACCGCGTCTGATGTCTCGAAAATTTTTGACTTAACTGATTTCGGGTATCGTGAAATCCGGATCGAACGGCCTTTGAAGCTCAACTTTCGAGCGAGCGCGGAGCGGATTGTTAAGTTGCGAGACGAGAAAGCCTTCCAAAAATTGGATGATGATGAGCAGGAAGAAATTGAGATTGCCTTATCTAGCATGGGCGATGCGCTCTTTACCAATTCTAATACATTTGAGAAGGCACTCTCAAAGATCCTGAAGGCCGAACAGATTAAAATCGCCGGGCCAGTGAAGAAAGCTATCCTTGCCGCTCTTGCTGAGCGCGACGAGGCCGCTGACATCTGCACTGACAGCAATGGCAAGCCCGAGCCAGGCCCCGAGTTGCGTGATTTCGAGCTTGTTCCATTGAAAGAGAACTGGCGCGCATATGTCGAGCGGGAGGTAAAACCCTTCGTGCCCGATGCTTGGGTCGATGAGGCTTATCGTGATGCAAGTGATGGCGATATCGGCCGCGTCGGCTACGAAATCAATTTCACCCGATATTTCTACAAGTACATCCCACCGCGACCACTACATACTATCGAGGAAGAATTAAAGACGCTCGAAGCTGAGATCGTTAGACTTCTCAAAGAGGTGGCGGCATGACAGATATCATGCTCACAAACGCCTCAGCTGAATGGCCCGTAAAACGCTTGGGTCAGCTTTTTCGTGAGAGAAAGGAGAAGGTCAGTGACAAGGAATATCCCGCGCTGTCCGTAACGAAAAGCGGGATTGTTCCTCAGTTAGACACAGCAGCGAAGACAGATGACGGTGACAACCGCAAGGGCGTCCATGCAGGAGATTACGTCATCAACAGTCGCTCGGATCGCAAGGGGTCTAGCGGAATATCACAATTTGGCGGCTCAGTTTCGTTGATCAACATTGTCTTAGAACCACTCGATATCACCCCTCGCTTCGCACACCACTTGCTCCGTAGCTACGCCTTTCAGGAAGAGTTCTACCGCTGGGGACATGGGATCGTCGCCGATTTGTGGACAACTCGATATTCAGAAATGAAGAATATACGGGTTGCCATTCCCGATGCTAAAACTCAGGGGTTAATTGCCGAATTTCTTGACCACGAGATTTCTCGTATCGATTATCTAATCGACAAGAAGCAGAATTTTGCGGGGCTACTTCAAGATAAGCTCGAAGCGATAGTTCACGAAGGCATTGTGTCGCCAGACACTGAAGTTTTGCGGTTTAAATACGTATCTAATAGGGTAGTGCGACCCGTAAAAATTGGTGAAGGCGACTCATTTATTCGCCTGGGCCTTTTTAACCGAGGTCGAGGAATTTTCAAGAAACCAGAAACCCTTGAAGACGATATGGGAGACTCAAGCTTCTTCTGGGTTGAATCAGGAGACCTGATCTTAAGTGGGCAGTTTGCTTGGGAAGGCGCAATCGCTCTAGCTAGTGAAAAAGAGCATGGTTGTGTGGTTTCCCACCGGTATCCAGTTTATCGCGGAAATAGTCATGTTAAAACGGCTTACCTATTGGCATTTTTCAGAACAAAGCTCGGAAATTTCATTTTGAATAATACATCGCGTGGGGCGGCCGGGCGCAACAAACCACTTAATACTAATCTTTTAGACCGAGAAAAAATTCCAATTCCAAATGTGAATATTCAAAGCGAGATTGAACGTATTGTTGAATATGAACGATTGTTCAAGGATAAAATTTCCATATCTATTCAACGGCTCCACGAATACCGTTCTACCCTCATCACGGCCGCCGTTACTGGTCAGATAAACGTGACCACCTGGGGTAAGCAGGGCCAGACCGACCGCCGACTCGTCCAGATTGAGGAGGCGGTGCACGCATGATCGCCCATGCCTTACATAGTGTGCACAAGGAGCAGGTGCTTCAGGATCATTTGATCGAGCAGCTCGTGAAGGGCGAGGGTTATGAGCTGCGCAACGCGAAAGCCGACTATGACCGAACACTTGCAATGGACCGAGCGCTCGTGCTGCGCTTTGTGCAGGACACACAGCGCGAGGAATGGAACAAGCTAGGATCCCACTACACCGCTTCAGCCGAAGAAACCTTCTTTACCCAGCTTGCTAAAGCCCTGAAGGATCGCGGGCCTCTCGATGTGCTGCGCCAAGGGATCAAAATCGTCCCGGGTATCAAGTTTTCTCTGTGCTACTTCCGACCTGCGAGTGCCCTAGAGCCCAAGCGTGTCGCCGAATACCAGGCCAATATCCTAAGCGTGATGAAGGAGGTTGAGTATAGCCAGAAGCATGCTGGGCGGCTCGATGTTGTACTCTTCATCAATGGCTTGCCCGTAGCGACGATAGAGGCCAAGAACCTGCTGACCGGTTCGACCTTCAGGCACGCTGAGAAACAGTACCGATATGACCGATCTCCAGCAGGCGAGCCGCTTCTGACATTCAAACGGGGCGCGCTCGTTCACTTCGCCCTCGATGAAGACAACGTGTCGATGACCACACGACTGGCCAACGGCAAAACACGGTTTCTGCCTTTCAATCGAGGCCGCGAGGGCGGAGCTGGAAACGAGGATATCGAGGAGGAATTCCGCGTTGCCTATCTCTATCGCAGAGGCCCCTGGGGACAGGCAATTTTCTCCTGTGAGGTGTTGCTCGATATTATCGGGCGGTTCATGCACCTGGAAACAAACGGGAAGAGCCAGTCGATGATATTCCCGCGCTTCCAGCAGCTCGATGCGGTGCGCAGGATAACCGCTCACGCCAGGGTGCACGGGCCCGGCGCAAATTACCTCATTCAGCACTCTGCGGGCTCGGGAAAGTCGAACACAATAGGCTGGCTCGCTCATCATGCGATCAATCTTCATGACGATCAAGATCAACCCATTTTCAACACCGCAATTATCGTCACAGACCGGGTTGTATTGGATCGCCAGCTCCAAAACACGGTTTCGCAATTCGAGCAGACGTCCGGCGTGGTCAGGAAGATCGACGGCACCTCTCGCCAGCTCAAGGAGGCCATTGCCAAGGGCGCACGGATCATCGTCACAACGATACAGAAATTCTCGACCGAGCACCTGAAGGAGATTTCGGGGCAGGGAAAACGCAGTTTCGCAGTGATCGTGGATGAGGCGCACAGCAGCCAGTCCGGTAAATCGGCGCAGTTGATGACCGATGCACTAACCCGTGAGACTACTTCAAGCGATGACATAGAGGACCTGATCGCCGCCTATCAAAAGAGCCGGGGACCGCAGGCAAATATCAGCTTCTTCGCCTTTACGGCGACCCCGCGCAACGTGACGCTGGAGCGCTTCGGCATTAAGGGAGCGGATGGCCTTCCGCACCCCTTCCACCTCTATTCCATGCGCCAGGCGATTGAAGAAGATTTCATTCTGGACGTGCTCCAGAACTATATGACTTACAAAGCCTATTACCAGCTTGAAAAAGCTATTGAAGACGATCCCGAATTGAGTGGGAGGACGGGGCAGCGCAAGGTCGCACGCTACGCATCTTTGCACCCGACTGCTATCGGCCAGAAAGTCGAGATCATTGTCGAGCACTTCCGCCGCCACGTAGTGGGTGAACTGGATGGTCAAGCCAAGGCGATGATTGTCACCGGCAGCCGCGAACACGCTTTGCGCTATTTCTTCGGAGTGCGGGATTATATCAAAGCGGAAGGGTATTCTGACCTGAAGGCAATGGTCGCCTTCTCGGGCGAGCTCGTTCACGACGGTCAAACGTACACCGAAGCCGATCTAAACGGCTTCTCTGAAACTGAACTGCCAGGCCGCTTCGATGGCTTCAAAAAAGACGGCACTCCTTATCAAGACCAGTATCAAATACTGATTGTCGCGGAGAAATACCAAACCGGTTTCGATCAACCTAAGCTCTGCGCCATGTACGTTGACCGCAAGCTAGCAGGCTTACAGGCAGTACAAACCCTATCCCGCCTTAATCGCACCACGCCGGGCAAGGAGCAGACGTTCATTCTCGATTTTCAGAATGCGATTGAAGACATCCAGAACGCCTTCCAGCCCTATTACGAGATCACAGCCCTAGAGGAAAATTCTGATCCTAACCAAGTCTATGATCTCGAAGGTCGCCTGCTGAAATTTGGCTATCTCGACCGGAACGAAATTGAACGCTTTGCTCAGACTTTCTACAAGGGGCTGCTCGATGGAGGTGGCCGTGCCTCGCTGGAGGGGCTTGTACGCCACGCGGTAGCCCGCTTCGAGGACGACGGCAACGAAGGGCGGCAGGAAGAGTTCCGGCAACTCCTGAAAAGCTACATGCGTTTCTACAGCTTCATTGCCCAGGTGATCCGGCTTGAGGATACCGGGCTTGAAAAGCTCTATTCCTATGGGGCCTGGCTTGTCCGGCTACTACCAAGCCGAGAGGTGCCGCCGGAGATCGAGATCACCGATGATATGCTCCGGCTACAAGCCTTCAAGGTCGAACAGAAGGAACAGGGCAATGCGTCGCTTTCCCCAGGTGACCGGGCGGTCCTAAAGGCGATCAGCGAGTTTAGTGCGACGCCCTATACCGAAGATGAGCAAAAGGAACTCTCTGAAATCGTCAAATCCTTCAATGATCGGCATGGAGCGGCTTTTACTGAAGACGATATTGTGCGCTTTGAGCAGGTGAACCGTGCCATCATTGATGATGATATGTCTGAGATGCTCCGCAATAACCCACCAGACGTAGTTTATGCCGCATTCGCCGATGCCTTTTTCAAGGGCGCAATCCGCATGTTCCAGAAGGACACGGACATGCGGAACATCGTGCTTACCGACGCGGAAGCACGGGACAAGACAACCCGCCATTTCTTCAATAGAGCGTTGCACAAAGCACGAAACAATTCGGACTCTTGAATTTATCTGGCACACCTGTCTCCGCCCTTGTTGGGGAGCCAGTCGCGAAAGGACGATCCCACAAAATAAGGCGTGTACATCGGGGCAAACACGTTTGCATGCAATCATGTTTAACGGTCAGCATGTTTAATGGAAAACACTTTTAAATGTAAACATTCTACGCTTTTCCAACAGTTCTGAGGGATTGCCAGAAGATGAACGACGCGTTGGAGCTGTTGGAGGGCCTGGACGAGGGCCGGTGCCGGAAGGGTATGGTCACGTGTCAACGGTCCCTCGAAATGAAGGCGGAGATCACGTGGGTGAATAGGCCCGAGCATCTGTGCTCTTATAGTGGACATGCAAGGGGTGGTCGACACGCTTGAGCACTAAGCCTCCCGGTGTCAGGGGAATGGCTGCTTAAGTTGCCTGATCCTAGAGGATACTTCACAGCGATGTTTCCCCTCAAACATGTTTACCGATAAACATGAAAGCATGCAATCATGATTATCGTCGTTCAGCCTTGTACGCTTTCCACATTTTCAGGAAGAGGTTCGATTTCGAACCCTTGTTGAACCCAAATTCCCTTCCGGCTTGCTCGCTGAAATCCACAAACACGGACTCTGGCACACGGAATTGGATCGGCTTCATCGAGGCATCATCAGGACGCACATTCTCAGCAATTACATCCGGGGTGACCGCTGCTGAGGGTGGCTTACCTTTAAGCTTAGCAAGGTTCGTAGCCATCACGCGACCTTTCTCTCGGACATCTCAGCAGTCATGTCGATGACACTTTGCGCGAGTGTGGCCGCCTTGCCATTGAGAGTCTTGAACGACGTTTCCGTAATCGCTTTGCCCATATCAGACGCGGAGCCATAACCTGTGGAGACGGGAACTTCCCCGTCCAAGACCATATATCCCGCTTGTCTGAGATATTGCCGGGCTGCGCCGTTCTCGCGCTCACTCCCCGTCGTCTTGAACATGGCAAAGGCAATTTTGTGCAGCGGCAGACCCTTCTTAACGAGTGTGTGCGCGAGGACCACGCCGGGATGCAAATCATCAACCGTCTGCCCTGTCGGGATAACGACCAGATCGCACACCTTGGCGACCTCGAATGTTTGCTCCGATGCGTTCGGCTTGCCGTCTAGGATGTAAGCATCGAACCGTGCTGCATCCTCGACCGCAGACTTTACCGACGCAAAGCCTTGCACCTGGATTTCCGGCGTTACGCCATTCTCGGCTCGGCGGCCCGCCCAATAAGTGCAGGTTTGCTGCTGGGTATCGAGGTCAGCGATTTTTACACTCATGCCGCCTTCGGCGAACTCTCGCGCCATCATCCGAGCGAGCGTGGATTTTCCGACTCCGCCTTTTTGCGAGATCATCCCAATGATGTAACCCATGACAAGACGCCCTCCTGGGGTGCAGTGTTATCATGGTTGGTGCAAATCCGGTTACCATGCTTGCATGACACCATGACACCATGACATCATGACACCGCTCTGCGGAGCTTCGGGAGCAGCCGCGAGGCACGCCCTTCGCGTAATTGGGGTTTTCGCCTTCACTCCTTCGCGGGATTCCACCGACACGCTTGACGGCGCTGCTACCACGGTGCCCATTGCCCCTGGCTAATTTGTAGGAGAGTCGAGCCTAGAAACACGAAAGCCCGCCTTTGGGGCGGGCCGCATGTCCGGCAGGGCCGGGGAAGATGACTTGATTGGCGTCATCATCCTCCCCGAAAACCCGAGCCTTAGTCAAGCGGAAATCGTCATTTCCGTCATCGGCGGAGCTTTGTCGGGCGCGTGCGCACCACCCCTGAAGCGGGCCTAACCGCCCGAAGGGGAAGCCGTGCCCAGCGTTCAACATCAACTTGCCTTTGCGCGACCGCTTGCGGTGCGGGTCCGAAGCGTTCGCCGTCCATTTAAACCGTCACCCGGTGATGGAATTTATCGGCTGCCGCATGATATTCGCGAGCGGCTTACTTCAGCTCTTGCGCCCTTTAAAAACCGGCAGGCTGCATTCGCCCTTGGGATTTTCCTAGCGCGATATTGGTCGGTACCGGGAAGAGTAATGGGTTCATTTCCCATCGACCGCCGCGCCCTCGCCGATCATGCCAACCTGGAGCTGACTGAGGCACAAGTTAGGGGTGCAGCACGCACCCTAGAAGCGGTGGCATTTTTGGAGCGCGCAGTTCCACCCTGCGGTTCTCGATATAAGCCGACCGCTGACGGGCTGCACCGCAAGCCAATTCTCTATGTCTTCGGGTCCGAGTATGGCCCCGCGTTCGTTGCGGCGAATAAACGGGCTAGGGCGGCTCGTGGCGGCAATTCAAGGGCCGGGCGTCGTCTGCCCCCCACCATCTGCTCACGCGCGCCTGCGGCCTTCCTAACGGCTCCACCGCTTAAGTCGCCCAAAAACAAGAGCGAAGCGGAATCGCAGGTGATTATGGGCGACTTAAGCCACCAACCCAGCCTTCCTTCACCAACCATAGCCCAAAGCCCCCTGGAAATCGCATTAAAGAGGCTTGGCGAGGCTATCGCCGCCAACCGGAATCGGAAAACACGGGATAAATAAAGTCCTATGAGGGCTCTCACGACCAATCCCCGTTCAGCGGAAAAGCGACTTGGTAAAGTAGCATGACAATGCAGCCGGGCGATTTTCATGTGGATGCGCCAATGGAATAGCCCCCTGCTA
>MWVV01000675.1_pt1 | contig 12505 bp, 5 predicted proteins | sample 1047281 | NCBI WGS metagenome assembly MWVV01 (sample SAMN06349986, study PRJNA376086) | soil metagenome | isolation source: PT-2 sample Antarctic (ecotone) soil | place: Antarctica | collected 2015-01-13 | reverse complement strand
AAAGTCCGGCACTGGCGCGAATAACGGTCGGCAGATTGCCGTCGCGCAGTCCGTAGACGATGCCCAGACGCGGAGCAAAATTGTTGCGGTCAACTTTGAATTTGCGCGAAGGTTCATACGGCGAAGAGCTGTCGGCGTTCGGAATGTCGTAAAGGTCGTAACGCAAGCCGTAATTGAATTTTAATTTGCGCGTTACTTTCCAGTCGTCCTGCGCGAAAACATTATAAAACGTCGAATTGTATTTAATGTCCGGGTTGCCGTATGACTCGGCATATTGTGTGTAATTACGTCTTTGAGCGACGGTCGCCGTCGGACTGACGGCAGCCAGGTAATTCGCCAAACTGGAAAATGTGTAGGTTTGGAAAACATTCGAGCGGCGCGTGTCTTTGATACGATTGGTGCCGCCGCCGACCTTGACCGCGTGGTCGCCGGTCGTCCACGTCAAATTATCCTGAAACTGATTCATCGTTTCGAGCGGGGCAATCGTGTCGTCGTCAACCGGCGCGCCGAAGTTCGCCACACCGCTGATAATGATTGAAGGTCCGGTGCCTGAATTAGCATTCGCCACGTTGCGCGAATTACGTCTGGCGTATTGATAACGAAATTCGTTGAAAATATTTGACGTTACCGTCGAAGCCAGTTGCAATGCTAAAGAATTAGAAACGTCGTTGAAATCAATGCTGCGCTGCAAAGTATTCAAACCGCCCGCGATATTATCGGGCGAAATGTTTTTGAAATAATTGTAGCGTCCCGTCAAACGGTTGTTATCGTTTAATTGCGCATCAGTGCGGAAAATATAAAAGTTAACTTTTTGGGCGGTTGGAATCGCGGTCGGAAACGCTGCCGCGGGAACGCCCGCTGCAATCAAAGCTGTTTTGTTAGCTTCAGAAATCGTAATTGTTCGCTGCGGTTCGCCTGCTAAACCGCGTTTGACGTATTCCGTCCCGCCATAAAAGTGCCAGCGGTCGCGGATAATCGGACCACCGATAGCAAAAGTAAAATCATCAACATTCGTTTTCGGCTTGACAGCCGTCGGAGAAATATTAAACGGACGCGACGAAAATGCTGTGCGGCGGAAACGATAACTCACCGAACCGTGCAGACCGTTTGTTCCCGACGGCGTGACGGCGTTCATAATAAGTCCGGGCGTATTACCGAATTCGGCGGAAAATCCGTTTGTCACAAGCTGAACTTCGGAAACGAAAGTTTCCGAAATTGGCATTAAGCGAATTCCGGCGCGGTCAGCCTGCGTGTTGTTATTACCGTCAAGTTGATAATTGGTGCGGCGAGCATAGCCATTTGCGTTAATACGCGGAACACCGAACTCTGAGTTTGGACGACCGGTGACATTTGCTTGCAAAAGCGCATAGTTATAAGGATTGCGTGAAACAAGCGGCAGATTCTGAACTTCCCGCGCATCCATTACGCGCCCGACATCAATTTTTCCGGAGTCAGCGATCGGCGCGTCCGAGGTAATCGTGACGGTTTCCTGCACCCCGCCCGCCTCTAAACTTAAATTAACTGTCGCTGTCTGTCCGGTTGTCAGAGTGATTCCTTCACGAACAAGGCGTTTGAAATTTGTCATTTCAACTGTTACGCGATAAGTACCAAGCGGCAGCAGCGGCAGACGGTAAACTCCGCTTTCATCGCTCGTCACCTGGCGCTCGGTTCCCGTCTCAATATTTCTGGCAACAATCGTCGCGTTCGGTACCGCTCCACCAGTGGAATCTGTTACAACGCCTTCAATTTGCCCGTTTAAGGCTTGTGACTGGGCGTTAATCTGATAAAAACTCCCAGCTAAAAACGAGCAAATTAATATACAAAACGTTAATACACGAATCTGACGAAGTGTCTGAATCATTGAAAAATTCTCCTAAATTTATAAACTAAAAATTCTTGTGCTAAACGCGGGAAAACGAATATATTATTATATTACGAGAAAATTAAAAACAGGTTACTTTATTTAATATTTCCTTTTGATTATTTTTAAAATTATAAAAAAAGTATTCGATGTTCTTTATCGTCGAGGTCAATTGCATCGTAAACCCAATCAATCAAATTTAGACCGTAGAGGTTGAGAAATGGAATGATATTAAGCGTGCGTTCCTGCAAACTTTTGTGCGGAACCAAGGAGGCGAATAATGTCTCGATTTGTCTTTGAACTACCCGGTCTTTTTGAATTTGCGCGTGTTGAAACTTTCTCCGCAAATTACTGATATGATAGAGAATCTTTCGCCGTCGATTTGCCAGGTTCTCAGCCAAAGTTGGTTCAAGCACAAGCAGATTGCGGTCTAGGCGATTGAGTTGGATATTGATTTTTTCTTCAACTTCAGCAAATACATTTGCCATTTCTTTATTCAGATATTTCTCAACAATCTGCGGCATTATATTTTCCGTACCGGCGAATAAATCTTTTAATTCCAGATCATATTTATCGAATGTTTTAGCGTGTTTAGGTTCAACGAGCGTAAAACTTGCGCGGTGCAGAATAGGGGTTTGCGGACGATTGAGAATTTTATAAACTTCAGCTGACTGTGCAAAATAAGCGATTTCCGCCGCGCCGCCATAATAAGTTACCGTCGGAAGCAGATAATCCTGAACAACCGAACGCAAAACAACACTTGGACTAAATCTCTCCGGGTTTTGACCGGCTAGCTCAGCCAATGCGTCGAGCGTGAATTCGCGCTCAATGTCTTTTACTTTGTAAGTTTCGTTTTTTGTTTGTTTAAGCGCGTGGCGAGTTTTATTTTTTGCCTGCCAAAAGAGCGGAAAATAATCGTCAGCAACGAAAACCTGCGCGTGATATTTATCTTTTTCAAGTTCCCGGCTGCGTGTTTGCAGAGCCTGGACTATCTCTTTTGATTTTTTTATCGCTTCGACATATATCGGCGCGGCAAGTTTTTTGAGCTGTTCGTTGAGCGGACAGAGCATTATCAAACCGTATTCGCCTAATATTTTCGTTAGCAATGTGCCAAACGCGTCTCCAAAGTCCGCGCCAATCTTCCAGGAATTCTCAATTACTCCGCGTAACTCGTCAGTAAATTCGGTGTGCGGGAGCGCCTGAAAAAGTTCTTCAATGGTTGTTTTGATTGATTCGTCAAGAGCAACGTAGCCGACAGGTAAATTTTCGTAACAGCGCTTCGGCTCATTTTTGAGTTCCACCAAATTTCCTTTCTGACCTAAAACAGTCGCTTTTGAAACTTCCGCGAAATCGTGATCTTCAGTGGCAATCCAGAAAACAGGAACAGCTTTTATTCCGCGTCCGCGAAGGCATTCGGTCAATTTCACCGCCGAAAGCGCTTTGTAAATTGTATAAAGCGGTCCGGTGAAAAGCCCCGCTTGCTGACCCGAAACCACGGCGACACAATCGGGCTCGCGCAGAAGTTCAATATTTTTCAGAGTTTTATCGCCTGCTCCGCAGTTTTTATTCGTTTCCAAAAGCGTGTCGCAGAGAACATCCCGATCCGTGTGATAATTTTTTAAAACATTTGGAATTAGATGTTGTATTTGCGTGTGAGAATTGATTTCCAATCCATAATAGCGGGCTAAGTCAGTGGAATTTTCCTGATATTTGAGAAATAATTTCGATTGATTGGGAACACCGGAAAAAGAGAGAGTTTCGATCCTAAACAAACTTTTTTCGGCGGGACACTGAACAGCATTTTCTACAACCACAATTTTTCTCCTTAATGATTTTCATTATAGAGTTCCGATGAGCGAAGTTCCAATCCAAAAATAGAAAAAGGGACGATGTTTTTCACATCATCCCTTTAATTGATAAAAGCTTTCACTGAATTTAATTTCCGATGGTCGCCACTCGCGGTCTGGTTAAATTTTCGTTTGAAGTGATCGTCGGAGCGCGGTCGATGCGGTAAACGCCTGACGAGTGTGTACCGGCAAAAATTCGATTCGGATTATTCGGATCAAAAATCATTGACCAAATTCGGCGACTCGGGATTTTCATTTCTTTGGAATCCATCCTTTTCCAGTTCCAACCTGAATCGTTTGAAAAATAAATTCCCCCGTCGGATTCCAGAGCGCTGGAAACAAATACTTCTTCCGAATTATTCGGGTTTATTAAAATACTTGTATAATTGCCGAGCGGAAGATTACCACCGCGCTGTTTCCAAGATTTACCCCCATCACGACTCAAATACAGCGTTTGAGAGGTGCCGACATAAATATATTCAGGTCTTTTCAGATCGACGATAATTGAACTAATAGGAACATTGACCGGAGCAGCATTAACCTTCTGCCAGGTTTTACCATTATCACGTGAATTAATGACGCCTGAAGTTGCTGTTCCAACCCAAATTACATCAGGTTGCTGCGGAGAAGTATGAACGACAAAAATATTTTCATCGATGCCCGGTCCAAATGAAATTTTCTCCCAACCTTTTGAAACATCATAACTGCGATATAAACCTTTGTCCGTCCCCGCAAAAATTCCGTTTTTGCCGTCTTCCGAATAAGCTAAAACTTTAATCCGTTCAACTAACGCCGGAATTAATGCCGGCTCGGCAGGAGTTGTCGCAACCGGCGTCGGAGCTAGTAAAGGTTTCGCAACGATGGCTTTTGCAGTTGAAGTTTTCTTTTTGGAAACTGTTCGCTTGGAACCTTTACGCACCGGTTTCTTAACAACTTCAGGCGGTTTTGGCGGAGTAATTTGACTCCAACTGTTGCCGCGGTCTAAAGACTTAAACAAGCCGACATTGGTAGCCAGATAAACTATATTCGTGTCAACTCGGTCTTGAATTATCCCAAAAGGCGAGACTCGATTTACGTCGAGGCTTTTAGCTTGCTGCCAAGTTGCGCCGCCATCATTACTGAGAAATACAAATCCGCCGCTGGTAGCAATATTTTGGGTGGTTGCATAAAGCCGATTCGGACTTTCAATGTCCGGTGTAACGGAATATGTAAAACGGCTCGTAAAATTATCGTTGGTTGGCACAAAGTTTTTTCCGCCATCATTGGAAACCATTATGCCGAAATTATTCGTTCCGATAAAAACTTTGTTCGGTTCATCGCTGTGTACGGCAATTGAATTGATCTCTAAATCTCTTTGAGTCGTCATTGCCCAGTTCTTACCACCATTGGTCGTCATCCAAAAACCTTGGGTTGTTGCCGCGTAAATAGTTCCGGGAATCGCTGGATTCTGAACAATATCGCGGGTACGGCGCGATTGCGACGGGATTCCTTGAACTTTTGCCCATTTTTCACCGTTGTTGTTTGATTGATAAATTCCGCTGCAAGCCGAAGCGACAATGTGATCGGGATTTTTTGAATCTATCGTGATTGCAAAAACATCCGAATCGTCGATCATTCCGTCTTTTATCAACCGCCAATTCTTTCCGCTGTCCGTTGATTTATAAGCGCGCCACCAAGTTCCGGCAAAAATAGTATTGGTTCCGCGCGGGTCAATGGCAAGTGAATTTACATTGAGAGGCATTGTGCTGGAAGAAACTTTGTCCCAATCGTCGCCTCCATTTTCCGATCTCCAAACCCCGCTTAACGCCCCGACAAGTATGATTTTCGGATCAAACGTCGATTGAATCATTGAATGAATTGATTCCTTTTTTAAATCCTTTGCTTCCTTCCACGTTTTACCGCCGTCGGTCGTCTTATAAAAGCCGCCTGGACCTTTGAACCGATGCCCTGAGGTGTAAATTATGTCTGAATCTTGAGAATCTACAAATAACTGATCGAGAATTAATTCTGAACGATTGAAATTAACCAGAAGCCGCCAGCTTTCTCCGCCGTCAGCGGAAGTGTGAATTTGCCCGTCCAAGGTGCTGACATAAAGTTTGTTTTTATCCTTCGGGTCAATTGCCACCACCCGAACATCACCGCCGTTGGGTCCGACAACTTCCCAATCTCTGAATTTGCCGGGCTCGACAGTATTATCGACAGCAGATACTAAATTACCGCTCGAAAAAAATAAGATTGTGATGGCAAGCAAAATGCCGATTTTAAAACTAACAGTTACTCCGGTTTGAATTTTCATAATTTCATTTTTATTTATTAAAACAAATACTCTTACCGATTATTTAGCAATCGCTTAATAATCGTTTAGTCAGATGATACTGCAGCGTCAGTTTGTTGCACTTAAAACACCGTCCGATATTATTGAAGTATTTAACAGAATAAATGCCAGAGGGGCTCGGCAAAACTCCAATTATTTTACACAAACTAAATAGGATTGCAAAATTTTTAACATTTAAAAACATAAGCGAGTGAGATTTGATTAATCAAATCTCACTCGCTTAAGAAAGTTAACATCTGTCTGTGATGTTAAAGCCTAATTATTCCGGAGGTGTCGAAGAAGTCTCCGGGGTCGGAGGAGTTACTCCAGACGGAACAACGTAGAATACTGTTTCGACGCCTGTTCCTCTGTCGCCACCTCTGACAATTGTTACACGATTTGGATCAAGATTACGGAAGCGAATTGAATCACGAATTTGTTTTTCACGTCTCGTAATTTCTCTTTCAGTTCCATAAATGATGATGTAACCGGTTGCGCTCGGATCGTTGTTTAACTCAATGTAGAAGTTTTCAACACGTGCTCTAACTTCGTCATTGGGAAGAACTCCGAATCTATCGCTTTCTCTAAATGTCGGAGGAGTTGTAATAATACCAGTTTCTGATACTGTTCTGATACATTCAGTACATACAGCGCTTCTGGTTTCGACAGTCGCGGTTATGTTCTGACTACCCATTGCAGCAGTTGTTTGAACTGTAATAGTTGGCGTTCCCTGACCACTAATGATTTCACCTTGTGTTACTGTCCAAACATAGGTGAGGTCTGTGACATTGCCACCGCTAACGTTAGCAGTAAATGTCATCGTATCACCCGGATTGACAGCGGCGCCAGGACCGGTAACTGATACTGTCGGACATTCGCAGACAGCTACACAGTTACAGTTTTCAACAATAATTGTGGTTGTTTGAGTTTTACCGCAAACGCCGCAACCGTCGTCAACACCGGCAACTATCGTATAAGTACCGGGAGCCGCCCCGGTCAAATCCCATTGAACATTTGCGCCCTGACCTACAACACGACCGCCTGAGACAGTATATATATAAGTTAAAACGTCGTTTTCCGGGTCAACTGCGGTTGTCGTTACATTAACCGACATATCATCGGTACAATTTGCTCCTTCTGCCGCGCGAGTTCCTGCAGCACACGGTATTGTTACTCGTGTTTCGCTAAGCAAAATATTTGTTACGTCAGCAAAGCGATTGGGAACTTGTCCGGTGGTGCGAGCATTACGTCGTCCCACTGTAAATTGACCTATAAATCCATGCGGATCACTCGATGTGCGGAATCCACCAGGAACACCGTTAAAGTTACTGGTTGTAGTTCTATTGTTGGTGAGCGCTGTTCCTCCAGAACGAACTGTTGAAGAGGTGCTGAAAGCATCGCCTTCAAAACTATCTCTATCCTGTTGATTAAAGTTATAGCGATATGCAAGACCGATACTCACCCAGCGTGCCGGAAAAATACGTGTTCCAGCAAGACCGTCAAGCGGGCTATTTTCAAAAGCATTAGGAGTACGTCCGCCAACATACTGAGTTGAACGGAACTCTAAGATCGGTTGAAAAAATTTATTAACCGGAAAGTCAACAGCGATACCGGAAAGAACTTCATCAGGACGATCCAGCAGTGTTAATTCATCAGTTCCGCCTAAATCAGCTTTTACACTACTGTTGTAGATGTAACCAATATTGGCTGAAACATTGATGTATTTGCGAAGTCGCGCATCGCCGAATAAAACCGCACCGAAATCGCCGCGACCACCATTGCTGCTAAACGGATTTGGTCCGCCGCCGCCTGGACTAGCACCGCGTTGAAGTTGATTAAATCCACCACGATCATCTGCGCTATCATGGTAAAAGCGGTAAAAAGGAATAATCCCAAATCCGTACGGATTATTTGGTCCCGTGAAACGAATTTTTCCGCCAACCGTAAATGTGTTGAATGAAGATTCAGCATATCGACGATTAATAAAAGGAGCATCTGGAAGATAACTTGGAGCAGTCGTAAAGACTGTCGGATTGGTAACCGGATTATTAGGGTTACCTACGACGACTGTATTTGTCTGCAAAACAACGCCCGGCAGAATACTTCCAAAAGGCGAGCCGAGACCCGGGAAGTTGTCCGCGCCGTTTCCATTACTCCGAGTTGGAACAGGGATTGCGCTAAAGCCACTCGCTGAACCAATAAAACTGCTTGTGTTACCGCCGATAAACGGAAATAACAGAGATGGCTGTCTCGGACGGAAAAGAGCTTGTCCGGCAAACTGCCCGCTACCCAAAACGATTGCCCCCTGATTGGCAAATACTGAATTAGGAAGATAAAAACCTGAAAGATTTCGCGGCGAATTAACTTTAATAGCGCGATATGCATCGGTGTTAAAGAACAATTCAACATTGTCACTCAGACCAACTTGAAAGCTGACCGGAACTTCAACAATGTCAACATCCCCCGGATCGCGGTCATAGTTGCTATAAGCCGCGCTAAAAGTGAACTCACCTCTTCTTAAGGTTTGTCCATCATAAACTGTAAATAGACCAGTCGGACCTCCCGGGGGACCACCTGTACCAACAGTTGGTGCCGTATTTCTGGGATCATCTACTGATCTTAAAGTTTGAGCTGTCATTGAAAAAACTAATGACAACATAAAAAGAGCAATTACAAACGCTTTGTTAGCGAGTTTCATCACATTCCTCCGCCAAAATAATATTAAAATTTTAATTCAATTGTACCTTAAAAGAATAATAAGAATTACTACTCTTTCCTAAAGTCACTCAATTATTGCATATAATGAAAACTTTCAAAAATAAATATTTGATTTTTTCATCCTTACCAACACATTTTTAAGTATTAAAAATGCAACTTAGATGAGAGATAGTTATTTATAAACAGCAAAATTTTTATCACTCGATTACAATCTCGTAAAACATTACTTTAAATTTTTCGGAAAAGCAAGTATTTTTAACTAATTACAGATATTTTTGTTAAGCGTAAATGCCGCGCATCTTTGTATCGAAGGCGACACGATCAATTGCCAGCATATAAGCAGCTGTGCGCGTGTCGACATTATGCAGTTCGGCAAGATTGCTTAATTCAATAAAACTTGCCACCATTTTTTCTTCTAACCTTTGATTAACTTCATCTTCGCGCCAAAAATATCCCATTCGGTCCTGAACCCATTCAAAGTAAGAAACGGTCACGCCGCCAGCATTTGCTAAAATATCAGGGATGACGAATATGCCTTTGTCGTGGAGAATTTGATCGGCTTTTGGAGTAGTCGGACCATTCGCGCCCTCGGCTAAAATTTTACACTTGATACGGTCAGCGTTTTCGGATGTAATCTGATTTTCAGTAGCGCACGGCGCCAGCACATCGCATTCAAGTTCGAGAAGCTCGCTATTGCCAATTTGGTCAGCCTCCTTGAAACCCTCGAGCGTTTTTGTGTACTGCAGATATTCTAAAACTTCGGGAATATTAAGCCCTTTGCTATTATAAATACCGCCGCTGACATCAGAAATAGCTATAACTTTATAACCTTTTTCGTGCATTAAAGCCGCACCGATTCCGCCGACGTTTCCGGATCCCTGCACTACGACTGATGTTTGTTCAGGCGTTAATTTGAATTTTTTTATAGCTTCGTTAACAGTAAAAAGAACACCGCGCCCGGTTGCCTCGCGCCGCCCCAGAGAGCCGCCTAAAGCAACCGGTTTTCCAGTGACGACGGCATTTACCGTATGCCGCGCGTGCATCGAATAAGTATCCATGATCCACGCCATCGTTTGCTCGTTAGTGTTCATATCGGGCGCGGGAACGTCTTTATCCGGACCAATAAAGTCAAGCAGCTCGGATGTATAACGCCGCGTCAAACGTTCGAGTTCGCCTTGGGACATCTGAATCGGGTTGCAGATAACTCCGCCTTTCGCGCCGCCGAACGGAACATTGACGACCGCGCATTTCCAGGTCATCCACGCCGAAAGCGCTTTTACTTCATCCAAAGTTACGTCCGGCGCATACCTGATTCCGCCTTTTGCCGGACCGCGCGCGAAATTGTGCTGAACGCGAAACCCCTCAAAGACCTCGATATGTCCCGAATCCATCCGCACCGGAATATAAACTTTTAATTCCCGGCTCGGAACGCGCATCACAGCGTATAAATCCGGCTCCAAGCCCAGAAGTTGCGCGGCGCGGTCAAAGCGTTCACTCATCGCTTCGAACGGATTTTTTTCATCACTTCCCTTAAAACGCCGCATTTCATCAGCCATCGGATTTGCCATTTTTATAATCTTCTCCAAATTTTCATAATTTTAGAATTGCTTTATTAATCTGTTGATAAGCAGCGAAGTTTGAGACAAATATAATTAAAATGTTTCGTTCGTTAGATGATCCGAACTTCTTTCGCTTTCTTACTTCAAAACTTCATTCATTGCGCCGCTTCGATAGCCGTGTAAATCCAGAGTTACATAGCGAAACCCTAATTTGCGAAATTTTTCAGCCAATGATCCGGTTGCCTCAATCGAAAGCGCGCGTTCCATTTCTCCAGGCGCGATTTCCAGACGAACAAGTTCGTCGTGGACACGCACACGAAATTCTCGAAAGCCAAAAGAGCGCAAAATCTCTTCGCCGCGTTCGACTTTTGAAAGTCTTTCAATCGTGACCGGAACGCCATACGCAATTCTCGAAGAAAGACACGGACTCGAAGGCTTGTCCCAGCCGGAAAGTTTTTGAATTCGGCTTAACTCCCTGATTTCATTTTTGTGAAGACCAACTTCAATCAGAGGACTGCGAACATTTTTCTCCGCCGCCGCTTCTCTTCCCGGACGATAATCGCCTACATCGTCAACATTCGCGCCATCCAGTACGAAATCAATTCCGCGCTCTTTGGCAATGGTCGAAAGTTTACCGTAAAGCTCTGTTTTGCAAAAAAAGCAGCGATTAGACGGGTTCGCGCTGTAATTCGGATCGTTTAGTTCGTCCGTTTCAATCGTTCGATAATTAAACTGAAATTTTTCGGCGGTTTGAGCGGCTTCTTCACGCTGGATTTGAGAAACGCTTGCCGAAAATCCGGTCAGACAAACCGCTTTTTTGCCAAGCTCCTGGGTGGCGATTAGAGCCAGGTAAGAACTGTCGACACCGCCGGAGAAAGCGACCAACACCGATTTCATTTCACGCATCAAAAAACGCAGATTTGCTTCTTTTTCAAAGATTCCGGGTGAAAGATTTTGTGTTTTACCGCGCCGCGCATTTGTCATTCTGATATTCGCTTTTTGAAAAAGTGTCTGAAAGCTAACACTTAACCTGCAAATCTTATCTTAGTGTCGGGCATTAACGCAACTGCTTTCGTAAGAAAAAATTAGATGTTTTACACTTTCTAATGTTAAAATTTTTATGCTTTCTCAACTATTAAATTATAAATTCAAGTCTATTTTAATGTTACAATCTTGCGCCGCCCGCCAAAACTTTCACGCTCTTTTTTCCATCATAATTTTGGTGTTAACAATCTCCGTCGTCGTTTCCGCACAACAAGCGGAAGCCGCTCAAAATGCTGTCATAATATTTAATCAGGGACAGGATGCGCACGAAAAAGGAAATTTTGCCGCCGCTCTAAAATATTATGAAGAAGCCCTGAGGCTCACGCCGGAATTTCCTGAAGCTGAATTTCAGATGGGCAGCGCTTTGCTTTCCGCAGGAAAAAAAGATGAAGCTGAGACGGCTTTTAAGCGAGCAATCAAACTGCGCCCTGACTGGTCTCTGCCGATGGCAAGTTTGGGAAGTTTATTGATTGAAAAAGATCAATTCAGCGAAGCGGAAAAAATCTTAACAAAAGCGATTGAAATTGATGCGCAGAACTCTCCGGCATATGTCGCTTTAACCGAACTACTCATCCGCGCGAAAGCCAGTCCCGAAGCGTTAAAACAACTGTTGGAGAAACTCAGGGTGCTTAGTTCCAAAGCCAATCCGACCGCATCCATCTGGGCGGCGCGCGGAGCTTTGGAACGAATTGTGGGCGACAAAGTGTCCGCTAAAAAGAGTTTGGCGCAGGCAATTTTGCTTGACCCAAATAATCAATTCGCTTTGTACGAACGCGCTGAAATCGCTTTTTCAGAAGCGGACGTGGCGACGGTTTCAGATATTATTAGAAACCTTTCACGGCTGTCTCCCGATTCAAAAAACACGAAACTTTTACGTGCTCGTTTTTTGACTGAAAGCGGAAAAACGGAAGAAGCGATAAAAATTCTGGATTCAATCAAAAATCCCGCCGCCGATGTTTTGTTTTTGCGTAATAATATTTTGGACAATACCAGCTCAAATGTTTCTGAACTGGAAAAGCGACTTGAAAAACAGGAAAAAAATTCGATTGTTCTCACTCGTTTATGCGCGCTTCTGAGAAAAGACAATCCGGCGAAAGCTTTAGATTACTGCAGACGGGCGTGGGAAATTGAACCCGGCAGCGCGGCTCACGCGGTTGGATAC
>MWVV01000674.1_pt1 | contig 12509 bp, 15 predicted proteins | sample 1047281 | NCBI WGS metagenome assembly MWVV01 (sample SAMN06349986, study PRJNA376086) | soil metagenome | isolation source: PT-2 sample Antarctic (ecotone) soil | place: Antarctica | collected 2015-01-13 | reverse complement strand
GGCGAATGGAACGCACAGATTAAAGAAAACGAGGTAAAAAACTGATGCGCGTAGGTTTCACAATCTACAAATTTATGGAAGTTCTTATGAGGAAGTAAAAAAGGATTTGGATTCAAATCATATCTCAGTTGATGAAGCTTACAGTCGTGTAAAACGTAGGGAAACGGAAGAGACGCGGAGGAAGAAGAATGAAGCAATTCGAGCGGAGTTTTACAAGATGTTTGCTGGCACGGAAAGAGTGCGCGACCCTGAAGAAGAAACGAAGCGCCGTGTAGAAGAAACGAAGCGCCGTGTAGAAGAAACGGAGCGCCACGAAAAGAAACTTAAAGAGAAGCTGGCAATGGGTCGTAAACTAATTGATTCGGGTTATAAGGAAATGGCAAAGCGTCTTCACCCTGATGTAGGGGGGTCGAACGAAGCGATGCACGAATTACAAGATGTAAAAAAACTACTAATTTCTAGTTTTGAATATCAGTTCCCAAAATTGCGCGGCTAGCTGATTTGATAATGAATAAAAAAGAGACTGCCGAATATCTCAAACTATCTGAGAAAACAGTCGAGCGTTATAAGGCGAGCGGGAAATTGTCCGCACGTCTGCGGCGTGTTGTCGGCGGCGACGGAAAAACGCGCAAGGTTTTAGACTTCGAGCAGCCAGATGTCGAGCGGCTTAGATGCGAGCTGTCCGGCGATATTGTCTATCCTAATTTGACGGACGGACAGCCTCAGACCAACAGACAGACAGACAGCGACATACAGACAGGGACGGACACAGAGCGCTCAACAAACACCGACCTTTCAAGAATAGGACAGACACCAGCAGACACCGATATACAGACACAGACAACCAACCCAATAGAGATAATTTTCGCCCGTTTTGAGAATGTTATTGAAAAGAATTTAGAAGTTTTCCGAGTCGGCGGAAAGCTACTTTTGGACTTGAAGGATTGCCGATTGCTAACGGGATTGTCCAACACAAGTCTGCGTGATGCGATCCATTCGGGAAAACTAGCCGGGCGGATAATAGGGCGTGGCTATAAAGTTAAACGAGCAGACTTGGACAAATTTATTAGTAAGTTATGAAAGTAGCGTTTCAAAACGATAAATAATTTTGTGCAAAAAGAAAAACGGCTTGACTACGAATCAAGCCGCTGGATTTTAGCTTTTTGACAACTAAAACTTACCTGAAGATAGTCTAGCAAACCTCAGATTTATTTTCAAAAACAGCAAGAAAAAAAATGCTTGCAATTAGTATAATTTTTTGCGATAATGGATTTTTCAAGTAATCGTCTATCATTTTTCAGGTAAAAAACTAGGCGAAATTTTAAAATAAATTAGAGAAAGCCACTACGTGGAAAGCTCGAAAAAACTTTGGAATTGTCCGGAGTTTTTTCGAGTTTTTTTGTTTTTAAATTTAAATTTATGAAAAAAGAAAAAAATAAAAAACAGGCATTGTTGGATGCCTTTGACCTATCACAAACGAAGCGAGCACCGGAAGCCTGCAAACTCGCGGGCGTGGCTTTGAGCACTTACTATTTTCACGCCTACAAAGACGAGGCTTTTCGGCGGCAAGTCCTTGGAAAACAAGCAGAACACATTTTGCAAAGCCTTGCGGCTGAGGCATAAAAAAAGAAAAGGCAGCGCTGTAAACGCTGCCAAAAAACCACTAAACGAACAATTAACAATTCAAATAGGAGATATCGAACTGTATGACAAATATACCACAAACCCAAGAAAAAAAGCAAGAAAATTCGTCGGTTGTCGCAATTGACGCCGATGCAATCCGCGCAGAATTTGAGGCACTTGACGAACAAAGCGCAACCGATTTTGCAAATGAAGACGTGGAAGATTTTATGTCTAACGCGCCATTGACCGACACAGGGAACGCCGAATGTTTTGAATTTGAACACGGCAGCGAATACCGCCATAACATAACGAATAACCAATGGCTTCGCTGGAACGGAATAATTTGGGAAGCCGACAAGAACAGCAAAATCGATGCGGACATTCTGTCTATCGTTCGCCACCGGCAAAGTGTTGCGGTTGGCGCGGAAACCAGCCAGATAAATGACAAAGTAAGAATTTTGAATTACTTGGTCAGGTGCGAAAACGTGCGCAGCCGCAAAGACATTAAACAAGCCGCTCAATGGCTCCCAAAATTCGCAACTACCATTGACCAATACGACACCGAAAAATATCTAGCGTCAACTCAAAACGGAACATTAAATTTATCGGACGGCAATTTTTACGAAGCCCGGCGCGGCGACTACATAACGCGGCAGCTCGGTGCGCATTACGATGAAACGGCAAAGTGTTCGCGCTGGGAGCAGTTCTTAAACGAAATCTTTAACGGCGATGCCGACTTGATTCGGTTTATGCAGAAAATTGTTGGCTATTCGTTGACCGGCGATGTTAGCGAACAAAAGATGTTCATTTTCTACGGCTTCGGGAAAAACGGTAAGACGAAATTTATAAATACAATCTCGGCATTGCTGGGTAATTATTCGGCAAGCGCGAGTTTCAAAACTTTCGATGCCGATAAACAAAGCGAACAAACAAATGATTTGGCAATGCTCAAAGGCAAGCGATTCGTGTCAATGATAGAATCGGCAGCCGATAAAAAATTAAACGAGCCTTTAATTAAACAGGTTACGGGCGGCGATAAAATTACTTGTCGGTTTCTTCATAAAGAATTTTTTGAATATTTTCCGCAATTCAAATTGTTTTTAGCGACGAATCACAAACCCGTCATAACGCAAACGGACTTCGGCATTTGGCGGCGAATCGTTCTTATTCCTTTTACTCAAAACTTTGAAGGACGCGAAGAAAAAGGACTCGAAGAAACCTTAAAGGGGGAACTTTCCGGCATCTTGAATTGGGCGATGGAAGGCTTACGACTTTGGCAGAAGGAAGGACTTAAACCGCTGCCGGAAGCCGTTACCAAGGCCACGGATAATTACAAACAAGAATCCGACACGGTTGGGCAATGGTTGGAACAGCGAACAACAGCGGGGGAAGCCAGAACCGTGAGATCATCAACCGCTTATATTGACTACAAAGACTGGGCTGGCGAGAATGGCTATTATCCGCTCGGCACTCGGAGTTTCAAGTCCGCACTGGAAGAAAAACAACACAGCGTCATACATACACGCGACGGCAATCTTTGGATTGGGTTTGGACTCAGGTCAATGGTTTGAAGTGTGAAGGATGTGAAGGCAATGTGAAGGCAAAAAACACTTGCCTTCACACTTCAAACCATTGAAAACAAAGTATTTATTCAAACTGTGAAGGATGTGAAGGCAAAAAGGGGGTAAATCATTTGGAAAACAGACATAGGGGATTTTACTGGAATTTGAGTCACATCCTTCACATCCTTCACAGGCATATTGTTATTTATTGATAATAAAAGGCTTACACCGTGAAGGCAATGTGAAGGATGTGAAGGCAATGTGAAGGCAAATTTTGAAATGTGAAGGATGTGAAGGCAAATTATGGTTCAACTTGAAAAATATCACGGAATGAAATCACGGCACACTTGCCCGGCGTGTGACTCTCGGCATTGCTTTGTCCGTTACGTTGGCGATGACGGCAATTATTTATCTGATGATGTCGGACGCTGCAACCGTGAAAGCAAATGCGGTTTTCACAAAAAGCCGAAGGAATTCTTTGCCGACAATTCTGGTTTGAAATCTGCCAAAACGAAAAAACGAGGCATACCAAACTATGCCTTTGCCGTGAAAAACGGCTCACAAGTCGAATATGAAGCGCGAGCTGCAGCGACTAAGCCGGATTACATCGCGCCAGAACATCTCGCGCCGACAATCGGACATTACGACCGAAACAATTTTGTGCAATTTCTTTTTGACCTTTTCCCTGATTGCTCCGAAGAAATCCAAGCCGTTTTGAAAATGTATTTTGTTGGAACGTATCAAGATTATCGCGGCAATTACACTTGCTTTCCAAGTATTGATAGGTTGAACCGCGTTTGCAGAGCAAAGCTCATCAGATTCAACCGGGCGACCGGAAAACGGCTCAAAGGCGATAATGATACTTCATCTTTGCCCGCAAAGTTAAAACTCAAAGAAGATTTTCAATATAAACAAATCTTTTTCGGCGAACATCTTTTAAGTAAATTTCCAAACAAACCAGTTGCCGTTGTCGAAGCCGAAAAAAGTGCAATCATCGCAAGTCTTTGTTTTCCCAATCTACTTTGGCTCGGATGCAATTCTAAATCTTGGTTGAAACCCGAACGGCTCAAACGACTTGGCACACGGCAAATTATTCTTTACCCTGACGCGGACGGCTTCGACCTTTGGCAAGGCATCGCGTCTGAAGCACAAAGACAAGGCTTGGCCGTGAAAGTATCAAACTTGATAGAAAACCACGCCACAGACGAACACAAGGCAAACGGCTATGACTTGGCGGACTATCTAATCAGCCAGCAAGCCGAAATAAATCAATTTAATAATTTTGTTGATTCCTATAACGCAAAACTCGAAACCGTTTTGAATGATGAAAAACTGAAACGAGATTTTGAAACGATTCTTGACGAACGAAAATCAATTTTAGTAATTGACGGCGGATTATCCGAAGGCGAAGCCGAAGCAATATGCAGACAGCCGGACAACCTGCGAAGCGTGGCTTTGAGCGTCTGAAAAGACATAGCAAGGGCAAGGCTTCGACGATAAAACGCGCTCACAGGCGATGCATTAAATCAAAATTATGACTAATGAGAAACAAATGAGAAATGAACCGGAGCAATACGGACGCGGTCAACACCCGAACTCGAAGAAAAATCTTCAGATGTTCAAAGAAGGCGATGTGCCAAACCCGGGCGGAAGACCGGTTGGATCGATTGACGTAAAAAACCGCCTTGCCAAAATGCTGGAGAATATCTCGCCCGGTACGGTCCAAAACACGAAAGAAATAATCGACTTTTGCGACGGCATGTCGAATATCACAAACATTGACGCGGTAAACGCCCGCCTTCTATATTGTGCGATCGTTTTGGGCGAAGCGTGGGCGATAAAAGAGGTTTACGACCGCATCGCAGGCAAGCCGACGCAGGCAATTGACTTGGACGTATCGGTTCAGGATTGGCGCGCTATCGCTGCCGATGCCGGATTAACCGAAGAGGAGTTTTTGTATGAAACAAAACTATTCGTTGACAAACAGCTCGCCAATGGATTCGATAGCGAATAGCGTTATCAAACACCGCATTGAACGCGAACGCTTCGACCCGTGTTTAATGGCGCGGCGCGGCGGGATTACGCCGGACAACTGGCAAAGCGACTTGCTGCGAAGCGACGCAAAACAACTGGTTTTGAATTGCAGTAGGCAGAGCGGCAAAAGCACGGTTTGTGCGGTTTTAGGACTTCACACAGCCATCTATCAGGAAAATGCGCTTGTGCTTCTCTTATCGCCTTCCCTGAGACAATCGCAGGAATTATTCCGCAAGGTAAAAGATATTTTCATTGCATTACATTCGCCACACACGCCGCAAATATCCGAAGAATCGAATTTGAGATTGGAATTATCGAACGGCTCGCGAATCATCGCGCTGCCCGGCTCGGAGCAGACAATTCGCGGTTTTAGTAATGTTGCTTTATTAATTGTTGACGAAGCGGCGACTTGCGAAGATGCGCTTTTTTTCGCGATTAAACCGATGTTAGCCATCTCCGGCGGACGCATTATTTTACTAAGCACGCCACGCGGCCGAAGAGGTTTTTTCTTCGATGTCTGGAGTGAAGGCGGAGCGGATTGGAATCGCACGCTCATTGATGCGCACCAATGCCCGCGCATCTCTCCCGAATGGCTGGAGCGTGAAAAACTGGCGATGCCGTCTTTTTGGTTCAGGCAGGAATTTCTTTGCGAATTTTGCGAAACACTTGATTCGGTTTTTTCTTTTGACGAAGTTCAGGCGACGTTATCTGACACACTTGAACCTTTTTATTTTGATGGAGATTAATATGAATTTTTTTGAATCCGCCGGAGATTTGGCGCGAGCGACATATTTAAACTCAAAGGAGCCATCGCATTTTTGCGGCTTGGATTTAGGGCAAGTTTCGGATTATTCCGCGCTTGTGATACTGGAGAGACGCGGCAACACTCCGAAAGATTACACCTTCAATTGCAAGTATTTGAAGCGATGGGAGCTTCGCACGAGCTATCCGCAAATCGTTGAAGATACCGTCAGGATAGTCAACTCTCCGCAGCTCACGCAAAACGTCCGCGACCCGACTTTTTTAAGTATTGATTCGACTGGCGTCGGAATGCCGATTGCGGATTTGTTCCGGCGTGCGCCGATGAAGGCGCACTTGGTTCCGGTTTACATTACAAGCGGGACGGATGTGACGCGGGATGGCGACGTGCGGCGAGTTCCGAAACGCATCCTTGTAGCAAATACCGCAATCGCTGTGCAGTCCGGCAAACTGCAAATTTCTAAAAAACTTCCGCTCGCCGACACTTTGATTAGCGAGTTACAAAACTTCAAGGCAAAGTTTTCTAATGCAGGGAATGACACCTACGGCGCGGGCTCGGACTGGCGCGAAAACTCGCACGACGACATTTTGCTTGCGCTTAGCATCGCGCTTTGGACAGCTAACGACGGCGTGAAAGCCGCTAAATTTTACAGTCAATAAAACAATGGCTAAAAGCCACAGGAGATTAATATGACAAATAATAATGATGAACTGACAGTTCAAACAATCACCACCGAAATAGAAAGAATCAACGAATTGTTGGCGAAACTTCGATACGAATTTGCCGACTTTCAAAACCGAATGACGATTGCCGCAACCGATGCCGATTCGCATTCAATGATTGGTTTGCAAAAACGACAGGCGGAATTACCGCTTGAAATACGGGCGACTGAAATTCTAGTTCTGAATCTTCGCCTTCAGTTCTTGGAAATGCAAAAACCGACCCTTGTCGCAGCCCGGCAAGCCACTCACGAGCCATTGCAGAAGGCAATTACCGAGCGCGATAATGCACTCAAACAATTCAACATATTGAGCGCAAACGCTGCTAACGCGCACGAAAATGTGAGGCAAAATTCCATCGAAATTGGCGAGCTTACACGCGAACGAGACCGCCATATCTATCAAACAAGAACCGCCAGCCGATAGGAGAAAACAATGACTATATTCAAAACTGAAAAAGACAAAAAAGAATTTGTCGCCGCGTTTCGCAAAATGACGATGTCCGGCGCGATTAACAAAGACGTAGCGATTGAAAAATTAATTCGTAACAATCCGCATTTCTTCCGCGAACCGACAGCCGACGAACTCAAGAAAATCTCGCATTCGGCGATGAATGACGAAATGCGGGCGCGGGCGCAACGAACAAACAAACTTTCTATCGACTTCTTTGCCAACGTTCCACCTACCGACAAAAAACCCAGCTAAAACCGCATAACATCCGCCAAAATCACCCCTCGCCAAAAAAGCCGTGAGCGTAAAAACTCGCGGCTTTTCCTTTCCAAGCCATACCAACCCAAGCCTTTCCATACAAAACACGCTTACAAGTCAAGCAATAGACTTAAACGGCTGAATGATGGCTCAAAGTTAGTAATCACTATATTCTGGACGGCTCTACGGGTATGTGGGTTGAATGAATCCTGCAGGAATTGTGTTCGCTGTTTTTCTGACGGCTCTACGGGTATGTGGGTTGAATGTATGTAAAACTGAGAACAAGGTTCTCAGTTTTGACGGCTCTACGGGTATGTGGGTTGAATGCCTATATCAATATCACCGTAAATTATTCTACCGACGGCTCTACGGGTATGTGGGTTGGTTGGCAAATTATGTGTATCACTTAAGTGATACACAAGTCGGCTCCGTGCGTGTGTGCGGGCGGAATGCGGCGCATAATCATTTTCTGTCTATAGACAGAAGTCGAACCTATGCGCGTGGAATAAGTTCTGAATTCGTTTGATTAATCAGTTTTAACCTTTGGCGGCTTGCGTTTTAGCTTGAGATACTCGAAGTATGTAAAAAAATTGACTTGGTCAACTTTTTTAACTTGTTTAACATAATCCATATAATTCCAGGCGTTTTTGTTTCTTGCGAAGTTTCAACCTTTGGCGGTTTGCGTTCCTGCCGACGGTAATCTGCGAATGTAAAACCATTCCTCACGGGAATGGTTTTACATTCGCGTCGGCTCTATGCGCGTGTCGGTGTAACTTTTGGCTGTTCAACTTCGGTATGATTCATACCGAAGTTCACCGTCGTTATCAATGATAACGACGGTGTTATCTGCATATTGCTTAAGTCCTTCTTTTTGCGGTCGGTCAGATTCTGACCGACCGTGAACAGCCGCGTCTCAAAAACTATAGTTTTTAGGGCGCGCCGGAACCGTGTCTCTTTCAATGTCTCAAATGAGAAGTCTTGTAATGCCTAAGACATTTTGAGACACGCTAATGAGTAGATTCAGATGCCGATTCTACTCGCCAAAAAAGAAGCCGCAAGGTTTTACGCTCACGGCTTTTCTTTTTCTTCTACATACGCCTAGAGCGAAGAGAATCTGATACGTCTTTCTTCCATTTCTTTCTTATACATTTCTTCGCTGGGATGCGGAACAATCGTTTCAAGCCGCGCTACTAGTTGCTTTCGGTCTGCTTCTGTAAAACTTTTTAATTTCCATTCGCAGCCTTTCCAAAAACTCTCAAGTCGAATCACATCTTTAAGCTCGTATTCGCTAATTGCGGCTAAATAAGCTAAGGTTCGATGCTTTACTTTGCCGCTGTCTCGAAAACTTTCGATGACAGAGAATTGAAGATTGTTATACCCCCACTTTTTGTTGAGTCGTTTGTTAATTTTGATATACATAATTTTTGTAGTGATGTTAATGTGTTTTAAATGTATTTTACATCACTACAATAAAACACAATGTGTAGTGATGTCAAATGTCCACCAATGGTTTACGTTTAGCGTCACTACAAAGAAAGCCGCGAGTTTTGACGCTCACGGCTTTCTATCTTTTTGTTGGAATTGTTTAGCTTTCCGCTTCAAGTTGGTCGATTGCCGTTTCTAAGTCATCGGTAATACCAAGTTGCTCCAATTCGTCTTGATACTCGTCTCGGATTGCTTGCCGTTTCGCTTGAAAACGAGTAACGGCATCTATACCCAGATACTTTTCAATCGCCGTGCGGAGTAGTTGCCGGGCAATGACCGGAGTAGTTATCATCACGTTGGACTCGCATTTCCTTACGCCATAATTTTGCAAATAGTCTTGAACATAAGGCAAATTGTGATTATCGTGTCCCGCGTTCGCGAGATTTTGGCCTGAACCGGTCACCAAATTATCTATCCAGGTGTAGTTTTGTTGTAGAATAAAATCGTAGTTCAAAGCAACTCGCTCAATGATTAAATCTTGCGGGTCGTATCCGTCCACACCGTCCCCCCAAACGACATTTTTAACTTGTTCGAGGTTATCCCGCATTACGGTTGAAATCCGCAGACCGTCCGGGTCAAAATCTCCGGCATAGAGCAGAACGCATTTCAAACCTTGTCTTTCTGCTTCCTGAAATCTTCGTGCGTATTCGGCGCGTTGAAGAACGGACTGCCAACCGCGAGCGTTGGCAATCGGTATGTGATAGTCGGCGCAAACAGGCTTAAACAGCGATTTCAAGTCAACCTTTTCAACGACGATTTGAATGTAATACTCTTCACCTTCTAACCAGTCCGGCGTGAAATGTCGTGTGCCATGCAGAACGTCGTAGAGCATTCGGGAAAGCAGTTCTTTCATTGTTTCTTCAGACGGCGTTTCGACTCCGGCAAAAGCCCTTGCGTCCTCTTCGGCAACAAAATCGACAGGTAACAGCCCTTCTTTGCGGCATTTATTAATCGCCTCCTCGACTTTGCTGAACTGTGATTTATTAATATACCCGGCGGTCTCCATCTCATAACACCAACCCCGCGCCGACACCCTAAAATCAATTCTGGTTTGTAAATCTTGTAAGACTTCAACTAACTCAAGACGGTCTTTGATATACATCTTCTTATTAAAATCAAGCATTATTTTAGTTTAGCGCGGTTTATCCGATACCGCGAAACGTCTCGTAAGTGATATTTTATGCCGCGTGCGGGCGCGTCTCTGACTTCTAAATTGCTTGGTTATAGCAAACCGCCTGCACGTTTATTGTTGCGTCTCGGTCTTTGAATTGCGGTTGGACGGCAGACGCTAATAACTCCAGCGCGTCGGCGATTCGTTCTAATCGGTCGTTGATTCGTTCTAATTGCTCTTCGATTTTTTCGAGGCGTTCAAATACGCCGTTCGTTTGGTCGTTCTGAAATTCTGACATTTTATTAGCGCGGTTTTTGTCCGAACTCCGCGAAACGTCCATAAGTGATATTTTATGCCGCCGGTCTATGCGCGTTCAATTTCAACTGTTTTTCTCATTTTCCACCTCGTTTTCTTTAATCTGTGCGTTCCATTCGCCGCTTCTAAACGCTTCAAAACCGTTTCGGATAAATTGATTTTCGGCGTTGTCGCAAGCAAACGAATAACCGAAAACTTTTTTCGTTACGTCAATCAAGATATTTTCGCGGTTTGTTGCGTCGTCGTCATATGCCAAAGCCGAAAGCAGAACCAACAAGGATTGTTTGGCTCGGTCGTCAACTGCGTCCGCGCTGAAAATACCCGTCCTATGCGTGATAATCCATTTGACAAGCTCTGAGGCTCGCGCCGGTGTCAATCTGATTTCTTCGTCTCTTTCTATTCGTTCGTCTTGCTTTGTTTCGACTTCGGAAAACTCGACGCTGATGCCGTTTTTCTCGAAAAGATAGTCAAGCAAAAACTTTTTTACGTCCGGCGGCGTGTTCACATCGTCGGTTATTGAATAAATCGCGTTCGTTTCCGCATCCATTTTCATTTGTTGTTCGTTTTGTTCTACTGTCTTTTTCATCTTAAAATCTCCTATGGATTGAACGCGCCGCCGTCTCTCAAAAATGTTCGGCGCGTTTGGTTAATGGTTGAAGGCTTATCCGAAGTTTGCGCTTTGGTAAGCCTTTGCCGTTTATGCCGTTGTTTGCCGTCTGGCAAGTCCGATGTGCAGACTTAAAGCGGCAACGGCGTGATAACAAACCAAGCCTTGCTCGCCGCCTTTGCAACCGCATTCGACTGCTTTGATACCTCTATCATCCTTGCGGCAAATAACCGTGTAATAACCGCCTTTGCTGCCAGACACGCGATAACGTCCGAAGCGGTCAAATTCGACACGCGGACGAATCTTTTTAGCCTTTGTGATTGCTTTTTCAAGTTGCTGAATTCCTTTTAATATAAACATTTTCTTTCACTCCAAAATTTAGATTTGATTGAAACATTCAATCTATAATAAACAATACGCTAGCGTAATAAGTATGTCAAGTTGATAAATACGTTTGCGTATTAATTCTTTTAGTGATATAAAATAGTTATGAAAGGTTTTCTAACAACAGCGCAAACAGGAAAAAGGCTCGGTGTATCGGCGGCGAGAATCAGACGAATGATTCTTGACGGTTTAATCAAAGGTGAAAAAGTCGGACGCGATAATTTTATAGCGGAAAGTGAAGTCAAGCGGCTTGAGAATGTCAGGCGCGGAGCCGGGCGACCGAAGAAATTAGCGGCTCAAGAATAATCGCGAGCAAAGAAAAACGGCTTGATGTCACTCAAGCCGTCAGATTTTTAGCTATTTGAAAAACTAAAAACTTACCTGAAATTAGTCTAGCAAAACTTAGAATTTTTTTCAAAAAGAAGCAAAAAAAAACCGCTTGCTTTTTGTTGTATTTTTTGCGACAATGAATCTTCAATAGTCGTCCAAGTTTCAAGGGTGTGGAATTGCGAGTATTGACAAAGGCGGCGAGCGTCGTCTTTTGAAAACAAAATAACAATAGAGAAAATTCGCCGCAAGGCGGGCAAGCTCGCAAAAAAATTCAGGTAAATCCTGAAATTTTATGCGGGCTTTTTTTTTTGGAATTAATTATGAAAAAAGGCAACACGACAAAAGCTAAACTGTTAAGCGCGTTCGATTTATCGGAAAAGATGCAACCGCTCGTCCTGTCCGAAATATGCAAGCTTGCGGGCGTTTCAGTGAGCGCGTATTTTTTTCACTTTTACAAAGACAAAGTTTTTCGCGATGCGGTACTTGAAAAGAAGTTAAAACATTTAGCGGACAAGATTGCGTCTGGTTAATCAATAGATATGCGGCACAAAAGAAAGAAGGCGTGTGTAAAACGCCTTCAAAAACCACTAAAACGAACATACCAAACAATTCAAAATAGGAGTTTTCAAACTGTATGAAAAATATAACACAAAATCACGAAAAAAAGCAAGAAAATTCGACGGTTGTCGGAATTGATGCTGATGCAATTCGCGCCGAATTTGAAAGTTTTTCCGCCGAAACCGCTCAAACCGCCGAAACCGAAGATGACGGTTTTGCAAATGAAGACGTGGAAGATTTTATGTCTAACGCGCCGCTAACCGACACCGGAAACGCCGAATGTTTTGAATTTGAACACGGCAGCGAATACCGC
>MWVV01000673.1_pt1 | contig 12513 bp, 11 predicted proteins | sample 1047281 | NCBI WGS metagenome assembly MWVV01 (sample SAMN06349986, study PRJNA376086) | soil metagenome | isolation source: PT-2 sample Antarctic (ecotone) soil | place: Antarctica | collected 2015-01-13 | reverse complement strand
AATCAGCAGCAGTATCTTAACGCCTGGAATCAGGGCAATCGCCGTCCGATTGTCACGAAACATTACGCCAATAAAGACGCGATGTTCGATTCATACGCCTACCCGCGCGGCGGCGCGGTTCTGCATATGCTCCGTAAACATCTGGGCGAGGAAAATTGGTGGAAAGCGATCAATCATTATCTTGTTTCAAACGCGAATCAGCCAGTTTCAACCGAAGATTTCCGCATTGCGATCGAAGAAGCGACCGGCGAATCGATGGATTGGTTTTTCGACCAGTGGCTTTACAAAATGGGACATCCCGTTTTTGAAGTGACGAAAAATTACGACGCGGCGAAAAAGCAATTAACTTTGAACGTTAAACAAACGCAAAAAACCGACCCGAACAACGAATTTCCGCAAATCGAATTTTTCCAGACTTTTGTTGACGTTGAAATCGGAACTCCGGCGGGAACAAAAATCGAACGAGTCTGGATCAAACCGCAAGCCGAGAACGTTTTTACGTTTACGGCTGACACAAACCCGGCGCTCGTTAATTTCGATTATGAAAGAACGCTGATAAGAGAATTAAAATTCGACAAATCCGTTGACGAACTTATTTATCAGCTGACGAATGACAAAGACGTTCTCGGCAGAAGCTGGGCGATGGCAGAACTTGCGAAACCGCTCGCCGCCGAAGGAACTTCTACCGCTGATAAAGCGAAAATTACCAGCGCATTTGTCGGCGCGATTACCAAAGATCCTTTCTGGAATTTGCGGCGCGATGTTATCAGCCGAATTCCGATAGGCGAAACTCCTGACAGTCAAATGGACGGAATGCTCGGCGACGACAAAACAGCCGCTCCAAAATTTTCGGCAGAACTCGTCAACGCTTTAATGACAGCGACGAAAGACGCGAATTCAAATGTTCGGGCGGCGGCAATTGGAATGCTTGGAAGAACAAAAGACGCGAAATTCGCTGATTTATATATCTCGGCTTTGAGCGATAGAAGTTACGGCGTGATCGATGCGGCTTCGGTTGCTTTGGCTTCGACCAAAGACGCGAAAGCTTATGACCAGATTGCCAGACTCATTAGCACGCCTTCCTGGAAAAACCGTATCACAATTGCCGGTTTGCGCGCGCTTTCGGTTTTAGGCGACAAACGGGCACTCGATACAGGTTTGAAATTTGCGTCCGACAAAACGCAAACGTCGAACGTACGCTCGACGGCTCTCGGAATTGTCGCATCCAGCGGCAAAGGCGACCCGCGAGCGTATCCGCTTATTTTCGAAAACTACAAAAAAGCTCTCGAAAACAATGAATATCAATCACTCTTTAACGGACTTGCAAGTCTTGTCCGGCTTGGTGACCCGCGCGGTCAGGAAGCGTTTGATTTGGCAAAAGCGAAGTTCAAAACACAGCCGCAGCTGATCGGTTACGTGACGATGCTTGAAGGACAATTTAAAAAGGCGATTGCCGATAAAAAATAGTTTTTAGTTGAATTCGTAAAGACAAAAACTCCGAAAACGTAAATTTACGTTTTCGGAGTTTTTGAATAAAAAAATTGGGAGGCTTCAGACTTAACCGCAACACACGCTGAAATTGCTGCCGTTGCTTTGTTCCCAATCTAGCGGAGTTCACAACTCAAACATTGTGCGGAGCCTGAAGCCATAAAAAAATTAAAAATTGTGGCGGAAAGGGTGGGATTCGAACCCACGGAACCCTTTTGAGGTTCACTACATTTCCAATGTAGCCAATTCAACCGCTCTTGCACCCTTCCATTTTAATTTCAAAAATCCTTGGTTGAACAAAAGAAAATACTTTATCACAATTTCTCAAATTGAACAGTTTCAAAGCTTGGAATTTTTACGGCGAATGCGATTAAACAATCATTGCGCTTTCGCCAAACAAAAAGTTTCTGATAATCATTTCAATTCAAAATCCAAAACGAAACGTGGCGGAGAGGGTGGGATTTGAACCCACGGTACCCGTTAAGGCACTCCGATTTTCGAGACCGGTGCACTAAGCCACTATGCGACCTCTCCGCAAAAAAGTTAAGAACTACGAATCACGAAATTGAAATATAATTATTCTAATCTGTTAATTCTTGCTTTTTGATTTTTAATTGATTTCGTTTTTGGCGAAAAAAGTTCTGCATTAATATTCTGCATTCTTCCGCCAAAACACCTGTCGTGATTTCAATTTGATGATTCAAAGAACTTGTGTCGCAAAGGCGAAAAACACTTGTTACCGCGCCAAATCTTTCGTCGAACGCGCCCAAGACGAGACGTTTGACGCGAGCATTGACGAGCGCTCCGGCGCACATCGCGCAAGGTTCAATAGTCGTATAAACGCTTGTTTCAGTCAACCGATAATTGCCGATTTTCGCGGCGGCTTCGCGCAAAACTAAAATTTCCGCGTGCGCCGTCGGATCACAGTCGATAATTGTGCGGTTTCCGGCAACGGATAAAAGTTCTCCGTTTTGACTAACTAAACACGCTCCAATCGGGATTTCGCCCAATTTAAGGGCAGCTTCGGCGGCTTCAATCGCTTTTCGTATCCAAAATTCATCTGTTTCCGTCATCAAATTGATTGTAACTTAACCGCAAGTAAAAATATAAATTTCTGAATTTCACATTAACCCAGCAATTTTCAAACTCTCAATGCTACCCAAATTATTAAAGATTTCTTGCATCCGCGAGTTGGAAGTGATACATATTTTATTTGAAGTTTACGCGCAAGACACGCCGCAAACTTTAGCTTACCCTATAAATAGCTATGAAAAACGAAGTTCGGTTTGCAAGCGATTCATTTGAACTGGAAGCCGACGAACAAATAAAAACCCAAGACGGAAACTCAAATTTTTTGTCGCTCGCCGAAGAAGTTCGGGCGCGCAGTGAAAAACCCCAAACTACCCCGCTCTCACTTCCGCAAAAACTCGCGCCGGCAGAATTCAATACTGCGCTCGTCCATTTTTATCGCGGCGAAGTGCAGCGTTCGAACGTCTGGCGCAGCCGGCTCGACGCGACGACTAATTGGGCGGTGATTACTGCCGGCGCAACGCTTTCATTCGTCTTTAGTTCGCCCGACAATCCGCACTTCGCCATTCCGATTAACTCTATTTTAGTTTCGATCTTTCTTTTTATGGAAGCGCGCCGATACCGTTATTACGAAGTTTGGGCGAACCGCGTCCGCGTGCTTGAAACCGGCTATTTCGCGCCGATGCTTTCGCACCGGACGATTCCACCGGACAAGCAATGGGCGGAACATATCGCGGCGGATCTGCTTTCGCCGCATTTTACGATCAGCGAATGGGAAGCCGTTGGCAGGCGTCTGCGCAGTAATTATCTGTGGATTTTTATTCTGCTCGCTTTAAGCTGGACGCTCAAAGTTTATCTTCACCCGTTTCCGGCAACCACGCTCGAAGCCTTTGTAACAAGGGCGCAGGTTGGGCTGGTTCCCGGCTGGATTGTGATTTTATTCGGAGCTGTTTTTAACGTTATTTTAGTTTCTCTGGCTCTCGGAACGATAAAATTAAAGGATGCTTCGAGTGAAGTTCTGCCGCTCGAAAGTTTCGAGTGGCATCCTCTAAAACAGGTTTCAACCTGGGCGGAGACTAGTCTCAAACGCCGCAATACGATTCGCCGCGCCAAAAAAGCGCGTCACCGCATTCGCTCAATTCACACCACCGAAGCAAAATAATTTATAAAATCTGTATTAAACACAGTCCTTCCCATATCATACAAAATTTATAAATCAGGCAACCAAAAGACGCGCCCGCCGTCAATGACTTTTTTTAAACCTAAATTATTAAATTCGCTTTCAGCCGCGCCCAAAAATGTAAAGTGCGGTAAATCTGAAACGACTGTTTGAACCCATCCGTGGCGGGCGAGAATTTCGCGCGCCTGTGGATTTTCATGTTCGCTCGCGTCAAAAGCGAGCATCGAGAGATGTTGCGAAGTTCCAGGCGGGGCGACTGAATAAATGATTGTTTTTGATAAGTCTTTGCTGAAAAACATTCCTTTAGATTCCATTTCAAAGATTTTCGGAACCTGTTCGAACTGCGAAAGAGCGCGGACTTCGGCGACTTCCGTCGCGCTTAATCTGCCCATTTCAACCCAGTGCTTTAAACCGGGATCAACGCGGCTTGCCCACAATTTGACAGTTTCCGCGTAAGTCCTTTTTGCCGAATCAGCTCCTCGCGGCGTAATTGTTAAATCGCTTTGTTCGGCTTCATTGATGGCGGCTTTCAGTTTTTCCATCGCCGGCGTTTGCAGTTCCAATTCAAACCCGCCGATGAACTCCGACGTTGTTTCAATGTTTTTCTGAAAAGTTGATACTTGCGTTTCATTTTTGAAAACAATTTTGTTTGGCGGCGTCGCTCCGCCCTGTGCCGCGAAAATCGCGCCGTATTCGTTTAATATTCTTTGCCCGACCGCATCCTTCGGAATTTTCAATCCGCGAGGCAAATTGTCTGCAAAGACAAGTTTTCCGGCTTTGTTTTTTTTAATTTTATTCATTTAATATTTTTTGCGAAATTATCTTGTTGATACCGCAAAAACGGCATAGAATACGCTATATGAATTGGCATTTATCAAATTTTAGCAAATTTCTCCTTATTTTCTATCTCTCGGTCTTACACATATTTGCCGCGATATACATCTACGAAAATTTCTGGAAAATAAATTTACCAAAAGAGGTAATATCAAACGACTATGTGACAGACCCGACGGAAGCCACGATTGTGCCGACACCTCAACCGATTCCTTCAATTGATGCGTCTGAAACTCAGCAGCCCCAACCCGAAGACGCGCGGCAAACGGAAACTGCCCAAACGTCTCAAAATTCGGCATCGCTGATGATTCCGGTAATAGGCATTAAACGCGAACAGCTGCAGGATACATTTACGGCTTCGCGTTCCGAGGGGCGCGTTCACAACGCGATTGATATTATCGCGCCGCTCGGAACACCCGTTCTGGCAGCGGCGGACGGCGAAATCGCCAAGTTTTTTGACAGCCAGCGCGGAGGAATCACCATTTATCAGCGCAGCGCCGACGGGCATTTTATTTATTATTACGCGCATCTCCAAAAACGGGCTGATAATTTGCGCGAAGGCGATTTTGTCAAACAGGGAACAGTCCTCGGTTACGTCGGCGACACGGGAAACGCCGGCGCGGGCAACTATCATCTGCATTTTTCAATTACGATTCCGTCCGACCCGAAACGTATCTTTGACGGCGATGAAATAAACCCGTTTTCGTTGCTTAAAAACGCGATTGAATCAAAATAGACTTCAAATTATCGACACGCTCAAATCCGTTTGCGAACAGCATTTTTGCAAGGGCATAATTCTTGCTTGGAATGCACCGGAAATTTAGCCGTACTAAACCGATACAAATTTAGGGAAATAAGATATGAAATTACGATTCAGTAATCTAAGAATTAACAAACAATTAACCTTGCTTTTCTTCGCGCTGACATTATTTACAGCTGGCTGCGTACCGCCCAAAACAGGTAATGCCAATACGAATTCAAATATGAATTCGAACGCTCTGACGGCAAACGTCAACACCGCATCGAATTCCAATTCCGCAGCGAACACCACAACAGCGCAAAATGCCGAAGGTGAATTGCAGATGCCTGTCACTCTTCCGGTTCTCAATGCGATGTTTGCCGATGAAACTTTCGCGCAGGCTTTAAAATCGAAGCTTGGAATAACTGACGAAGAAGTTGATAAATTAAAAAAACTCGCCGGTGATTCAGTTGGAAATTTGAGCGAAGGCAATGATTCCGGTTCAACCCGCGCCGCCGTCGAACGCTCGAACACTCAGATCCGTCAAATTCTCGGCGACGAAAAATCCAACAGATTTCTGCAGCTCGTTCGTGATAGATGGTCAAACGGCGCGGATGAAGCCGGTAACTCTTCCGGCGCGGCTGAAAATAGCCCTGCCTCAAAAGTCAACTCGGTTCCAACCGACACGCGAGTTGTCGTCAACGCGCCGGCTTACCGGATGGATTTATTTCAGGAAGGAAAGCTCGTCAAAACCTACAAAATTGGTATCGGCTATCCTGAATTTCCTCTCCCGAGCGGAATGCGAAAAGCTTCGACAATAATATTTAATCCGACCTGGACGCCGCCGGACGAAGCCTGGGTGAAAGGAAAAATTGAGGCGGGTAAAACCATCGAAGCCGGCAGCAAAGACAATCCGCTCGGACCGATAAAAATCCCAATCGGTTCGCCGTCGCTGATTCACGGCGGAAAAGCGGCGGCAAAACTCGGCGGATTCGCATCGCACGGCTGCGTTGGTTTAACCAATCCACAGGTTCAGGATTTCGCGCTCAACCTTTCAAAAATTTCTAATACGCCTTTGACTGAAATAGAAATCAAAGGATTTGAAAAACAAAAAACCGAAACCAAAGATTTCAAATTAGCAAAAACGATTCCCGTCGAGCTGCGTTATGAAACCATCATCGTTGAAGACGGAAAACTAAAAATCTTCCGCGATGTTTACGAACGCGGCACGAATACGGAAGAAAATCTGCGCAAAGTTTTGGACACCTACGGAGTTTCCTTCGACGACGTGCCGGAAACGGAACGCGCGAAAATTCTTCAGGGCTTAAAACAAATGGCGGTTGACGCCGGAGGTCAACCCGTGGAAATGGGCAACTTAAACAGCGGCGCAAACTCAAACAACACAAACGCTTCGAGCGCGACGGCAAAAAATAAAAATGCCGCCGCGACAAATACCGGCGACGGTTCGGTAACGCGCACTATCAAAGGCAAAAAAGAAGTTATGTTTATTCTGGCGGCGCTCAAAGGAAAAGGCTATCCCGCTCCGGTTAATTTGGCGCAATAAGCTTACGGGCTTTTATTGTATTTCATGCAAAAAAGAGAATGCTTCATTTTTAGCATTCTCTTTTTTACTGCCTTTTTTTGCGGCAAATTAGTGAGACAGAATATTTATCAACGGCTTATTGGTTAAAGTCTTGTCCTCACAAGTTAAATTCGCGCTGATAAATTGATTCGCGTTTTTGTAAATATCAGGAATAAAACGGCTTGGAAAATCGTGTCCGAAATCGTAGAAAACGCCCTGCGCCTTTATTCCCCGCTTTTTCGCTTCCTCAAAAATGGCTTTTCCACCATACACCGGCGTGAGATGCTTCATCCCCAGATAAAAACCTTTGCCAGGGGGCACAATCGAATCTTCGCGTCCGTGAACAATCAACATCGGAACCGTATCGCCCGCCAGATAATTTAAGTCATAAATCGCGCCGGACAAACTGATAACGCCTTTGATATTTTCTTTTTTTGCCAGCGGTCCGTATTTATTTACTAAATCCGCCGGAACTTCCCTGTCGTCCAGATAAGCGGCGTTGAGAACAGTGATCGCGCCTGAACTGCGCCCGATGAGAAAAACGTTTTCCGTATCGACGCCAAATTTATCGGCGTTTTCAAAAATATATTTGATCGCGTCGCGCACGTCCTGAGTCGTTTTATATTGTACTTCGCGAAGTTTGTCGTCTTTAATATTCGGCAGTCCAAAATCAAGCGGCGAAAAGAGTTGATACTGAACTGAAGCGGTTAGATAGCCTTTAGGGATAAAATTCGGAATCAAAATATTTTCGGTAAATTTTTCGAAGCACGGCTCAAACGGGCAAAAATTGATAAATCCGCCGCCGTGAACACCAATAATCAGAGGTCTTTTTTTATCTGGCAGGTTATCAACCGGACGAACAAGTCCAATCTCCAGCAGTTTTTCCCTTCCCTTTTCACTTCGATAAGTTTTATAAACGTATCTTTCAAGATTGCCTGCTGTTGAATTTGGCTGTGGATTTTGGCAGAGAGTATTAGAAAAAGCCTCAAAATTGGCGCACAAAACTAAAGTTATGAGTAATGTAAAAACTATTTTCATTGTTAATTTAAAAATTTTTGTTATTTTTTCGGCGGATTGCTTGGGCGAATTTCCACTTTGCTCGGAAGGGCGCGAGGATTCATATTTAGTAAACTTAAAACTGTTTGAGCAATATCTTCCGGCTGCAGCTGCCAGGATTTATCCTCAGACGGCTCACCACCGCTGAAATATGTGTTGACCGAACCCGGACAAATAGCGCTGACCTTGATATTGTCAGCGCGAACTTCCTGCATTAAGGCTTCGGAAAAACCGTTTAAGCCGAATTTTGAAGCGTTGTAAGCCGCCATTTTTGGATGCGCGTTTTGCCCGGCGAGCGAAGAGATGTTGAAAATATAACCGCCGCCGCGTTTTTTCATCAGAGGAATTGCGTGATGGCAGGCGTAAAACACGCCAAACAAATTTGTTTCGAGCGTCTGCCGAAATTCATCGCCGGGCATTTCCTCGACCGTTTTTCCGATAATTCCGATGCCCGCGTTGTTGACCAAAATGTCCACGCTGCCAAAAACTCTTTCGCATTCCCCGAGCATCATTTGAACCTGATCCTCATCGCGCACATCGCAAATTTCGCCGTCCACTCTTCCAAATGCAGAAAGTTTTTCAAGCGCTTGTTTGAGGTCTGATTTATCTCGCCCGCAGATAAAAACCGCCGCGTCCGCTTGCAGCAGACTTTCGGCGATAGCGTACCCAATGCCTTTTGAGCCCCCAGTAACGACGGCAATTTTATTTTCTAAGTTCATCGTTAAAGAATTTCCTTTGCCAAAAACTTGTTTTTGTCGGGCTTTGTTTTATCTTGACGCTTCTGATATTTGATCTTCGGGGAATCTTTGCGTGAAAGTTCTTTCCACAAAATCGTCACGCTTCCGTCAGAGTCTTTGCGGACAATGCGAAAAGCCACGATAATGTCGAATCTTTTATCAAAATCGAATTCATTAAAAGCGCCGCCGACTACGGCGCGGTAATACTTGCCGTTATAAGCAATTGACCGCAAAACATACGTTGTGTTTTCGACTGCATAAAAACCGCGCCGGTATTGAAATCCGTCTTTGAAAATTCCTTCCGACAGTTTACGGTCAATTATCTTGGCTTTTTCATACTCAGCTTCAGGCTGAAAATTGGCCAGAAAATTTAAGCCTTTAGTGTTCAGATCAACTTTTTGCAATTCGACATCACCAATTTTAACAAAAATACCGTGAATTAAATTACCGGTCGCTTGAAAACTATTATCAGTAAAAGTTAAATCCGCCAGCCTGGGAATCCGGTAATTTCTCGTGCGAAATGAAAACGAACTCCCCGCGCCCGGCATCGTGTATTGCAGGCAATCCGGTGTGGCAACAACGATTTTTATATTTTCAGCACATCCCAAATCAGCGGCTAATTTTGTCAAACCGGTATTCGGCTGCCGCAGAAAATTAGCGTATCTGTTCGTGTCTTCAACCTTTGGAGATAATGTTTTTAACTCTTCCCGCGTCGGTTCGCGGTAGAGAGCCGTTATTTGCTGCTGCGGAGTAGTCATTCGTCTCTGACTCGCATTTGATGGTAAACGTGCTGACTGATTAACGTTTTTAAGTCGATTAAAATCTTCAAACGTTTTTTGCCGTTCTCTCGCAATTCTTGCAGCTTCTTCAGTCATTCTTGCGGCTTGCGTTCTGGCTTCTTCCGCTGGAGTTGGAGTTCTGGACGGATTTTGAGCGTTAATCGAAAAAATACCGAAAAGAAGTCCGACTGATACTGCTAAAAAAAGGTTCTTCATTTCTTTTCACCTCAACAACTACATCGAAAAATTCAATTCAGCTTTTTCCACAAAAGAATTACGCTGCCGTCCGCTTCCTGACCGAAAGTTTTTTGACTTCATTTAAGTTTTTCCCGGGTTTAATCTCAGTTAGAAACTTCAAAGCTTCAGAATCAAGATTTACTTTTTCGAATTCTACGTTGCCTATTTCGCTGATCGCCCCGTCGGCTATCTCGTAACCAGTAATAAATTTGTTGTCGATAAAATAAATGTCATAAGGGAAATTGCCGAAGTAATTTGTTTTTTCTTTGAATGAATAACGAGAACCGCCGCCGGCAACCGGAACAACATCGGCGCATCGCTCAGCTTCAGCGACTGTAACAATTCTGTCGTCTGAAATATCACATCTTTTATCTGGGTAAAGCCGTATCAAATAATTCTTTCTATTTTTTAGTAATTCGCCATACTCAGCTTTGAATTTGAACGGAACGGCAGTAAGCATTTTTCCCAACGATTCAATATATTCTTTATTGAGACGAGTGAGAGCTTTCGAATTCGGAGGTAAACTTCTTGGATTTATTCTCAACGAATCTTTGGTATTTCTAAATTGTTCAAACTCTTTATTCTGATGCTCAGTTGCCCGTTGTTGCTGCAGCTCAGCGATTCTTTGTTGTTCTTCGACAGATGTTCCCGGTCAGCTTAGATCGGCTTTAGAATATTGCGCCGCCGCGCCGACAACAAATAAAACTATACAAAAATAGTTTAACAACGCCTTTTGTAAATAATTCATAATTCGCCTCCCGGATATTTTAAGAATTTAGTTTAGCTTCGAGGATTTCGTTGACGATTTTCGGATTCGCCTTGCCCTGTGAAGCTTTCATCACCTGTCCGACGAAAAAGCCGAAAAGTTTTTCGTTGCCGCCGCGATAAGCCGCAACTTGATTTTCGTTTTTTTCAATCGTTTCGTCAATGATTTTTTCAATTTGCGAAACATCGGAAATTTGTTCAAAACCCTTTTCAGCAATAACCGCGTTTGCCGTTTTGCCGGAACCGAACATTTCGGTTAAAACCTCTTTCGCCTGATTGTTATTAATTTTCCCGCTGTCAAAAGTTTTGATTAATTCCGTAAGATTTTCCGGCGAAACCGGAGAATTTGAAATGGATTTATTCGAAGCGTTGAGTTCGTGCGTCAGCTCGCCTAAAACATAATTTGCTGTCACGCGCGGATTGTTTGAGCTTTGCGCCGATGTTTCGAAAAACTCGGCTAACTCTTTTTCCGCAACGATTTGAGAAGCGTCGTTGTAGGAAAGTTCATATTCTTTCATAAACCGTTCGCGCATCGCATCTGGCAGCTCCGGCATTTCCGCTTTCACTTTTTCGACAAATTCGGCGGAAATGACAAGCGGCTGTAGATCCGGTTCGGGAAAGTACCTGTAATCGTGCGCGTCTTCTTTTGAACGCATAATCCGAGTTTTATTTTCCTTGTCGTCCCACAGACGGGTTTCCTGATTGACCGGCTCGCCCGCCTCGTGCGCTTCAATTTGCCGTTCAATCTCAAACTCAATCGCCTTCTGCATAAAACGCACCGAGTTAAGATTTTTCAGTTCGACTTTGTTGCGAAACTTTTCTTCGCCGATTTTTCGCACCGAAACATTCGCCTCACAGCGCAGATTTCCCTTTTCCATATCCGCATCCGACGCTCCAACCCATTGCAGAACGCGGCGGACGTGATTGACATAATCATACGCCTGCCAAGACGAACGAAAATCCGGCGCGGTGACGATTTCCCCGAGCGGAGTTCCGGCGCGGTTCAGATCGACGTAGGAAAATTTATCGACTTCCGGCAGCCCCTCGTGGACATTTTTGCCCGCGTCTTCTTCCAGATGCATCCGCTCGATGCGAATCTTCATCGGCTTAAACTCCTCGGCGCGTCCCGTTTCATCGCGCTCAGCAGTCATAATCGTTAGTTCACCGTTCGATGAAAACGGTTTATCAAACTGCGAAATCTGATAACCTTTCGGCAGATCCGGATAAAAATAATTCTTACGGGCGAAGACGGAAGTTTCATTGATATTTAAGCCCAGCGCCAGCGCCGCCTTCGCGCCGAGATTAACGACATTCTCATTTAAAACCGGCAGAGCGCCCGGAAGTCCCAGACACACCGGACAAGTATTGGCGTTCGGCTCGTCGCCAAAACTTGTCGCGCACGCGCAGAAAATCTTCGTTTGTGTCGCCAACTGCGCGTGAATTTCCATCCCGATAATCGCTTCCCAACCTTTTTTCATAAATATTCCTCAAATAAAAAACCAAACGCGGATTCGTTTTACAATCATAATCCGCGTTTGGCTTTTATTCAAAATTAAAAGAGTTTTGAGTTTAAGAGGCTTTTATCAAAACCCGAAACTTACACCGATCCTCCCGTTTCTGCCCGCGGTGCGAAAACCGTTTTCGTAATAATCGTCGTCAAAAAGATTTTCAATCGTACCGAAGACGCGTAAACTTAAATCTTCTTTGTTTAAAGCGAAAGTGTATCCGGCGGTCAGATCGGCTCGGCGATTGCCCCTGAACCGGTAGGCATATGTTTGAAACGTTGAATTGCTGAAAATCGGCGCGAGATAATCGCTCGTCGCCAGATAATCAAAATTGACCCAGGCGCGTTTGAATCTCTGCGTCGCCACAAGCGTGAATTGATGCGCGGGAATTCCGAGGCTTTTGACAATTCCGCTGCCGGAAATTTGCGGCGCGCGCTGGTCACTATTCGTAAAAGTGTAGGACGCGAAAACGTCTGTTGAATTAGTCGGGCGAATTTGTCCGCTGAATTCCGCGCCGCGAGCGATGCCGCCTTTCGTATTTAAATAACCGCCGAAGGGTCGCGTAGTCGCGCCGATGTTTTG